>Ga0070374_10000595_pt1 | contig 14844 bp, 10 predicted proteins | sample LauGreSuBDMM15SN_2_FD_66374 | JGI IMG/M metagenome (GOLD analysis project Ga0070374, IMG submission 66374) | Freshwater lake microbial communities from Lake Michigan, USA - Su13.BD.MM15.SN (version 4) (version 4) | ecosystem: Environmental > Aquatic > Freshwater > Lake | place: Lake Michigan...
ATATAATGTCTGGTCAACACTACTGTTCGATTTGTCATCGTTCGTTTACTAGGAATTCCTATTTACAGGCCCATTTACAATCCAAAAGTCACATAACACGTGAGAAACTCGAACCGAAACTGAATATATGCGAATGCGGAAAATCGTTTCTGCATAGACAAGGATTATTTACTCACAAAAAGAGATGTTCCAGAATAAATGAATCTCAACTTAATTCATTTTATGAAAAAAAACTTGAAGAAAATGAAATTGAAAAAGCGGAACTTAAAAAACAAATAGAAGTGTTATTAGAAAAAGTTGGCACTCCTACCGTTATCAACAACACAAACAATATTGAAAATCAAACCAATATCAATATCAATTATTATGGGTGTGAAAATTTGGAATATATCACCGATAAATTCATTCAAGAAATGATGAAGATTCCTTACAGTAGTATTCCTAATATAATCAAACACATACATTTCCACCCGGCTCATCCAGAAAACCACAACGTGAAAATTACGAACAGGAAATTACCGTACGCATCTGTATACAAAAATGACAAATGGGAACTGACTCATAAAAGAAACACTATCGAAGAACTTATGCGAAAAGGATTCGACTTGATGGATGATCGGTTCGTTAACTTAAATCATCTTTCTGACCGTGGAAAGGAGAGATACCAAGGATTTCAGAACAAATTCGAACAGGACGATCCGGAAGCATTGAAACAGATATATCAAGCTACCGAATTATGTTTACTTAATGGATACAGAAGCAAAACCGCTTTACTGAATTGATTATTTCTTTAATTTTAACAAAAAAAATGAGTTTATTTAAAATTTAATCGCAAAACAATCGGTTCATGTTATCTGCTTCGGTGTTCGCCTCGGATTGAAACAAGCGATGAATCATATTGTTGTCTCGGAAACGCACCGAATATTCTTGTTGGTGTTTATTTCTGCCCATGCGGCCCATTGCCTGTAACGTTTTGTGCGCAGTCATATTTTGTAGATCCTTGCCTATAAATCCATGACAAAATTGATAGTTGGTGCCGTAAATATAATCAGAACTGGTCAAAATGAGAAACAACTTTTGTTCTTGGGCGAGTCGTTTTACGATTTCTTCGTACGTAGAGTTTTCTTGCTTGATTAAGATACCGACGCCCATTAAGATCAACACTTTATAAGCGCGCGGCAATTCCAAGTCCATGATCGCTTTCACGGTAGATTCGTCGATGCTAGGCACAAATGCGTTGGTTTCGTTAGGAGCCCAAATCCGCTGATGGGCTGGAGTATTCGGAATGTACTTTAAATCCAAGGACATCATGAAAAACTGTTTTCGCAACTGGTCGATATTTTCTTTCAATAGTAAGCAGCTATCATCTTTCCCTTCTTTTTCGCGCACAGATGTTTTCTCCTCCGTGTCGGATTTGATTTTGATTTTCGAATGAAGCTCTTTTTCAAAAAGATCAATTTGTTTTTGGAGTTTTTCATTGTGCGCGATCCCTTGCAGCAGTTTTTGCAACACAGTTTCAGGTATTTTACTTTGTTGGGCGTAAAACGACGCCAAGTTTTCCACGTTTTCCACCAAATAAATGCTTGGTCCGTCCGTGAGAGTAAACGCGTCCGAAGTCGTCAGCGATACCCCCTTCATTTTTTCGTTTTCTTGATATCTTCCCATGTATTTAGGCTTTGCCTTTTCTTGCAATTCTTTCTTGAGAAGTACCCAAGCCGATTCCGTAATGTCCTGGAGCACGTCTAAATAATAGAGTTTGATTGTTTCCATTTGCACGCTGCCGATATCTTCCTTGACAAAGTATTGATGCAATTTGGTCCGCTGAGAGCCGAAATCGTATTTCAAAACGAGTAAAAGGAAATCGAGTATGCTCTGTAAATCGAAATACCGCAGAAGAGTTTTATTTTTCGTACAATGATCGACATAGCTGCGCAATTGTTTCCAGGAGTCGCAATGCAAATGGGGTAAGAAACAGTACCCTTCTGCGGTGAGTATAGGAATCGTTTTGCGACAATCGTAACTAGTGATCGTGTGAACAAACGCATTTTCGAACTGGCATCGGAAATGTTGAATCGTGCTTTGGATTTCTTCTTCGTGAGGCAGAGTTGCGCAAGAAAGAATCACGTTGGGAATCTTATTTTGGCTCCAGTTTTTGTGAATGACCTCGTGTAAGTCATGATTCGTATAATCCAAGGTCATGGTCGGCTCGTCCCAATACAGAAGTATGTTCGCAGGGTCGTGAAATGCCATCATATAATGCATGGCGGAGAGATAAGACTGAACATCACAAATGATGATTTCTACATTATTGCCGTTGGTGTTGTCGACCTTACCGATTCCACCGGATCGTTTATTCACCTCATAATCAATCGCGGCATAGTAATGGAGACGGATATCGGTCGGTTGCTCGGCTCCGAACGCAAAAGCAACGCGCTTACCGATACTTATCGCAGATTTTGCCAACGACAATCCGATATGGCGTGCTACGCATACAAATATGATTTTATAGTCTTGAGACAATCCGATCGGAGACAATGTTTTCCCGGTTCCTGTGGGTGCTGTGTACATCAACAATTTCGGTCGAGAACGCTCAGTTCGGCAGACGGCGAATAATTCTTTTTGGTGGGAAAATAAGCTATGGTCGTCGCATTGGAACAAATGAGGGTTTTTCTCGAGAATCGCTACGCCATCGACCAGGATATTTTTCAGTTGGACATGATCGATTCCATAAAGAATCATGGAATCGATCCATTCAAGCAAGAATCGATTGGTATGCGGTATGGAGGCTTTTCTCCAGCGAATGAGAGTACATAAAAACACCTCCATGCTTTTCTTTTTGTGAATGGATTTGCATACATGCGTAGCGTACTCGAGCAGCAGAAACTCAAAAATCCGATGTTTATTTTGTTGAATAAGCAAGTCAGCATTTTGTATGCGAATCGTATCGGCTGCTTTCAACTTTTTGGTTGTTTCTTGCGTCGGAATCCAATGGGGCGCATTGGATTTACTTTCCACTTTCCGAACTAATTCCTTAAAATATTTTTGGAATAGAAAGGAATCGGTTTCCACGCTCGGGTCAAGCTTAGTGAACTGAATCATATTCAACGTATAATTCGTTCTCATGCTGACGTTCGAGTATCCATCTCGAATGAGTACCAACACTCTTTTTTCCTCTTCGGAAACCGGCGCTTCAATAGATTCCCACTCCGAACGACTTAGTTTACGTTGGTGTAGAATGTCCATGGTGTTGTGGTTGTGGGTGTTGTGAATGGTTATAGATTTTAAATTTCTAATTTTTCAATTTTTTTTCAATTTTTACAAAAAAGATGTAAAAAGTATCCATGTAAGAAAAGAATGTGGTTAGGGTTTACGAAACGTCCAAACTTTGTTAATTTCGAACTTGTTCAAGAAGCCATTTCTTTGCCATTGGAATATGTTTTGCTGAATACGATGGCGACAAGTGAGCAAGAATGTCTTATTCACGGTACTTTAAAAGCAAGCACAGAAGAACAAGTGCTGAATGACATGTTGAATAAGTTGAGTGTACGCGAGAAAAAAATCATCGTCTACGGTAAAAATCATGCAGATGCCAAAGTCGATCAAAAATATAATCAATTGAAACAACTTGGGTTTGTAGATGTATCGATTTACAAAGGCGGTATGTTTGAATGGCTGTTATTGCAAGATATTTATGGCTCGAAATTATTTCAAACGACGACGCCGACCTTGGATATTCTTAAATACAAATGAAGAAAACTACTTAAACTTTTTCAAATACTAACGTTTAGTAAAATATCAGTGTATAGAAGAATGGTTGAACCTCTCCTTTCACAGTCTCTCAGTCGTTATGTTATGTTTCCCATTCAAGACGACAGTATTTGGAAAATGTACAAAAAACAAATTGACTGTTTTTGGAGAGCCGAAGAGGTCGACCTCTCAAAAGATTTGGCTGATTGGGCACTTTTGAATGGAGACGAAAAACATTTTGTATCAATGATTTTAGCTTTTTTCGCGGCGAGTGACGGTATTGTGCTAGAAAACTTGGCCGCACGATTCATGAGTGACGTCCAATTATCTGAAGCTCGTGCTTTTTACGGATTTCAGATCGCGATGGAAAACATTCATTCGGAAATGTACAGCATTCTTATCGACACTTTTATTCAAGATTCGACGCAGCGTGACAAATTATTCGATGCGATTGAGCATTACCCGTGCATCGCAAAAAAAGCGAAATGGGCACAACAATGGATCAAAAACTCATCCGCTAATTTTGCCACTCGTTTAGTTGCATTTGCTTGTGTAGAGGGCATTTTTTTCAGCAGTTCGTTCGCCTCTATCTATTGGATTAAAAAGAGAGGATTATTGCCAGGATTTACATTTTCGAACGAATTGATCTCGCGAGATGAGGCGTTACACACAGAGTTTGCGATTTTGCTTTATTCCAAATTACAGACCATGTTATCTGCATCCGAAATCGGACATATCGTGAAACAAGCAGTGGATATAGAGAAAGAGTTCATCACCGAGGCGTTGCCATGCAGACTTATCGGAATGAACGCCAAACTTATGATCCAATACATCGAGTTTGTCGCTGATCGTTTAGTTGTCCAGTTAGGGTACGAAAAAATATACAATGCTTCCAATCCTTTTGATTTTATGGAACTTATAAGCATTGATACCAAAGTAAATTTCTTTGAACGAACGAACTCCGCTTATGCTCTGGCAAACAAAGAAGTATCAGATGATGTATTTGAATTTTCGGCGACCTTTTAAACCTCTTCTCATTTAGAACGCCCTTTTTCTGCGATTCTTTTTTGATTTACCTTTTCTGGATTTGTTATTTTCATTGTCGTTTTCCCCCTGAAGTTATCAAAAATTTATAATTTGATACATTATTTATAAATTTACACTCTTGAACATTTATTGGGACAACATAAGAATAATTTGTATAAACATACAATCGTGTAATACGTTAAGTTATGATTATTGCAGTTATTGGATTATTTCATATAATTCATTCACCATTATTGGTTTTATTTCCATTTATAGTAAAAAAATATACTACAGACATATTTTACATAATTTATTTTTTTACCATTTTATTTTTATACACATTTATAGATGGAGAATGTCCTGTATCGTATGTATGCAAAGTAATGATGGATAAAAAATATATTGCTGGCACTAATGTCGCTTATTATCCTTAGGTAGAGGATCCTTGGCAACCTTAGGAAGAGGATCCTTGGCAACCTTAGGTAGAGGATCCTTGGCAACCTTAGGTAGAGGATCCTTGGCAACCTTAGGAAGAGGACCCTTGAGATCGTCCTTTGAAAGATTTGCTTTGGAAATGACGGGCATTTCCGTGCTTGCATAATCGACTTCGTCTAGGCAAACATGCCATCCGTCGTCAGTAGCAATCACCTCTTTAGACCCATAAATTAACCCCATAACCTTTTCAGACTCGTTGAATATTTTTTGTTGAACAGCCACTATATCCGTGGGTGCATCCAGATCCTGTAACACATAGAGCAACTCTTGTATGTTCGATTGCGCAGTTGCGATCGCAGGACTTTTGTGGTAAAGGTCGTCCTTCTCCTTGGTATATTTGTCAAGCAGATCCAGATTCGCTTTGTATGCGGCAGAAACATCGTCCACCAGTTTTATCACCTTATCGTTTTCCATGTGCTTGAATACAGACTGCATTCTCAATTCAAGGATTTTCTCTTGATATTCTTGTTTGTCTTCTTGTGCGATTTCAAGCAGGTCCGAAACGGACGCGTATAACGTCCTTGAAAATCGTTGGTCACAGGGGGTGTCCGAAGTGCATCGAATGATATACTGGTCATTCGTGGTAAGAAACGTCATTTTCCCGATTTTTTTGCTATTCTTGCAGCATGGCATCACGCACCCTGGTTGCTTTACCTTCCCTTGAGCTTTTTTTTCAACGTAATTTTTCCATTTATTCTCGTACGTTTTTTTGTAGTAGAAAAACGCTTTGACTTTGTCTTGGTATTCGACAGAAACGTGGATGCCTTTCCCGTATTTATATTTGTTAGGAAACCGTGTTTGGACAAGCGTTTCAATGGGACAATGTACAAGTTCAAGGGGAAACCGGTTTCCGCTGCAATAAAACGTTCGCAACAAAGGCATATTTTCCATGTTTAATATGCTAAGACTTGCACGTTCGCAATAAAGTTCGACCAATGAAGAAGTCAACTCTAACGTCGAAACAGGATTGTCGGATATTTCAAGGGTATGAAGTTGAGGCAAGTTTTTTAGTGAAAGACTTTCGATTTCGTTTTGTTTTAGATACGCTTTGAGTACCGTGGAAGGCAATTCAATGTTAGTCAATTGGTTATTTTCGCAATAAATGTATTGGATGCCTTCTGGTATATGGCTAACTGTCGTTAAAGTCCCTTCTACAAACACAACCGTATGGACGTTCGGAAACTTTTTTAGATTAGCCATATTTATGTCTCCATCTAAACTCTGCCCAATACGCAGTTCCACGGCGTCTGGAAGAAGCCTGGACAATATTTCTTCGAATGATGATTGGGACATTTACATAGGACGAAGATATTTATTGCCTTGAAACTCTTTTATTTTATTCAAGACGTATTTTTGGTCTTTTAACAGTTGATCCGATTGTTCCTTTGGTGTTTTTTTGCGCACTGCGCAGCAATAAAGAGTAACCAGGCCAATCAGCGTAAAAATCAAGGTAACGGATACGTTAAAAAACAAGGAGTATTTTGCAATTCGCAATTGGTGACATTCTTGAAGAGTTCGCGACAAGTATTCACCGGTATTTTCTTCAATCAGATTCGGCATTTTGTTTATAGAGGCATTTGCATTTTTCAATTTTGCCCTAGAGAAAGCAGATGAAGAACACAGAGATAGCAAAAAACGGAAAGTAAAATAGCGACAACCCATCCGGATAAGATCGTTTTTTGTTTGTACCCAACTCCGAATTGCCTAAACGCCCCATTTGTGTCGTACGCGAAGTTAGGCTTGGCCATATGAAAGAATGAAAAACCAAGCAAAAATAGAAGAATGGCAAAAGGCAGTTTATAGAGGCGGATCACCTTTCTCCACATTTATAAAGTAGGTATATAATTATGCATCCGGGTTAAGAGCTCTTTGTTGTAATTGATTGGTGAACATCTCGTTCCGTTTCTTGCCATATGTCTGCATCGTTTTTAAATTAATCGCAAAAGGACCCAGTTTGTATATCTTCAATTGTTTTTCTAACTGTCGTTCGTTTTTGTCTTCGATTCCGGCGAAATGAGCTTTGACTCGTTCCTTTTCAATGTTCACTTCTTTATCAAAATCTTTCACGATGTCCGAATAATGTAAACGCCGTTCTTCCGTCTTGGAAAGACGTTCGAAAGCTTTCTTTAAAAATTCGGTTACTGGCTGTACAAAATTGGTTACGGGAAGATAGGTTGTGACTTGATCGACTGTACTTGCCTTGTACAAGTAATACTTGCATACGTAAGAAATACAAAACGAGTTCCATTCTGGACATTGAATTTTTGGAAATTGTGCGACAAGATGATAAAAGCATAGCAAGTGCCGATCTTCCGTTAGTTTTTTCAAAAATGGATGGAGTAACAGATTATCATTCATCCACATGTCGTGTTTCGCCAAGCTGGCATATATTTTTAATACATCGTTGGGCAAGATACCCCAATTCAGATTCGAAAAAAAAATAAATTTCATCTGTCGATTGGAAATACACAATGGATAGTAAACGCAAAGTAAGTACAAAATTTTTTTACAGAATTCGTTTTCGCACACCCAAGGTTCGATAGGAATTGGGGGCTGAACTTTTTTCAATTCTCGCAACCATTCTTGCTTCGCTTCTTCGTCTGCCTCAAAGAACCTCCAAACAGGTTGAAACGGTTCCCAAAATGATTTTATTGATGCACTGGAAGCGCTGAAGTCTTCCCAGACCAACGAATTTCGATTGGGCGACAAAAGCCTATGTTTAATTTCGTTTTTGGCATTCACTAATTGATACATATGCCGACTTTTTTCTGCAGAAAAAGACATTTCCTCACTTTTAAGGTAGGCAATTTTTTCCTCCAAAGATCCATATGCAGGATAATTTTTCTTTAACTCCCGGATATCTTTTGTTCCCAATAACGAATTCAAATAACGTGGATAGGGGAAATAAGATGACTCAATATTGCTATAAGCTATGAATGAACGATACGCGAATGACTCTTTGTAGCTGATTTCAATCGATTGAATAAGACTTGATGCAGATAGAATGGGGCAGTGCAATACGGCTGCTTTGGTAAGGTCTTGGATCGTATTCAGAATCTTTTCGATGGCAAAAATCTTTGCATGACATGGTCCGATCAAACTCTTTCGCTTTTTGAAATATTCATAAGGAATCAAAATAGACTCGTCACTGCAACATGCGTTCATTAAATACGGCGTTTTGTTAACAAACATATTCAAAATGGGTATCTGGGCATGGACTTCAGAGTTGATTTCTTCAAAAATCTGAAACGTCAACAATTGGCACTTTGCAGCATACATAGAAAAATAGTCCCATTGCTTTGTCGACCCGCTTTTTAAAGAGAACATAAACTCTGTAGTGGTATCTACACTTGCCGTAACGTTTGATTTACCGGTTATTTTTTGTAAATAGGGCTGATATTGAGGCCATCGGTTCCGCAGACCCACCGAGCTTGGAATTTCATCAGGAGTATGTTTGAGATCTTCATGTTTCAACACGATCAAAGTATGCCAAAATGGATCTTTTTTCACGAATTCTAAAACTCTCAGAACAGCAGGTTTCGCGACATTCCAGCGATCCGGATGGATGCTTTTCAAGACGCAATCAAAATAGTCCATCGTGGCCATATTTTTGTCGTCTTCGAGCGGATATCCTCGAAACGAAAATCGACATCCGTACATTGTTTTTTTGGGAATAAGAGTGGGAATATGCGTTTGCACAGCTAGTATAACAAACGAAATGGTACAAGAATAGAACCAGTCTTCTTCGTATTTTGCGTACAATCGATCGAGCTTACCAGGATCATTTTTATCTGCTAATTTCTCCTTGGCGAGTTTAAACTTTTTTGCGCTGGTTTTATTTTTACCCTCAAAAATCTTCATATACGTCATCACAGGCCTTTCAATCGCGGTTGTCGGTATATCCAAATAAAAGCACAATTCGTTCATCAGTGGATACACGATATTATCATTTCGGGAGGTGTCGAACCTGGTTTCCTTGGGTTCCTCTGCTTCTTCTTCTGGTTCCGGTTCCGGTTCCGGTTCAGGTTCCACATCAAAATCATATTCGAAATCATATTCAGCTTCCTCTTCCACGTCTTCTCTTTGGAACGCTTCTGAAACAAAAGCGCATACACGCAGAGTATTTCCACAGAACTTATCCACAATACAGTACCCATCGTCGCTTTTGACTCCTTTTGCCGAGCATATTTCATAAAACTTTTTCATGTAATTGCCGTTACCGCCTACATATGCAATGGCCAAGTCGTATAAAGATGCCGACATTAGTTTGGTATTTGTTTCGCGGCAATATTTCCAATATATTGCCTCGACTCCTACCGGCTCTCTGCAGTATCTCGCATAGAACTCGATCAATTTATTTTGTTTGGTCGCGAAATCTAAAGAGGGATGCATGATCTGTGCAAGAATATGTGAATGAGGGGAGCGCAAAACGTCGTGGGAACGGGCATTCCATTTGCACTGAAGAACGTCGCTTAATATCAACTTTCGGTTTGTCAGAGAAAGGTTCAGTTGAGATTTCCCTTTTTTAATTTCTTCTTCAATGTTTTTTTTAATGGCGGCAAGGTCGATATTTACAATCTCTGCCAAATTCGGCATGATATTTTGTAATTGCACAGGCGGATTCCAAGATGTTTTTTGTGTGGAGTTGTGTATCCAGTACGGTCTATTTTTCTCTTTAGAATATGCAGGAGTCCATTCGGCCACTGCATCTCTTTTTTTCCAATCGATATTACAAAACCACGACTTCATAAAACGAGTGTCGTCGTCGACGTCCTTGTCAAATATCCATTGATTTTCAATGCGTTTATAAAATCGGGATTGTTCAAATTGCACCCTGGCATAGTCGCCTTCCTTCACTTTTTGATGTTTTTGCAAAAGAACTGTGGCTAATTCAGTGGCTTTGGTGAAGAGACATCCGAACTGCGAAGACAATGTCTCTGCCAACCAGTTCAACTGTTCGCGATCGTTCTTGGATTTCAATGCCTGTTTATAAGGTTTTAAAATAGCCTCGTAATCTAGATCGAATTCTTTGTCGATTTCAATTTCATGGCCGTTGTCACGGGTCAATTCATTCCAGCTTTTGTATTTCTTGGTGAGTCTCTTTTGGTGTGGATTGGTGAATAATGGACTGGTCATTGGGAACGACATGTACGTTTCCAGATAATCTTCCACATTTAACAAGTTTGCAAACGCCGTGAGCAGGATATGATACGAAAACAAACTCAAATTGTCTTCCTGAATCATGGTGCGCAACTGCTCTGAACTGGTTCCTCCACCATACGCTCCTTCCAATCCCACGGGAGTATTCACAAACATTTCGGTTTCTTTCGAAAAAAGAATCGATGTTTGCTTTTTGCTTTTGAACATCCGAAACAAATTTTGAACATTCTGGTCTATTTGCTTTTTAGCGGGCAGAGACAGGGAATGCGAAAAGTGTTCGTGAGTAATACCAAAATAAGACGCGTTGGCGATAAAAGGTTGGAGCGAGTACACCGGTGAATGAATACGATGGGATTCTTGAAGCATTTTATCCACGGTCGGAAAGGTGTGGATCAATCGATCGCGATAGTTTTCTTTGGTGTACAGATTTTGTTCCATCGAAAGCGGGAACAAAACGCGCTTCATGTTTTTGGACGGGAATAAATTCCGATGCGTATCGGTGACTTCGTACTCTTCATTCTGAGACATGCTTATATCGAATATAAAAGGACGCGAATATTTAGTCTTTGACAGCAGAGACAATGGTGGTTTAGGCGCAGCCAGAAAGTAAGTATAGGGCAATATACAGACTGCTTGTGGAACACCTACTTGTTCAGCCTCGGATATCGTCTTGAAGTGAGTTGGTTTGCCGCGCGGGACAGATATGGCAGAAAGAAATCTCTGAGACACAAAGTTTCGCGTCGTGAGTTCGAAGGGTTGCTTTTGTTCCTTTTTGGGAAGCGTACTCGGTCGAACGCCAGTAGTCGTAGTTTGGTCCCCATGTTGTACCATGAAAGCGTCCACGTCTTCTTCAATCGCGATCCCGTCCTGCGGTTCAATAGGGCTTTGGTATTTGCAACTTATTCGATCACGAATATCATAAATCGTGTCGCTCTCCGTCGCTCGAGTTACTTTTGCCAATTGCTTATTTTCTATTTGAATCTGTTGCAAGGTCTCATAAAAATCATAATCGGTGTCATAATCATACAATTTGCGCTCGCAAGGGAGACTTGGGATTATCCAGGCATTGTGTTTTATTTTGGGGTAGAGAGAATCCACCACCGGATTCGTTGGTTTTGGTATGTGCCGCACAATTTCTTGGTTGCCGGGATCGATGTCTGAATAGAGTTCGCGTAATTCACGGAATCGCGACATGAGCAAAAAAATGTTGCGGAGCGCTCGAGGGGCGCGTTTTTGATTTTCAGGAACACGAGCCATCATGGTCTCAAGAAGATGGTTTAGTTGCACGTCCAAATTGTACCGAACGTTTCTTTTTGTAATTGGTTTTGCCAAGAACTCGCGGTCGTCCAAGTCAAACGCATCGATATCAAACTCGGCATCAAACACATCCGCTTCCACTTCGTTCGCTTCGTTCTGCACTTCGTTCGCTTCGTTCGCTTCGTTCGCTTCGTTCTGCACTTCGTTCTGCACTTCGTTCGCTTCGTTCGCTTCGCTTTCCGCTTCGTTTTGCTCTAGACTCTTTGGTCTATCTCTTATGCATATTCGATCAATCAAAAGATGTTTTGTTCCCTTGTATTCAAAGTCTATATACAGAGTAATGTCTTTAGGTCGGTAGGTTTTGAGAACAATACAATCTTCGATGAGATCCACTATTTCCGCAGTGACGCTGAGTTTTGCGTCGCCATGAAAATCTATTTCAACCCAAACATTTTTTTCTAAACCATTTTGCCGGGCGAAACCTTTTTTCGCAGCGCGATCTAGCACCACAAAACTCATATTGATCTCTTTCATGTCCACGATTAAATATTCTGTCGTCGCCACATTTATCAACTCCATCTCGTTGTCGTCCACATAATTAATGTAAAAAGTATCATTGATGTGAGGACTGGATACTTTAACAATGTCCCCCAACTCTAAAGCGTGTTCCGACATTATACACTACGATTTGAAAAGAAAACCAAGTATAAAGACAGAAAAAGCGTCTTTATAGGTTTAAATGGATTTTTTAAATGGACGCTAAAAAAATACTCCTTTAACTTCACTTCAAGTTCATGTTTAAGAATCCAGCATTCGCATTTGTACTTGTACTGTTTGTTCACAAGATCAAGGGCCTTTGGGTTTTGTTTCACTGCCATGAGACATAGCTCGAGGGTTTGTTCGACTTCGGCTAGCATGCGCCAATTCTTCATCACAGCCAATCGGCAAACCTTTTCTGATTTGTTCGTTACCCAATAGAAGAGAGATATGTATTTCGAAACTGCCTCGACGCACATTTCAGTCGTTTGTGCTTTCACATATCGAATATTAAAGGGGTTCAAGTGGACTGCGTATGCGCAAACGCGTTTCGTTGGACAACGAATGTGCCGGAAAGAATATGAAAAGGCATTTAATGCAGCGAAGCAAATGTCTTCCGTCTGAATGATAACATATAAGATAGCATTGTCGAATTTACGCACAGCGGCCAAAGATTCGTTCGTATCATATAGAAAATCTCCCGAATATGTCATGCCATGGTTCTGTCATGTGCGGATAATCTAATTTTAGCTTTAGAAAGAAATCGCGTTCTTTTTTCTATCGACAAATCGTATCCTTATTATATATGGCACCTATAACCGAAATTTTTTTTCAATTTTGGAATCCGAAAAAATACACATTTTGGATTGTCCTCGTTTGTGTTCTTCTGTTGATTGGAGCGATTTATATCTATTATTCAGATTTCTTCCGTGTCCGCAAAAACGCCCAATTGTCCGATATTCCAAATGCCGCAGGCCGAGATGGTTCAGTAGTGATTCTATTTTTCTTTGCAGATTGGTGTCCGCACTGTACCAAGGCCAGAGGTCCATGGAATGATTTTGTGGCCAGCTATGACGGAAAAACGATAAACAATATCGCTATATCGTGCGAAGAATTCGATTGCAGCGACTCTGCTACGAGTACACCGAAAACCAAAAATGCCATCCAAAGGTACAATATCGAAGGGTTTCCTACCATAAAAATGTTAAAAGGCGATCAAGTCATCGACTTTGATGCGCAAATAAGCGCCTTTTCATTGAAGAAATTCGTGCAAGATATGAGTTAATGCAAGAGCCTCACGAATAATCCACAACGACAGTACTTTTTACGAGATATCCATGTTGCCAATGAATTTGTCGAGAAAGTAATAAGGCCGGGGTTGATGCTTTGTTCGTAGTTCGGTTTACCATAACATACAATAACTATAAAATACGAATAATGCATACATTTTACAAAAAAATTATAAAAATTAAAAAACAAAAAATTGAAATCGTTTTATGAATACTGAACAAGTATTAGATACATGGTAAATATTGTTAATTTTAAAAAATTGAATAGTTTTTTTTACGAAATAATAAAATAAAAGAATGATTTCAGTATAAAATAAAAGAATGATTCCAGTCAACGAATATTTATCTCGATTGCCAAGCAATATTGAATCCATTAATTTGGCTCATAGCAATTTAACGGAATTGCCAGATTTATATAGATTTTATAATTTAAGGTATTTGTTTTGTAACAATAATAAATTGACCACTTTACCACCATTTAATAAAACATTAAAATATGTGAATTGTAGTGATAATCGTTTAACAAGTTTACCTCCGTTTAATTATAACTTGGAAACACTATACTGTCATCATAATGAATTAACTAATTTACCTACATTCAATCATAATTTAATAACTATTTACTGCAATCAAAACAAATTAACCAGTTTACCACCGTTTAATCGTTTTCTTAAAACATTGTGTTGTGATTTTAATATGTTAACTTGTTTACCAGTAATAAATCAAAATATGCAAAATTTATATTGTATTGGTAACCGTTTGACTTATTTACCGCCCTTAAATACAAAAATGTTAACTTTACGATGTAGTTTTAATTGTTTAACAAATTTACCAATATTGCCTCCAAGTTTATCTGAATTTGCTTGTGATTGTAATGATTATGACAGCATCCTATATTTGCTATCATATAATGATTTAGAAGGCAATAAACGCATCATACAGAAGTTATTTAATTGTAAACATTTATATTATTCGTTGAAATTCAAAAAGAGATTTAGAGATTGGTTATGGATTAAAGTGAGAGAACCGAAAATAAGAGAACAATATTCCACAGCCAATTTATTAAAATTATTAGAAAAGGATGATCTTGAACATGTGTTAGATACATGGTAAATATGACATTTGCAGATTAGTATACCCCTGGAGAATCGAAATATTAGTTACAACAGATGCATTTAAGCTCAAAGTATTGCTTAAAGTAGAAAGCATTGTAATACCTTTATAAAAAAATAAAAAAGTTTAATAATTTTTGTGCAAAGCGAAAAAAATTGAACTTAAACACTTTTCAATATCTTTCAAGAAATGGAAACCTGAGCGAACGCAAAACGCTATT
>Ga0070374_10000596_pt1 | contig 14840 bp, 13 predicted proteins | sample LauGreSuBDMM15SN_2_FD_66374 | JGI IMG/M metagenome (GOLD analysis project Ga0070374, IMG submission 66374) | Freshwater lake microbial communities from Lake Michigan, USA - Su13.BD.MM15.SN (version 4) (version 4) | ecosystem: Environmental > Aquatic > Freshwater > Lake | place: Lake Michigan...
TATATGATCTATGTGACAATGGGTGTTAATGAGTCTGACTGGCTTTATTTTCAATTTATCCAGGGTATGAAGCAATTCATTTTTTTCCTGTTCGTTAGAACAACCCGGGTCAAATATAACGCATTCGCCCGACTCATCATAAACGATATAAGTATTTTCCTGAAACGGATTGAAAGTTAAAAAGGTAACATTAGCCATGTCTGAAAGATTAAAAAGTGTAAAGTTAGGAAGTCAGGTAACAAAGATTAAACACATAGGGTAAATAATTGTTAATTTTAATGCACAAATGATTAGATTTGGAATAACCACCGCACTCTCCTATTTCTTCTAAATGATTTAACAGAGCAACCAATATGAATAATACACAGTTTTTTATCGGTTTGGTATGTTTTTTACTTTCCTCCTTTTCCCTCTCATCACAGGGAACGCAAGTAGAATTTGGGAAAAATAGAGTTCAATATCATCGTGACTTTGATGAATGGTCTCAGTATGAGAGTGATAATTTTGTTGTTTTTTGGTACGGAAGGTCCAGGAATATTGGGGAAGCAGTGGTTCAATTAGCAGAATATGATTTTGATGAAGTGCAACGCAGTTTAGAACACAGGATGAATGAAAAGGTCCAGATAGTAGTGTATGCTGACCTTACTGATTTTAAACAAAGTAATATAGGGCAAGAGGAGGTCTTTGGCAATGTAGCGGGGCAAACTAAAATTATTGGAAATAGTCTTTTTGTTTATTACGACGGTGACCATTCTCATTTAAGAAAGCAAATAAGAGAGGGCATTGCCTCCGTTTATTTGAATACCATGTTGTTTGGCGCTAATTTTCAGGAGGTCATTCAAAATGCCGTTTCATTGAATCTGCCTCTCTGGTTTACTCAGGGTTTAGTTGCCTATTTAGGTGAACCATGGAATACGGAAGTAGATAATGCATTGAGAGAGGAAATGTCAGACCCAAAGTTCAAAGGTTTTGGCAGTCTTGCTTCGTCAAATCCCAGATTAATGGGTAATGCGCTTTGGTATTTTATAAGAACGCAATACACCCCCAAAACAGTGTCAAATTTACTCTATCTGACCAGAATAAATCGAAGCGTTGAAGGTGGATTTCAATATGTTATGGGTGTTTCTTTAAATGAAATTGTTTTGCGTTGTGAACGTTTCTTTCTTGAAAAATATAAAGCTGACCAGGCTTCCAGGAAAATGCCACCACCTTCAACGATACCCGTAAAAAACAAAAAGCAAGTTCCTGTTTCAAAGGCAAGTATTTCTCCCAATGGGCGTTTTATGACCTATTTAACAAACGACAAGGGCAAAATTAAACTCTATCTGCAAGAGGTATCTGGTGAAAATAGAACCCTTATTTACCGACAAGGTGTAAAAAATGTCTTTCAAGCCACTGACTACCAATATCCTCTGGTTTCCTGGTCGCCATCGGGAAAAGAGTTGGTTATACTCACTGAAAAAAAGGACAAATTATCTCTGGGAACGTATAATATTGAAACAAAAAAATTAACGAAAGAACCTTTAGCTGAGCAATATCAACGTATCTATAGCATGGATTTTTATGATCCTTTCACCTTGTTGTTTAGTGCCGATGTAAGTAGCCAGGCCGATATTTTTCTGTATTCCATAAGAACGCGCCAAACGCAGAGAATCACCAATGATTATTTTGACGACAAAGATGCGTCAGCAGTAAATATTGGAAATAAACGAGGTATTTTATTTGTGTCCAACAGGGAGGATAGTCTTTTGAGAGCGGTTAGAAGGGATACTTTACTTCCGTTAAAACCTTTCGATGTTTTTTATTATGATATGGAAACCAGGGGAAATGAACTGGTTAGAGTAACTAACACCCCTTTTGCCAACGAAAGAAAGCCCATATCATTAGATACTACTCATTTTGCCTTTCTAAGTGACCGTTCCGGTATTATGAACAGAGAAACAGGTTTTCTTGAAACGTATATTCATCATATTACCAGGCATGTCATCCTAAAAGACGGTATCCATTTGCGATTTGATGCTGATTCTATTCCCAGCGGTTTTGACACAACCCTTATTGACAGCATTTATCTTGAGCCGGTGTATAAAAAGAGAGCATTTACCGGACTCAATTCAAATTATGACAGAAATGTTTTAGATCACTACGTCGCAAATGGCCATCAGGTTTATTCGTTAATGTTCAGGGAGAAAAAATATCAGATTATAAGTGAGTTGGTTGATCCAACCGTTTGGGTAAAATCAGCTAAAGTTAGAGGAATGGAAAATTCCTCCCTTCCGGTGTTAGCCTTACCCAATATAACGCCCTCGGGACGAGAAATAGCAAAAAAATCGGAGATTAACGCGAAAGAAGAGCCTCTTGATGAAAAGTATTTGTTCCAAACACCTTTTGGTGCGCCGGTTAAGAAAATAGAATCTTCTGCGCCTATGCCACCAACAGACCAGACACCTTCTGGCTTATTGAGTGGTAATAGTACTTTTCAAAAGCCAGTATATCGTTTGAGGCCTACACAGTTAATTCCATACAGAACCCAGTTTCATACCGATTATGTGGTGACGCAAATGGATAATTCTCTATTATTTGGTGGTTTAGATCAATTTGCAGCTACGGCTGATGGTTTTAATGTGCCACCCGCTGGAATGTTGATGAAAGTTAATTTAAAAGATTTATTCGAAGACCATGAATTTGAGGGGGGAATAAGGGTTCCTACCGCATTCAATGGCGCAGAATATTTCTTCCTCTACCATAATAGAAAACATAGATTAGATAAGAGATGGGCCTTTTACATGAAAGATCAAAGGAATAGGTCAGATGCCAACTCATATATTCCGCAAAGAGATAGGTATAATATTTTATTGGGTCAATTTACCCTAAGATATCCTTTTGATATATTTAGAAGTTTAAGGGGAAGCGTAACCTTGAGAAGAGATCAAAATGTTCCATTAGCCACAGACGCGGCAAGTTACACCAGTCAGGTTACTGCACAACCAAGGATTGGAGCCAGATTAGAATATGTTTTTGATAATTCTTTGGAGACAGGACTTAATTTAAGGTCAGGTGCCAGATATAAGTTTTTTGCTGAATTTGTAAAGAAATTTGACTTTTCAACCAATGCGAACGGCGGGCAGTCTCTAACTTTTAGTAAGGGAGTAATGAGCATTTTAGGCGTAGATGCCCGTTTTTACCAACCGATACTTAAACATAGTGTCTGGGCAACCAGAATCGCTGGGGCAACAGTGGCTGGGTCAGAAAAGATATTGTATTTTCTGGGTGGCGTTGATAATTGGCTAATGCCTCAAAGAGATGATGAAATTTCTATACCGCCAGGAAATTTTGCCTTCCAAACGCTGGCTGCTAATCTTCGCGGATTCAAGTTGAATACCAGAAATGGGAATAATTATTTACTTATCAATAGTGAATTGAGAGTGCCTGTTGCCAAATACATTTTCAAGAATATATCTTCCCAATTGATACGTAATTTCCAGATAATTGGCTTCTTCGACGTAGGTTCGGCATGGACAGGTTTTAATCCTTATCGCGCAGATAATCCATTAAACACCACGACATATAAAGAGGGAGAAACGATCACTGTAACGGTTAATTATTTCCGTGATCCTATCGCAGCGTCTTATGGGGTTGGCTTGAGAACCAAATTATTTGGTTATTTTGTGCGTGCTGATTATGGCTATGGGATAGAAACCAGGATAATTCAAAAACCTATTTTGCATGTATCGATGGGTCTGGATTTTTAAATAGCATCGTTTTTTTCGTTTAGCACGTTTTTGCGAATCCAGTTTGGAACTACTATAGCGCCTATAAATAAGTAAATATAGTAGCCAAGTATTCGCCAAACGGTTGCTGTTAAGGTAGCTACGGTGCTATTAGGTATATAATCGATAAGAAACCCTCCAAATAAAACTTCGACAAAGCCGGCTCCACCTGGGGTAGGGCTAAAAAGGGTAATTAAAAACATCGCTTCAAGTCTGGCGAATAATTGAACAAGATCTGTTATTTCTCGGGAAATTTCAGGGTTAAAGGCCAGTATTACTGCAAGAAGAAGCAAAAAACGAGTACTCCAAGCACCAACGGTTGCTATTAAGGCGCGCAAATGCCATGGTACTGGTTTTATTTTCAATTCTTTGCTTGCCAGTAATATTTCATTGCCAATACGCTCAGCATCATTTCTCCATTTTTTAGTGAAGGAGAAACGAGTTAAGGTTAATAATAATTCTTTCATTCTTATAGGACGCAAAAACAAGCCATAGAAAAACAAAAGAGTGTAAAAAAACATGAACAAGTAAGAAAAAATAAAATAATTTCCCCAACCTCCAAGATCGCTGAATCCCTGTATATCAGGTCTTATGATGATACCTCCAAAAATAAAAAACAGGATAGGTATGGAAAATAAAAAGAATAAGCCATCCAGTACGATGGTATATAAGACAATAGTTGCTGTTTTAGCGAAAGAAAGTTTTTCTTTGGCAAGCAAGAAAAAGGCAACAGCAGATCCACCAACGCTTGTAGGTGAAACAGCGGAACTAAATTCCCAGATAAAAATTAATTCAATACATTTTTTAAAATTAAATTCTTTGTCACTGAGAGAATACAATCTGAATGAATACGAAATATGGTGTATAAATAAAAAAACTACGGCAATACTTAACCAAAATAGCGTGAATCCATTCCATGAAATATTTTTAAGGTCCTTCCATTCTACTTGTTTCCATACCAAATAGGCTACAGTAAAAATGCCAATGATGATAGGAATAATAATCTTGTTCAGATGGATAGACTGTAAAATAGCCTCCTCTTTTTTGCCTTCAGTAATAGGAAAATTCTCTTTTTGCATCTTTAATGGTAGTGAGTTTCTTTTCCCAAAATAAGCATTTAACTTAGCATTTATTAATTTAAAGGTTTTAATTTCAGGGAAATCATTGTTATGGAAACTCATTTACAGCGTTGGCGCTTAATATTAGGAGCGGAAGCAGCTCAAGAGGAGTCTCCTTTGCTAGATAAAAATCAGTTGGAAATAGACGCTTTGCTCGCTTCTATTTATGATGCCGATAATATGGGGGCTTTAAATGGTTCCTCGCCACAAATCAGTAAATGGCTCGGGGATATCAGAAAATATTTCCCAACGCCAGTGGTTCGAATATTACAAATGGATGCTTTTGAAAGATTGAATTTAAAGCAAATGATTTTAGAACCTGAATTGCTCGCTTCCCTGGAAGTGAATGTCTCTCTGGTTGCTACCTTACTTCAGTTAAAGGATGTTTTACCCGAGGAAACAAAAGATACAGCAAAAATAGTTATTCAAAAGTTGATTGAACAATTGAAAAAGGAATTGGCCCAACCAATGGAACAAGCATATCGGGGTCGCATTAAAAATAATTCGACTAAATCTGCTTTTCCTAAAGGAAAAATAGATTGGAAGAGAACCATTTTGACGAATCTTAAAAACTATCAGCCAAAGGAAAATCTTATCATTCCTCAACATTTTTACCGATTTAATGCCTACACCCCTAAATTAAGCAGACTTATTCTTGCCGTAGATCAAAGTGGGTCAATGGCAAATTCTGTCGTTCATGCCAGTATTATTGCCTGCGTGCTCGCTGGCATTCCTTCCTTTAAAACCAATCTGGTTGTTTTTGATACCGATGTGATTGACCTGACGGAACAGTTATCAGACCCTGTTTCATTGCTTTTTTCTGTCCAGTTAGGCGGTGGAACCCATATTGCCAAAGCACTGAAATATTGTGAGACGCTCATTTCCCACCCAGCAGAAACTACCATAATACTTATCTCAGACCTTTTTGAAGGAGATTTGTCAGATAATATGTTTGGAATTATTGACAAATTACAATCGGGAGGGGTGAAATTTATTTCTTTGCTTTCTATTGACAATGAGGGAATTCCTTCTTATGACAAAAAAAATGGGAGCAGATTGGCATCCATGGGAATCCCTTCTTTTGCCAGCACCCCTCAACAATTTCCAAAATTAATGGCCGCTCTTTTTAATGGTCAGGATATTTCTTCAGCAACTATTTCCTGAAAAACTTTTTCTCGTTCATTTGAGATCTTGGATATTGACCAGATGATTTACTCGACTTTATGACATAGTTTAAACCAAATTGACCATTAATACCCTGTGTTTTTTTTGCCACATTAAGCAAAGAATTCCAGTTTTCCAAGGAAGCGAAACATGCTATATTCCCGATATTAATGCCAATATGATTACTTAACTGTATTTGCCCGTTAATTTGGTATTGTATATTACATCCCATATCTAATAAAGGGTTCAATGTCAAAAGGTATCCCACTCCTGCGGTGGCATGAAGTATCTTTGTGTATTTTTCAAGAAATAAATATCCGTTTAAATGACTGTTCTTAGATATGGAGTATCTTCCATTTAGGAATAATTTAGCGGGTAAATGACTGGAGTAAGAAATTTTTTTACTTAAAGGGGTAAGTTGCATTTTTATGGAATCAACCCATTTGTCAAAATTAGCATCAATGGATTGGCCTGCATCCAGTAGTGGCAATCCTTCAAAACTAACGGACTTATTCAAAGATATCTGCTCGGCATTTTTCCAAAAAACGGTTCCTATATCGACGATGGCCCCTGAAAACAAACCTTTTTCTGTTTGATATTGAAACCCAATATCAATGGCAGCGCCTAAATTTGCGAAGGGTTGGCGTGTATTTATGGAGCTTGTATTAACTAAATAATTAATTTTTCCGGTTAAGGAATAATCTTCTGGATGAGTGTAAATACTTGCCTCACCAGCTATGGTTTTTACTCCAGTTAATCCGTCGAGGACTTTAATTTTAAAACCCCAGCTAAAGGCTGGATCCGTTTTCCACCTGAATCCCATTTGTAAAAAAAGCTCTTGATAAGCTATTGCGTCAAGACGGGACGATAAAATTACGTTCTCACCAATAAAGGGTTTGTTACCTTCATAAGCCAGAAGAGCCAATGATTTTGGAAATTGAATCATTGCCCTGCCTACAAATCTATGCCCTAAGGCAATCCATTGATTTTCTCCCGCCTTAAATCCAATGGAAAAAGTATTTATTTGTGTTCCAAGATTAACCCTGTTTATCGTGTCCATAGATTGAATAGCGCGATTTAGATCTATGTCAATACGATGAAGAGAATCTTTAGATAAAGATTTGTACAATGAAAAGGGCGACCATTGAATACCTCCCTGAAGGTGGGGAAGGGATAAAACCAGATTATTCTCCTTCGGAAAATTTGCTGGATTCAGTAAGTTACCCTGCCATTTTTCAGGAACCAGATTCAAAGCTAACGAATGCTGGCTGAAAATTGGGGCGCAAAAAGGGAGGGAAAAGATAAAAGACAGGAGTATGCCAGATTTTTTAATCATGGAAAAGAGGCTTAATAGGTTGTTTGTAAACTTAGTTTCATAGATAATTGCTGCCCCTTTTTTATTTCAATAAAATCTTTTTCGTTTTTTAGTGTACTGAGAAATGCGCTTATAATGAAGCGGTTAGACGCTCTTAAAGCCTTTATCTGACTTTCAGAAACGGGGAAATCGAATATTTCTGCCTTCGGATTAATGGAGGAAGAAGATGTAGCATTTGATATAATGCCTGGTCCGCCAGTCATTAAAGAATCTAATTTATTTCCTTTGTCATCCACAAAGTAGCATTGCCCATGAATAGACATGGGGATGGAGTTGGTTGAAATGATTCTTACCGTTCCCCGGTTTACTCTTTCCAGTAAACCTAAATTCAAAGGAATAGTGTCAGACAATGGGTAGTTTCTTAATTGCCCGGCTAATGGAATATTTACTTTAGCAGAAATTTTTAATTGGTCATTTCGGTTGATTGACCCTAGTCCATTGGGTAAGCTTTTGGTATTTAGCCCCGCTGTAAGACGAAAGTTAAGGGCCGTAGCTTTTTTATTAAATATTGTTTTTATGGGGTTTGGAGAGGTGATGGACACGGCAGAGTCACGTCTTATCAGCTGGGAGGAGGTGGATATTCCTAAATTGAATATTTGGTTATTATTAAAGGCGATGAGCGATTCCTTTTTCCCATCGGGAAGACTTATAATAATAGAAGGTATAGAAAATTGAATGGGGATGAGAAAATTATGTTCAAAAAATAGCTGAACTTCGGGGCGGTCAAAGTTTAAATCACTCGTGTAGAAAGGCTTGAGAAAATCGAGGGATTTTTCTATGTTCCCAAAATCTAGTTCATATTGATTGAAAGAGGCTTTGATGACTTTCCATGTAGGCTTTGATAGCCTAATCGCCGCATTGCTTAAGGTGTAAAATTTTCCGGACTTTCCTTTTGCTTCGTAGGAAAGACTGATTTTTTTATCTTTTATAAGTAGAAATTTACCTGACAGGGGAAGTGGATTTAGCGCATTGGTAGAGGAGGGTTTCAGTCCGGTACCATTATAGGCGGGTAAAGATATAGTTTGGAAAAGCTGGTTATTTAGAGAATCTGTAAAAGGAAGTTTTAGGGTAATGACTACGGGTTCATTGAAGGAATTTTCAAAAAACCATTGCAAATCACCTCCTCCAAATTGAACAGAGACTGGATCTATGCCATTAGGTAATGAAATAGGGAGGAATAAATCATTTTGATTTATTGGAATGATAGAGGGGAATAAGGCATCTATTTCGCCGGTAAACTGAAGAGCGCTTACTTCCTGTAAAACCGTAGCATAGGAGAAGGTAATAAATCCATTTGCATCGGTGGTAAAAGTGGCGGGTAATTTTAGATTCAATAAAAAGGAAGCTGGCTCAAAAACAGCATTTCCAAGAGGAAAAGCCAATTCGGGAGAAGGGTCTGAGAAATTGATTTCCTTTCCTATATCACAACTGTTGCAAAAAATAATAAAAAGAATAATGCGAATATTAGACATAGAGAACCAATTTGAAACCAACGTTCAAAGATAAATCTAAATAGTGTAATTAGAATAAATAAAACCGGACAGAAACCCGTATTATCCGTTCTCAGAACCTTCTAATACTCTTGCATTTTCAGCCATTTGAAGCGCTTCAATAATGCCGTCAATTTGTCCATCCATAATCTGATCCAGATTGTAAAGGGTTAAATTTATGCGGTGATCTGTGCAACGATTCTGAGGATAATTGTAGGTTCTGATTTTTTCAGAGCGATCGCCGCTACCTACCAGACTTTTTCGCTGAGCGGCAAGTTCTGATTGTTTTGCGGCAGTTTGTTGAGCGAGAATACGCTGATACAGTTTTTGCATGGCAATTTCCTTGTTTTGATGTTGGGAACGACCATCCTGACTTTCAGAAACTATACCTGTGGGGAGGTGAGTAATTCTAATAGCCGATTCGGTTTTATTAACATGCTGACCACCCGCACCACTGGCACGAAAAGTGTCAATTTTCAAATCGGCACGATTAATATTAATTTCTTCGTCTTCCCAAACAGGAATGATGGCTACGGTTGCCGCTGAGGTGTGAACGCGTCCCTGAGATTCTGTTTTTGGAACCCGCTGAACTCTATGTGCTCCGGATTCAAACTTCAGATGTCCATAAACTTCATCGCCCTGTATTTCGAGAACTATTTTGGAATAGCCTCCTAAAACCCCTTCAGTTACATCGAGAACTTCTGTTTTCCAACCTTTGTTTTCCATATATCTTGAGTACATGCGAAGGAGATCTGAAGCAAAAATAGCGGCTTCGTCACCACCTGTACCCGATCGAATTTCAAGAATGACATTTTTGCTGTCCGCAGGATCTTTTGGAATAAGCAGTAATTTGATTCTTTCCTCTATGTCCAGCTTTTGAGGTAAAAGAACCGATAATTCCTCGTGGGCCATTTGGCGCATATCAAAATCATTATCTTTTAACATTTCCTGAGATGTATTGATATTGCCAACAATGTCAGCATAGATCAAATAGCATTCAATCAAAGGTTTAAGATCTTTATATTCTTTGTTTAATTTTTTATATCGGGAAAGGTCGGAGACTAAATCAGGATTTCCTAATTGTTCCTCTAATTGCTCATACCTGCTATAAATGGCGGTTAATTTATCAATCATAAAGCGATATCCAACTTAATAATCTGGTGTAAAATTCAAAACGCAAAAGTACGATTTTCCATGGTAAAACGCTATTTGTATTTTCTTTTTGAATTTATTTACCGATAAATAACAAAAAATGACCGTTTCCTAAAAAAAATATACCGCTTACAGTATAAATTACATTTTTCTTTATATCTTTGTTTTGCTTATATAAAAAATACTAACAGCATGGCACTTTTACTTGGTATTGAATCATCATCTGAATATTGTACTGTTTTGTTGTGTGAAAATGGAGAGATAAAATCCATCGTTCAACACACAGAGGCTTTTTCACATGCTGCCGTACTTACCAGAATGATAGAAAGCTGCCTGGAAAAGGTGTCTTTAAATATAGAGGATTTAGAGGGTATTTTCATTAGTATGGGACCAGGCTCTTACACTTCTTTAAGAGTAGGGGTCAGCACAGCTAAAGGCATAGCTTTTGCACAGAATATTCCGATTATGGCTATTCCTACCCTGAAAATATTAGCCTTAAGTGCATTAAAATATAACCAAATAAATGATGCGTTGTATGTAGGCATGACTGACGCGAGGAGAATGGAGGTTTATATTGGTTTATACAATCAGGAGGGCAATGAAATAGGTGCAAATCAAGCGTTGATATTAAATGCTGATTCATTTGATGCATATAATGATCAGGTGCTGGTTTTTGCCGGTGACGGTATGTCAAAAGCAAAAAGTTTATATGAGGAAAAGAAAAACTTAGTCTGGACTTCAGCAAATATGGACTGGTCCGTATTCGCCCAGCTCGGTGACGAAAAATATAAAAAGGGTGATTTTTCCGATTTAGTGCATGGTGAGCCTATATATCTTAAGCCTCCAAACATTACCACGTCGAAAATAAGCCATTGAAATAAACATAATAAAGTCATTATATATAATAAATTTATATATTTGGACTTTAAATAATATTACTTAAAGTGTACATTTTTACCCCCAAATATTAAAAAGGTACAGTATTTGTAATATGATAAATGCGCAAGCATTTCATTCCATAACAGGTTAAATTAAAACGATGAAAAACAAAATTTTAGAAGAAGAAGGACAGCTAAATTTCCCCCTAGATTACGCTGGTATTCGAAAAACTCTAATTTTATTGCGTTCGGTAAATCACAAAGTACGCCAACGTATCATTGAAATCATTGGAAAAGGTAAGAAAATAGTTGTTACAGATATTTGTAACGAATTGAACCTTGACCAATCTGCTGTTTCACAACATTTGGCTGTTTTAAGGCAATCGGGTGTTGTACAAACGGAACGGCAGGGAAAATTTATTTTTTATTTTTTGAATGTAGAGAAATTGTACCATATACAATCATTGGTACAATTGGAAACCATTCAAAATGAGCGTTTAATGGCGGCTTTTGAACCACAGGGACGCAAGCGCCATTTCTTCTGGCAGTAATTCTTAATATATAAAAATCACTTAGTCTGTCCATTCAGGAAAATTGGTACGGTATTTGATTTTTTGAAGCTGTGTTATTTTACTTATTTTTAAAAAAGGCTAAATGAGAAAGCAAAAAAACGAGACTATCATCCTAAAAAAAGGACAATCTGACATTCCATTAGATTATGCAGAACTGCGCAAAGCCGTTTTGGTTTTACGCGCTATCAATCACAAGTTAAGACAGCGTGTAATTGATCAACTGGATGAGCATGGTAAAATGACAGTGACTGATCTTTACGTTAAATTGCGCTTAGAACAATCAGTAGCATCACAACACTTAGCTATTTTACGTCGCGTAGGTGTTGTTGAAACTACCAGACAAGGGAAGTTTATTCATTACTCCCTTGACAAAAATCGTTTAGAGCAGATTGCGCGTTTAGTGGATGAGTTAGCTGGGTAAGACCCACATTTTTTAAAGTTAATTTGGTATGTCTCAAGTTACCTCCCTCTGGGAAAATGCCTGCAAAAACCCTCAGTTGCGGCATTTTCCCAAATCTTAAAAAAAGTGAAATGCACACACTTCTATTTTAAATTTTTAGAACTATGAGAAAAGTAAAAGAAAAAATCAACTTCAACCAGGAGCGGTTAGATAACTCTACCGACATCTTGAGGGCACTCGCCCATCCGTTACGCATCAAAATTTTGTCATTTATTGATCAAAATGATGAAATAAATGTAAACAAAATTTACAACACGCTCGACTTAGAGCAATCTATCACCTCTCAACACTTGAGCGTTCTTAGGAATGCCGATGTGGTTCAGACAAACAGGGAGGGTAAGTTTGTGCAATATAGCATCGACTATACAAAAGTAGATAAAGCAGTACAGGCCATTAAGTCTTTCTTGCAAACGGAGAATTAAAACATCAAAGGATGGAGGCGATTTTGTTGCTTAACCTTCAAAATCGCCTCTCACTTCTTTTGGTTCTTCTACCTGATTTTCTTCCAGATGGAAAAATTGTTTGTAACTAAAGATAATGAGTATTACGCCCAAAGTAATGGCAATATCAGCGATATTAAAAACGGGTTTGAAATAGGGGATATGTAACATATCTACTACTTTCCCACGCAAAAATCCAGAGTATCCACCATTTTCAGGAAATGCCTCTGCTATATCCCCGTGATAATATGATTCAGAAAAAATGATGCCATAAAATGCACTGTCTAAAATATTTCCAAGGGCTCCCGATAAAATGAGGCTAAAACTAATGAGCACCAATATATTTGCTTTTTCCACAATGAGCCGGTGGACAAAAAAGAGTAAGAACGATACAGCAATGATTCTAAAGGTGCTTAGCAGGAGTTTACCATATACTCCCTGAAGGGCAAAACCAAAGGCCATGCCGTTGTTTTCAACGAAATGAATGGAAATCCATGGCCATCCAAACAACGGAAATTCCTCACCATAAGTAAGATGGGTTTTCACCCAAATCTTAAGTCCCTGATCTAATAATAAAATGAACGTCACAATGGAAGCAACCATTATGAATCGTTTATAAACCGTTTGCTCTTGCATTAATCTAAATCTTCAATGATTTCTTCCTCTTCGTTACTTGCCGGATTTTGGATACTTGCCTTATGTCTTCGCACCAAAGGATTTGCATGATCTAATTTAAACTGTTGACGTGAACGAACTAAATCGATACAAGTAAAAAGAGCTGTTCTAAATGAACTTGGATCTGCCACATTTTTTCCTGCTATCTCAAAGGCCGTTCCATGGTCAGGTGAAGTTCTCACAAAGGGTAGGCCAGCAGTGAAATTAGTACCCCCGCCAAAAGATAAAAGCTTGAATGGAATTAATCCCTGATCATGGTACATGGCTAAAATAGCGTCATATTTAGCATAATTACCAGACCCAAAAAAGCCATCTGCTGGAAAGGGGCCAAACACCAGGGTGCCATTTTTCTTACACTCAATGATGGCAGGTCTGATAATATCATTTTCTTCATTCCCTATGGCACCTCCATCGCCTGCATGCGGATTTAAACCCAATACAGCTATAGTGGGTTTGTCTATACCAAAATCTTGTTGGAGAGAGGTCTCCATCAAATGGATTTTTTTGATGATTTGATTCTTTGTTATGGCACTTGCTACTTTGTTTAAAGGAAGGTGGTTTGTTACCAGTCCTACCCGTAAATTATCTTGTACCATAAACATAAGACTTTCAGACTGACCGAATGCATGGGTGAGATATTCAGTATGTCCGGGAAAACCAAATTTGGCTAACTCCATGGTCTCCTTGTTTATGGGGGCGGTTACCAACCCATCAATTTGTCCATCTTTTAACTCTTTAACTGCGCCGGCTAACGACTTAATAGCATAAACGCCCCCCTCCTCAGTAATTTGGCCTAAGTTAATATTTACACTTTCCTGCCAACAATTGACAACATTAACTGCGTTCAGTTGAAATTTTTCACCATTACGCACTTGATGGAAAGGAAATTCCAGTTCTGTGATGTTTTTGTGGTAAGACAAAACCTTTGCAGACCCATACACTACGGGAGTGCATAAGTTTAGAATGCGGGGATCTGAAATGGTTTTGATAATGACCTCAAGTCCAATACCGTTAATGTCACCAACACTTATCCCTATTTTGGGCTTTTCCATGCTTTAAAATTATTGTCTCTTAACCAGAGATTATTCACTATGAATACAAATTTACTTAATTTCTGATAAAGGACAAATGGTTGTTTTCTCAGATTTCGTCCAATTAAAAATAAATGACATTTGTCATTATGATTTTTTGTTATAAAATTTATATATTGCAAGAATTTTCAAATACTAATGAATTATGAAAAAACTTCTCCCAAACCTAATAACAAAGCCGTTTTTCGTAATAGTAATCCTATCTGTTTTTTTTGTAAACGGTTGTAAAAAAGATAATCCAGAGGTTTTTTCCTCGAGATTAACCAAAGATTTTAATGGGGATGTTGTACAGGAATGGAATAATCTTTTCCTTGATCTTGAGCGTTATGCGCAGGGTTTCAGACCTTGTCCAGCGCCCAGAGCTTTGGCTTACATAGGGTTAGCGTGTTACGAAGCTTGTGTTATAGATATGCCTGCTTTTAAAAGTTTGCGATTTAATTATCCTGGTTTAACGGTTCCTACACAAGAACCTCTTGTTGATTATCATTATCCGACCGTAGTTAATGCTATCTATAGTAAGTTGCTCACTCATTTTATGGGCAATGTAAATGGTATTCCAGCAGACAAGTTTGCAAAAATTTCTGCATTATATAATAAACTAAAAAATGAATATAAAGACGATGCGTCGGCTGAAAGTATCATAAAATCAGATGAATAT
>Ga0070374_10000597_pt1 | contig 14834 bp, 13 predicted proteins | sample LauGreSuBDMM15SN_2_FD_66374 | JGI IMG/M metagenome (GOLD analysis project Ga0070374, IMG submission 66374) | Freshwater lake microbial communities from Lake Michigan, USA - Su13.BD.MM15.SN (version 4) (version 4) | ecosystem: Environmental > Aquatic > Freshwater > Lake | place: Lake Michigan...
ACTAGATGAGAAACGCGAACCAGATCTTGCATTACTGCGAAGTGCAGCAAAAGGGATTGCACCTTACGTCACAAATGAAACATTAGTTGTTAGCGAATCAACCTCTTACCCAGGGACACTCAGAGATGTAATTATTCCAATTGTAAATGAGTTAAAGCCACAAGAATCACAAAATCTATATTTCGCTAGCGCGCCTGAACGGGTAAACCCTGGCGATCCGGTTTGGGATCAAAAAAATACGCCCCGCCTAGTTGGTGCTATCGATGAAGCATCAAAAGTGAAGGCATTGGAATTTTACGAATCTATTTGTGATGCAGCGGTATCTGTTTCAACGCCTGAAGTTGCTGAAGCAGCCAAGTTATTGGAAAACACTTTCCGACTTGTAAATATCGCCCTGATTAATGAATTCACGCAACTTTGTTCTGCAAATGGCATAAATGTTCATGAAGTCATTGATGCAGCTTCTTCTAAACCTTACGGCTTCATGCCTTTCAGACCCGGTGTCGGCGTGGGCGGACACTGCATTCCAGTTGATCCTTTATATCTAACATGGTGGGCTAGACAGAGTGGAGTTCAAGCAAAGTTTGTGGAGTCAGCAGATTTAATTAATCATGAGATGCCGAAGTATGTTGCTGAAAGAGCTTTAGGTTTGATCGAGAAAAAAACTGATTCCCCTAGAGTTCTAATCCTAGGAGTTGCCTATAAGCCAGGAGTTGCAGATATCCGTGAAACACCCGCAACTGAATTAAGAAGTTACCTAATAAGTAAAGGCGCTAACGTCGCTTGGCACGATCCATTGGTTTCACAGTGGGAAGGCTCAAAATCAGTTGATTTGGGATGGGATTGCGATGTTGCAATTTTGGCAACAAAGCAACCAGGAATGGACTTAAGGGCTTTGACCGATCGTGCGGTCAAAATATTAGATTGCACTAACTCTTTAGGAAATCTAGAGGGAGTGACTACTCTTTAATTGGTTGAGTTCATTTCCTTGGCGATATCACTAATCATGGTAGAAAGATCACGCTCAGGTTTCCATCCGACTAGCTGCTCTATTAATTCAATGTTCGGTACGCGACGTTCCATATCCTCAAAGCCATCTCCATATGCTTCCGCGTATGGGATGTAAACAATTGAACTTTGTGAATCAGTTTCAGAGATAACCCTTTTCGCTAGGTCATTTATTGAAATTTCAAAGTCATTACCGATGTTTATGACTTTTCCAATCGTATCTGGTGAAAAAGCGATCCTAATTACTGCCTCGACTGCGTCATAAACGTGCCCAAAACAACGCGTTTGCTCTCCGGTACCATAAATCGTGATTGGTTCGTTATTGAGTGCAGCTCTAACAAATCTGGGGACAACCATCCCGTATGCCCCCAACTGTCGAGGACCAACTGTATTAAAGAAACGAACAATTCTCGTTTCTAGTTTCTTCTCAACAAAGTAAGCGTATGCAAGTGACTCATCAATTGCTTTAGCTTCACTATAAGACCAGCGCAGCGTCACTGGTGCGCCAAGAATGCGATCATCTGATTCCTTTAGTGATTCAGAAATATTCTTTCCATAAACTTCACTACTACTTGTCACAAAAACTGGCTTTGAATATTTGTGGGAAGATTCGAGCACATTCTCAGTGCCTCGAATATTTGTCATCAAACTGTCTAGTGGGTGATTCACGATGTTAAAGACGCCCACCGCGGCAGCAAGATGGAAAACGTATTCAGTTTCTTTAATAAGGCTATCCAAAAGAGGCAGATCTAGGATCGAACCTTGAACAAAAGTCACGCTTGCTCCGCCCAAATGCGCGGAAAGGTTTTCTTTTCGGCCCGTAGCTAGGTTGTCCAAGATGGTGATTTGGTTGCCGTCGGCGACCAGTCGATCAGTTAGGTGAGACCCGATAAATCCAGCACCGCCAGTGATCAAAATTCGCATAGGTATACCTTATTGGAAGGCTGCCCATCTTTTGGGATGAAAAATGCAAACAGCAGATGGCCACCGCTGTAAGTCAGAGGGAGCAGATTCAACTTAGAAGCTGAAGGGCTTTTTAGGAACATTAGTAAGGTCGTCAGATGTCTACTTTTGCCAAGCGGAAAAGGAATGGTCATCAATCAATAAATGGGAAGGTAGATACAAAGATTGTAAAGATTGAAATGGCATCGGATGTCTCAAATATTACAGCATGATTGAGCACTGAAGTTATTCAGGCGCCCTCCCGGTATCAAATTCCAGTGGGTCTCATTTGATCCCAAGGATAGAGATTATGGAACACTCGAGATAGCAGTTGAATCTATTTCGGGGAGAATCCGGCCAGATTAGAGACGCTGATTTTCGAATATTGCAATGTAATGCTTTATTAAATCTGGCATATCTGTTTCAATATTATCAATTGGCTCCCAAGATAATTCATTCTTTATCTTTTCTGAGTTAACTGCGTATCTAAAATCATGTGCAAGCCTATCTTGCACATGTGCAATAAATGGATAATCAATATTCATAATATTTGCTATTGAGTTAACTAGGTCAATGTTTTTTACTTGCATGTCTCGACCAATATTATAGATTTGTCCCGGTGTCCCATCTAGTGCGACTCTTGCGATAGCACGGCAATGATCACGCGTAGAAATCCAATCCCTCTCTTGATTTCCTGTGCCGTATACGGGAACAGCCTTCTTGTGAAACAAACGATTTATAGTTAACGGAACAAATTTTTCTACATTTTGGAATTTTCCGTAGTTATTAGTGCATCTAGTCACTAAAATTTCTGCATTATGAGTTATAGCTTCAGCTAAAGCCATCAAATCTCCCCCCGCCTTAGATGCAGAATACGGCGAAGATGGAACAAGTAGCGATTTTTCATCTGCTGCACCACTTAAAATTGATCCATAAACTTCATCTGTAGAAATCACAACCATACGTTTCTTTAGAAGCCGAGCAACCTTAGAAATTCTCGCTGTACCCATCAAATTAGTTTCTATAAAGGCATCACTGTCTTCAATCGATCTATCTACATGACTTTCGGCAGCAAAATGTATGACAATATCTGAATCTGAGATCTTCTCACTAATCAACTGTGAATCATTAATATCTGCGATGACGTAACTCAACCGTGGATTTTCTAGATAGCCTTCGAGTCTCGATAGATCACCTGCGTAAGTTAACTTATCAAAAATACAAATATTGGTAGGTAAGAAACCCGTAAGTTCCCCATCTAGCGACATTCTTACAAACTCGGATCCAATGAAGCCGAATCCACCAGTTATTAGGACTTTCATAGAAGAAATCTACTGTAATATTTGGCTTATGCAGGGGATACTTCTATCAGGAGGAACTGGTTCGAGATTGGCTCCAACCACCCTTGCCACGAATAAGCAACTATTACTCGTCTACGACAAGCCCCTTTTGTACTACCCCCTTGCATCTGCAATATTGGCTGGCGTACGTGAGCTTGTGCTTATCACTTCCCCAGAATCCCTATACGCACATGAAAAACTTCTTGGAGATGGAAGTAAATGGAACATAAAGATAAAATATAAATCTCAACTAAAACCGAATGGAATACCCGAGGCCTTCGTAGTTGCAAGAGATTTTCTTGATGATTCCAGAGAAGTTTCACTATTTCTGGGAGACAATATTTTGTATGGAAATGGTGTCGGTCAAGATCTATTCGATATATGGGATAGAAAAAATGCATGCATTTTTGGATCAGAGGTATCAGATCCAGAGAATTTCGGTGTAGCTGTAGTCGATGGTTCTGGCACTCTAGTGGACGTAATAGAAAAGCCAACTAGTAAAGTAAGCAAGATTGCAATTCCTGGCGTCTATGGCTTTCCGGCGAGCGTTTTCGAAAATGCAGAAAACCTAAAACCTTCAAAGAGGGATGAAACCGAAATTGTTGATTTGATTCGAATTTATCTAGCAGAGGGCAAGCTAGATTTTAAGAATTTGCCAAGAGGTACTGCCTGGTTGGACACTGGATCACCCGAAAATATGCTAAAAGCAGCACAGTTCGTGAGTGCTGTCCAAAATAGACAAGGGTTATTGGTAGGTTCACCCGATGAGGCAGCGTGGCGTGTTGGGCTCATTGATGATGCGCAATTCCTCATGGCAATTGAGAGTTCGAAAAATTCAGATTATGGAAAGCTTGCAGCGAGTCTATTGGGATAAAAAAGATATACTTAGTTTATAGTACACGAACTAAATAATAATTGAGGAGAACGAAGATCCGTGAAAAACATTTCAACAAATGAGATTCCATTAATGGAAGCTCGAGACGGAAACATAGTTCTTTTCTACCCACATGTGCCCGAGAGCGCCTCGAAAGCGGTTAGCGAAGTGCTCAGTTCAAGATGGATTGGTCAAGGGCCTAAAGTTGAAGAATTTGAGAATGAGTTCTCGAGACAAATTTGTGATGGCCTTACGACTTTAACGGTTGGGTCTGGCACGGACGCTTTGCATTTAGCTTATTTGATGGCAGGAATCAAGAAAGACGATGAGGTAATTGTTCCGGTTTTTACATGTACGGCAACTAATATTCCACTTTTGTATATTGGTGCTATCCCTGTGTTTGCAGATGTTGATCCTGAAACTTTAAACATAGATGTCCAGCATGTTCGCCAGCTAATTTCTGATAAAACAAAGGCTATTGTATGCGTTCATTACGCTGGGCTCCCATGCGATATGGATGAGTTAAAGGAAATTGCGAAGGAATTCGGAATACCAATTATTGAAGATGCGGCGCATGCCGTAGGTGCGTCATACAAAGGCACACCCGTTGGGGCAATTTCAGATTTTACTATGTTTAGCTTCCAGGCGATAAAACATATTACGACTGGTGATGGAGGGATGGTGTCCTTCAAGAATTCAGAGCTTAATGAGTTGGGAAAACGTTTGAGATGGTTCGGGATTGATAGAAGATCCAAGCAGCTCGGTATATGGGAAAATGACATTAAAGAAGTTGGTTACAAATACCAAATGACAGATATAGCGGCAGCTATGGGTCTTGCAGGGCTTCAAGAATTTTCTACGACCTTGCTATACCGTCAGGAATTATTAAGTAAGTATGAAGAATTGTTTAAGTCCTGTGCAGATGTCAAATTCCTGGGAGGCAAGAGGACCGACCGAGTTCACGCCGCATGGCTATCTACCATAATTGTTGAAAACAGAAGAGAACTTCAGGAGAAATTATCGCAATTTGGAATAGAATCGAATCAAGTCCACTATCGAAACGATAGATATTCAATCTTTGGAAAACGCCGCGAGAATTTACCTAATATGGATAGCATAGAAGACAACTATCTCGTTCTTCCACTACATACGAAAATGGATATTGCGGATGTAGAGAAAGTTGTTTCGGTTATTAAGAGTGGATGGTAGAAAGAAACTCAATGTAACTGCCATTTATTTTGGTGATGCTCCAAGCACTTACGTAAGGTTATTGTCGAGACTTGATGGTCATAAATCCGAGAACGTAGCCTGGAAATCAGTTAATTTTAAACCAGTAGTTATGGGTAATAGGTATTTAACAAGCAACTTGTTTTCTAGAATAGTTCACAAAGTGGTCGGTACGCTACTTCAATATTACGCTTTACTTTCTAGTGTCAAAGTAATTTTCAAAAGTGATCTAATATTTGTAATAAAGTACCCAAATAAATTCTCATGGAGCTGTATTCTTCTTTTCAAAAAACCTGTCGTTTTTGATTTCGATGACCCATTATGGATTGATGGCTTCTTGGGGGTGGAAAATTTCACGAGTATCATAGGCACCGCAGACGGCTTTACTTGTGACAATGAGATCCTGTTGGCAAAAGCTGCCAACTTAGGGGCCCAAGGCATAATTATTCCTGGGTATGTACCAGAAATTGAAAAATCTATGGACAGGGAATTCAACAACATCTATCGAATAATATGGATCGGTAGCCCTTCTACCAAACAATATATCTCGAGTATTGAAAACGACCTGATTAGCCTCTATAAACTAAATGAGGGCATAGAGTTCTTCTTTCTTGGAATTGCGGATCTGCCAAGTTTTCGCAATTTACCCAGAGCGACTTTCATTGAAAAATACGATTTTGAAGATATGAAGCATTATCTCCTTCTATCTGACATTGGACTATTTCCTGCTTTCAACGATGAACTTGGCTCTGCGCGCGGTTTGCACAAAATGAATGTGTATCTTGCCGGCGGAGTAGTTCCAATTTGCTCAGATGTTGGGCTAGCCCGAAGGGCGATAGAAAAAATTGGCGCAGGCTTTATATGTGAGAGCGAGTCAGATTGGGGCAAAAATATTCAAAAACTAATCTCTGATAAAGACACATTTAGGAGTCATCAGAATGCAATAGCTAGTCGCTTAAGAAGTGATTTAGTGAATCGCAACTCAATTCTTGATTTAGAAAAATATCTTACAACTATCTACGATAATCGTTGCTAAAGGCCTTGAAACTGGGCATCTTTTTCAAAATGAGTTGAATTCTTCTTTAACATTTCAAAATTGCCATCTCCTAGGATTACTCCATCTTTCAAGTAAATAATTCTATCGACATCACGAATAGTCGAAAGTCTGTGTGCAACAATTACTATGATCACATCTTTCTTAATGAAATTCAAAGTCTCCGTAACAATATTTTCAGAAGCGGCATCCAGTGAACTAGTCGGTTCATCCATGATTAGCACTGATGGTTTCGAGTACAAAGTTCTTGCTAGACCAATTCTCTGTTTTTGGCCACCACTGAGCGCGAGTTCCCCTCCGCCAATTTGAGTGTCCAATCCATTGGGAAGTGATTCTATAAATTCCGCAATACCAGCAATCTTCACAGAATCCTTCAATTGCTCTTCCGTATGCTCGTTTCTTTCCCGACCAAGTAATATGTTCTCCCCTATAGATCCCTCTATTAAGAAAACGTCTTGCGGAAGATATGCTATGCGTTCAGAATTCACGCGGGTGTATTCACGAAGCTGGACACCACTAATTGTGATAGTCCCATTTTTTGGCTCAAGAAGCCCAAGCAATAAATCGCAAAAAGTGGACTTGCCGGAACCGGATGGTCCAACTATTGCACATATTTGACCTTTAGTTAACTTGATACTTAAATCCTTAAGAACATTCTTTTCAGAGTCAGGATATCCAAAGGTTACTCTATCTACCGTGATGTCTTCAATACTTGACGAATCGGAAGCTTTCAGAGCGTGAAAAATATTTTTTGGTATTAGATCTACGTCAGGCAGGACGTAGTTCAGATTTTCTACGGATGAAGCAGAAAAAGATTTTATTGCAATAATGGATTGCTGCATTCTTAGAGCAGTAGGGGCAACGCGCATTGAAGCGGCTAAGAAAATAATTAAACTAGGAATAGCCGTAGTAGAGTCTGAAGTTATTAAAGAAAATACAGTTAGTAAAAAACCTCCAAGAACGATAGTTATCTCGACGAATGCCTTAGGTAATTGTTGCAACCAGCTTTGAGTGCCATATGCTATAGCAGAATCAAGTCGATTTGAAAAGAATTTCTGTGAAAAGAAGTCAAGCCTATTGCCAGTTTCGACTTCTCTAATTGAATTCATTAATTCAATTATTTGAGTGCTACCTTGGATTGCACTCTGAGTTTTCCAGGCCGACACGTGAGTTAGTTTCTTGCTAATTCTTTTGATGGTAAAAAGAGCTAAAGAAAGGAATATGAAAGTTGTTAGTAGTGCCATGCCCGTATTTATAACTAATAAAGCGCCAAGAGTGAAAACAAATAGGGCAATATCGCTAAGTAGAATTGCAACAGTACTCAGAACACCAATTACCAGATAGTTTATACCTTCTGTTAGAGCAAATGCAATCTCTTGTTTTCTTTGGGATCTAACCCAAGAGAAATTATTTCTAAAATTGATCATCAAAAGAGATTTGCTAACCTCTGCTGCAACATTAGAAAGAAATTTGAAGGTGTACTTCGTCAAACTTAGTGAAACTAATGTTCGAGTTGTAAGTATAAACATGGCGGCGATTCCATATATGGTTAGTTGTTGTTCCATGGAAAGCTTATCAATTGAGAGAAATCTAGAAATGCTTGCAACCAGATTGTTTGGCATTTCCTCAGAATTAATTGACATACCTAATGAAGTAATGACTCCTAATAATAGAATACCTATAGTGTCGAGTATGGAATTTATAATTTGAATAATTATAAGAATTGTTAATTTACTTCTTTGAGCCTGATTAAGTAGGCTCAAAGATTTATAGGCAGATTCTTTTAGAGAATTCGTTTTTGTGAAATTATTGAAATTCATATAGCAACTATAGAAGACTCTTGTAAATGTTTTCTTGGGATTTCACCAGGATTTTGGGTTCAGAAACGGATAAAGCTAGTTTTCGCATGTTTTCTCCAAATATTTGCCTTGAACTCACATCCTCCATCATCTTTAAAATGTTATTTCCTAGGTCGTGGTAATTCAAATTGGGAGATAAGTACCCCGTAATGCCATCTAAAACAATGTCTGCGTGCCAATCAACATCGTATGCAACCGCAGGGCAGCCTGAAAGGCTAGCTTCGAGCAAGGATCTACCACATAATGGCGCGATATTGAGATAAACATGAGGCATTAATGCTGCAATCCAGTCTTGGCTTTTGTTTCCTACAAAAATTACACTTTTTTGTAAACCTAATTCGAGAACTAAATCTTGGAGTGATTTCCGATCCCTTCCTTCTCCTACAATCAGGAGTTTGAAGTTTGCCCCAGAATTTGAGACCAACGCACATGCTCTAATTGCGTGATCTACCATCTTTATTGATTCTAATCTTGAAATACAGACAAAAAGAATGTCATCGTTCAAGCCCATCTTTTGGAGTTCTGTAGAAAAATCTGGCCGCTCATTTGGTTGGACAAAGTGGGAGTCGTCAATTCCAATACCTAAAGGAGTAATAGCTGTTTTATTCGTTGGAACTCCAGCGTCCAAGGCATACGAGATGTTTTCTGAATTCTGAGCAAGCACCAGACTGGCATGGCTTAAGACAAACTTTTCAAGTTTCTCTTCCTTGCTAATAGAATTGAACATTCTAGGCATAACGGGAATGTTATTTAGTTTTCGCAATCTTGCTGGATTACCCCATAATCCGATTATCAAAGGAGCGCGAAGAATGCGTGAAAAAGCAAAAGCATAGATGCCATTGAATCTAGGATCTTCGCCTCTTACTAGTTTTATATCCTTTAGATACCCATTTTTTATCAGATAAGCCATCAAAGATAATTGGGCACACAAGAAGTTTAATCTCGGCATCCTATTTAGCGCGGAGAATCGGCCCGAGTAACCTTCGATAATAATGTTTTTCTCATCTAGAATATATCTACTTGGACTTTGGCGTGGAATTTTTTGCCCTACATAAGTTTGCAGATCAGCAAGTGGATTGACAGTAATGGCTAGATCGAATACTTCTGCAGAATTCCTGGCTGTAACGAATATTTCTAATCCCAAATCCTTAATTAGTTGAAATGTGTAAGCAGTATGAAATACAAGCAGTATTTTTCTTTTTGGTCGCTTCACGCCACGCCTTATTTAATTAATTTGACCGCATTAATAACGCGTTCAATTTCAGATTCAGTCTGATTCGGAAAAATAGGGAGAGAAATAGTTTGGCTAGCTAATTTTTCAGAGTTTTCCAACGACACTGGAGCTTTAATGAGGTCGGCATAGGCTTTGTTTTGGTGAATAGCTCGAGGGTAGTGAAAACCGTATGAAATTTTTGAATCATCAAAGATCACCTCTACGCTTGCGCGATTTTCTACCTTGAGCGCAAAAATATGGTAAACGTGGGACCCTTTTTCAGAAACTTGGTCCATAAGTAGTCCTTTTTTCATTTCACTTCTATAAATATTGGCAATTCGTATTCTTTCATCCGTCCACTCTTGTAATTTTCTTAACTTAGATCTTAGGAAGCTAGCCTGAAGAGGTTCAAGACGGAAATTCCCACCCCAAGTTGAATGATCATATTTACGCTCAGCACCCCAATTGCGCATGAGTCTTAACTTTGAATCAATCTCTTCTGAGTTGGTCAATATCGCACCTCCTTCCCCAAGTGCTCCGAGATTTTTCCCAGGATAGAAAGATAGAGTGGAGATGTCGCAGAAATTGATTAGTTTATCCCCACTGAATGTGCTCAAGTGGGACTGTGCACCATCAATAATAAAACTGATCTTAAATTGGTTACAAAATTCGCGATATTCAAATAAGTAATCTGTACGACCATGAATAGTTACCAAGATTAGCGCTTTAGTTTTTTTACCAATCGCACCTCTTGCTGAATGCAAATCAAGTAATCCTGTATTTTCTTTGACGTCAACTAGAACCGGTATCGCGCCAGTTTGAGTCACTGCAAATGCAGTTGCCACAAATGTAAAGGCTGGGATTAATACTTCATCTCCGGCCCCAATGCCTAACGCACGGAGAGCCAATTCGATTGCATTTGTCCCGTTATTTACGCCAATTGCGAATTTAGAATTTTCTGCCACAGCTAATTCTTGTTCAAATGACTTCAATTCTTCACCGAGTACAAGTGAGGAAGAAGTTACTAGTCTGTTTAAGGATTCAGCGAACTCAGGCAAAAGAGGTAGGTGAATTCTTGTTAAATCGTTAAAAGGTACAGTCTTATCGCTCTCAGATTTCAACTTTTTCACCGTCATTTTCAATGGATTTTCTAATGCCCTCAACAACTGACCATACATCCACCGCGTCTGAAATAGATGGAAATTCGGCTTTATTACGTAGAGCTTCGACCAATGCTTCGAATTCAGTTGCAAGTGACTCACCCGGAGAGATAGTGGGCTGCTCTATTGAGCCGATCGAATAACTCTCATTTCGAGTCTTGATAAGTTCCCGCCCTAATTGATTAGAACTCTTGAAACCGGGAGTAATTTCAACAATCTGTACAGGGGCTTGCTGGTTCAGCTCCTCTAGTGTGATTCCTGCGTTATCAGATATTATGGAAATCAAGCGTGACTTTTTAGGAGACTTCCAACTGACGTGCAGGGCAGCCCTAAAATTATCGCTCCAATTTAAACTAATAAATGCTGACTCTACATTGTTGCCCGAATCTGCACCAAGACTTAAAGCGCTCACGCTAGAAGGCATTTTACCCTTCAGTAATTTAAGAATATAAATATCGTGCACGGCTAGATCTGCAATTACGTCTACATCAGCTTGAATTATTCCAAGCGAAGTCCTATAAGAGACATATTCTCGCATGTTAGAAATTATGTCCTGAGCTTTTTTATCTTGAAGTAAATAATTTATGTAATTTGAAAAATGATAAGTGAAGTCACAGTAAACTTTAATATTTCCTTTATCGGAGATATCTTTAATTAACAATGCATCTTGTTTTGATTTTCCACTTGGCTTTGTGACTAAGCAATTAATATTGAAGTCAGCAAAGAAACTTATAAGTTCTAAATGCGATGAAGGTCTAGTAGCGATAACGGCTAGATCAATACTTTGCAATTCCGAAATTTCGTGGACTGAAGATTTAGTCGGTACACCATGTTTTTCAAAAGCAATTTTGGCTCTATTTTCGTCGGAATCGACTATATAGATCAACTCATAATTATTGTTGAGGAGAATATTTCTGACTAAGTTTGGCCCCCAATAGCCGTACCCAACAACAACTACCTTAATTTTTTTCATCGATGTCCCATCAAGTTTTAATACTGTAGATAATACCTAAACGAAGCAGAGAATAAGCATTATTTTGAATAGATTGCATAGTATTTAGATGCCATAGATTCAACAGTAAAGTTATCTTCAAAAGTAGCCTTCTGCTTCCTCGTAAAGGAGAGAAGTGCCTCATTGTTCTCAATCAACTCCTGCAAATGATGAATCAAAAGACCGTTCGATGAAAATGAAGGGATCCAATCCTGTTCGCCGTTTTTGTACAGGGGATCTAATTGGATCGCCATAGTCGGAATGCCCGAGGAGACGGCTTCCAGTCCAGAAATGCCAGTGGTGCCTCCAACATTCATTGTAATATAGAAATCCAAATTTGAATAAAAAACTGAAGGCGAATCTATCAACCCTTGGAACTCAACTACCCGTTCAGCAGCCGAACTCATCAGCGAATCTTGAAGCTGAGATCGAAGTGGGCCATCACCGCCGACTATTAATTCCACATCATCAATAGTCTTTTCTATTTCAGAAAATAAATCTATAAGCAGCTCAGGTTTACGATCTTTAACCAATCTTCCCAAAGAGCCAATTCTTGTTGCAGTAGAATTTTTGCACCTATTGACCCCTAGAGGTTCTATTCCGTTCTCGATACAAATAAATTTCTGATTCTTAGTAATCCTTTCATCCCAATATCGGTCATGTGCCACTAATACAAAACTATCGTAGAAAAATGAATTTAATCTCGTGAAAAAAATTAGGAATCTGCTTACATTCATTCCAACTAGATGGCAAGTAAAAACTAGTTTCCTATTTCTATTTTTCTTAGACAAAGTAAGAATTTTTGCAAAGGCTCCAAAAATCAAGCCGAAAGTTAAGTGCGTGTGCACCACATCAAATGTCCGCAAAAAGCTTCGTTGGCGAATTATCCAAGCAGCACAGTTGATATAAGTTAAAAGCAAATTTCTTTTTGTCATTCCAATATAAATAATATTAATGTTTCTATTCAGTAGAGAGAAATTACTTTGTGAATGTTTGGAGTTTGCAAAGAGCAAAACCACCCTGTGACCCTGTGAATCTTGCTTGTTAGCTAGATCTATAGTCACCTTCTCAGCTCCACCTTTTGCGAGGTTCGGGAGAACGTGTATTATCTGCATGGTGACCACATCTTACTTTGCTGAATGTAAATATCTTGCGATTCTAAAGTGCCAATAGATAGATTCTAATTTGTGTCTAGGTACTCTTAGCGTATGAGAAATATCCAAATTCACCCGAGTGCCGAAGTGCATAAATCAGCCTCTTTAGGGGACTTAGTAAAAGTTTGGCAAATGTCACACATCAGAGAAAATGTGTCAATTGGCTCTAATTCAAATATTGGGAGAAATGTTTACATTGGCCCCGGGGTTAGGATGGGGGATAACTGTAAAATTCAGAATAACTCTCTTATCTATGAACCAGCAGTGTTAGGCGACGGTGTATTTATTGGACCTGGAGTGATTTTAACAAACGATCCTTACCCAAGAGCCGTAAATATTGATGGCTCAATAAAAGGCGAAAAGGACTGGGTTGCCGTCGGTGTCGTAATTGAGGAAGGTGCATCTATTGGTGCAAATTCAGTTTGTATCGCTCCTGTCAAAGTTGGTGCATGGTCACTAATTGGCTCTGGCACAGTCATAACCAAAGATGTAATCCCACATTCGATAATGGTAGGTAACCCTGCTAGACAAATTGGATGGGTGGGTAGAGCTGGAGTCCCGCTCGTAAAATTAGAGTCTGGTGTTTATGAATGCCCATCTTCAGGCAAATGTTACAGAGTAGTTGATTCCAAAATTGTGGAATGTAGTGAAAGCGATATTGCATAGCATGCGCATTATCAACGTTCATGGCTTAAGAGCTTTTGCGGCTTTTTTGGTGGTCCTATTCCATGTAGACCTAAATGTGGTCGAAAATGGATTTTCAGTGCCAGTGTTACATAACATCTTTAAGATCGGAAATTCTGGAGTAGATATATTTTTTGTGCTTTCAGGATTTGTGATGATAGTCAGCAATTGGGAAAAAAAGATTTCAATGTTGGGCTTTTTTAGCCGCAGGCTTGTGCGGATCTTGCCACTGTATCTCATTTTGACCTTAACATATTACTTAATAGCGGTAATTGTTCCATTTCTAATTCCAAACATTAATGTGAATTTTAAATGGTTCTTATCTTCAGTAACTTTTACGACAGCGATTTTCGGTTACAAAGCACCAATCTTAGGACAAGGATGGACATTGGAATATGAAATGTTATTTTATTTACTGTTTAGTATTTCTCTTATTTTTAAAAATAATTTTAAGAAATTAACTTTCATGTTTAGTGTAGTTCTTTTCGGGGTGTTATTCGGTATTTCTACCTTATTCCTCGAATTCGCATTTGGCATGCTTGCTGGATATTTGCATAAACAGAAGCAATTCACCAATTTGCAAGGATTACTTCTATCCCTAGTAGGCTTTTCGCTACTAATTTCAAATTCGCTAAATTTACTGCCTGAGCTAGACAGGGTCCTAATTTATGGAATTCCTTCACTCTTGCTTATTCTTGGGCTTGCAACTACGAAGCAGACAAGTAATAAGATTTTGAGAAAGCTTGGTGACTCTTCATACAGCCTGTACTTGTCACAATTCTTTATCATTCCTCTTATATTTAAATTTGAAAGTGTTATTAAGAATTTAGTTTCAAATTCGACAATTGTGGTAATCGTGGTTTCGGTTGTAACACTTATCTTCGGTCACTTTGTTTACTTGCTTGTCGAAAAACCTTTAACAAAACTCACTAGAAGTTATTTACTGCCTCGTTGAAAGTATTTTCAAAACTGTAGATTAGTCGTCGAATATCTCGGTCGAAATCTGTTAGTACTTTTGTTTTCGGTTATGAGGCTGGAGTTGAAGCCGTCTTTTCCTTAACCAAAATGGTGGCGATTTAATGAATTTAGTAAGCAATACCGTGGCTTGGGCCGGGATCGAACCGGCGACCTAACGATTTTCAGTCGTTCGCTCGTACCAACTGAGCTACCAAGCCAACAAAGGTCTCGCTAGCAGTTGCCCGCTAGTGCGCATGGCACACAAATAAATTTGCATACAACACCAAAACCTTTGCGACCCGGACGGGACTTGAACCCGCGACCTCCGCCGTGACAGGGCGGCGCGCTAACCAACTGCGCTACCGGGCCTT
>Ga0070374_10000600_pt1 | contig 14804 bp, 19 predicted proteins | sample LauGreSuBDMM15SN_2_FD_66374 | JGI IMG/M metagenome (GOLD analysis project Ga0070374, IMG submission 66374) | Freshwater lake microbial communities from Lake Michigan, USA - Su13.BD.MM15.SN (version 4) (version 4) | ecosystem: Environmental > Aquatic > Freshwater > Lake | place: Lake Michigan...
GAAGAATTGGTTTTGATGATGGCAAGCGCATTGAAAGACACTGGAAGCACCGACAAATGGCGCAAGATTCGTGCCAGGATTCTTGCCAGGGACGGTGGTATATGCCAGGAATGTGGGGCTGAAGGCAACACGGTTGACCACATAATCCCAAGAAGCGCGGGTGCAGGTGACGAAGATTTTAATTTGCAATGTTTGTGCGCAAAATGCAATTATTCTAAAGGGGGGCGGTTTTTTTTACGGCACGCAACACCCCTGACCCTTTCCTTGTCGCAAAAGCCCCAAAACGAGTCAAGAAGCCACGAACATGACGAATAAGGTCACAGATGGTCACGTTATGCCTGCACCAGCCTTAAAACGGCTGCAAACGGTTTTGGGTAGGGACACAGATACCGTTTTTGGCATTTCTACGCCTAGAATCCACACGCCACTTAACGATTTGCCGTCACGCGGGCATGAATTGATTGATTTGGCTGCTGACCTAGACATTTCCTTGATGGAATGGCAAAAATTCATGCTTATTCACTCTCACAAAATCAAAAGTGACGGGCGGTGGGCTACCCCGTTAAATATCTGCACCGTTGCCAGGCAAAATGGAAAATCATTTTTGCAGCAAATCAGGATTTTGGGCGGTCTTTTTCTATGGGAAGAACCGTTGCAAATTGGTTCAGCGCACCGCCTGGCAACAAGCCTGGAACAATTTAGGGCATTAATCTCACTTATTGAAGCAAATGACAGTTTGGCAAAAAAGGTCAAACGCGTGCGTTGGGCGCATGGGGCTGAAGAAATTGAAACCTTGCATGGTACGCGCTTTATGGTCAAAGCAGGCGGGTCAGCCGCACGCGGTGTGTCCCGACCTGAAACCGTCCACCTGGACGAATTGCGCGAACAAACCGACCTTGAAAGTTTTGCGAGTTTGCGTTACACCCTTTTAGCGGCGAAAAACCCAATGGTCATGTGCTACACAAATGCAGGTGATTCTGCAAGCGTAGTTTTGAATTCTTTCCGTGACCGCGCGCTTGCAAAAATTGCAGGGGCGGAAGACGAAATTGGATATTTTGAATGGTCAGCCCCAACAGACGAAATCAGCGTTGAAAATGCCAGGCACGCCAATCCCGCTATGGGCGTGACAATCCATTCCGACAATATAAAATCCGTGTTGAACGACCCACCTGACGTTGTAATGACTGAAGTGTTGTGCAGGTGGGTAATTGCCATTTCCAGCGCGGTTGACTCAGGTTCATGGGCAAAATGCCTGGACAAAACCGTTGACCTTGACCCTGACAAGTTGACGTGGCTTGCCGTTGACTTATCACCTGACAGAAAAAATGGAAGTTTAGTTGCCGCGCAAAAATTGGGTGATGAAACGTTTGTGGTCAAATTGCTTCACACCTGGTCAAATGCCTTGCAGTTAGACGACAGGGCAGTTGCCAATGATTTGGCAGATTATGCGCGCAAGTACCCGACCGAATACGTTTTGTATTCTCGCAAGACTTCAGGGGCGGTGGCTGCCAGGCTTGCACCCGCTGGAATCCCAATTTATGACATGGACAACGCCTATCCACAAAGTTGTGACGAATTGTTATCGGCTATCAATAGCGGCAGGTTGAAACACAGGGGGCAAGCCCAATTGACGGACGAAATCTTATCTGCCGTGCAATTGCGGCGTGGTGACGGCGGTTGGGTTATCGGAAGACGTGCCAGCGCAAAAATTGTTTGCGGCGCAGTGGCAACTGCATTGTTGACGCATTTTGCGACACGCCCAGTCAATGACCTTGACATTATGGTTGGGTGAGAGTAAAAGTCTGACACAATTTCTGCATGGGATTTTCTGATTTATTCACACGGGCAAAAGTATCTGCTGCCGTTCCAGCCGATACGCAGAAAGTAGACGCTGCGAGTATTGCGCCTTATTACAGTGAAGTGGGAAATCTCTTTTTATTTGGTGGAATAGTCAATGCTTCACGCGCTGAAGCCATGAGCGTGCCAACCGTTGCGCGTGCGTTAGGTATTGTCCAAACCATTGCTTCATTGCCCATGCACACCCGCAATCAGGCAACGGGCGAAAAAATATCGCAACCGCGCGTTATCAACCAACCTGACCCAAGAATCCCAGGCGTTACATTTTGGGCGTGGATTATTTCAGATTTATTTTTTTTCCCGACTGCTTATGCTTACGTTAATGACAGGTATGCCGATACGGGCAGAATTAGGGCAATGGAAAGAATTGCACCTGAACGCGTAACAATCCAAACCAACGGCGTTGGGTTCGAAATTGTTTCTTATTCAATTGACGGTTCATTTGTTGACCCTGCAAATTTAGTTGTCTTCAATGGCACGCAGGAAGGGTTGCTCAGTCGCGCTGGTCGCACAATAAAGGCAGCCGCGTCCCTGGAACGTGCGGCAATGAATTTTGCTAACGAACCAATCCCACAAATGGTTTTGAAATCAAATGGCACGTCATTGCCTGCTGACCGCGTTTCAAAATTGTTAAGTGCTTGGAAAACGGCGCGGGCGTCCCGCTCAACGGCATTTCTCAATGCGGACGTCACATTGGAAACAATTGGTTATGACCCACGAAATTTGCAATTAAATGAAGCCCGAAACTACGTCAGTTTAGAATTAAGCAGGGCTTGCAATTTGCCGGCCTACTTCACAGACAGTCAACAATCAAGTTTTACTTATGCAAACGCCTTAGACAAACGGCGTGATTTGGTGGATTTTGCGTTTAGAAATTACATGCACATTTTAGAGGAAAGGCTATCTTTTGCGGATTTCACCCCTGCTGGCAATACAGTCAAATTTGATTTAGACGATTTCTTGCGCGGCAATCCATTTGAACGTGCGCAAGTTTATGAAATCTTGAACCGCATTGGCGCAATGAGCGTTGATGAAATACGTGAGGAAGAAGACATGCTGCTATGAAAAAAGTGATAACACCAATGCTCATAACGGCTGCTGATTCCAACAGTCGCACAATCACAGGTCGAATTGTTACGTTTGAAGAAACTGGCAACACGTCAATTGGCAAAGTGCAATTTGCAACCAATTCAATTTTACCTGAACCAGTTATGTTGAATTTGGAACATGACCGCACGCGGCGCATTGGCAAAACATTGTCCATGACTTCAGACGACAAAGGAATTGAAGCGGTGTTCAAAATTATTGAAACGACCGCAGGCAATGACAGTTTGGTTGAGGCAAGCACGGGAATGAGAGACGGCTTCAGTGTGGAAGTAATGTTTGATGAATACGAAACACTTAAAGACGGCACAATTCGTGTTTTGAAGGGTGACTTGACTGGTGTTGCATTGACCAGTGAACCTGCAATCAGGTCAGCCCGTGTGGCTGAAGTTGCTGCAACGGAAGAAAATGAAATTTCAGATTCACCAATTGAAACTGAAGAAATACCAACTAACATAGGAGAAGACAAAGTGGAAGACACCGTCAAAGACGCTTCAACCGCCGAAACGGTAGAAGCCGCACAGTCAGTAACCGCTGCTGCTCATGCAGTAGGTGGATACAAAACCAAACCACGCATTGAAATTACTGCCGCAAAATATCTTGAAAACAAGGTGCTTGCTGCATTAGGTAATGAAGACGCGCGCCAATATGTTATGGCAGCAGATAACAACACAACAGATTCAGCAGGACTTGTTCCGACACGTCAATTGGCTGAAGTAATCAACGGACTTGCAACAACTATTCGTCCAAGCATTGACGCCATTTCACGCGGTGCATTGCCTGACGCTGGAATGACATTTGAAATTCCAAAAATTTCCGTTGTTCCTACGGTTGCGCAAATTAATGAAGGCAGCGCATTTTCTGACACAAACATGGAAAGTGCTTTCCTATCAGTGGACGTCAAAAAATTTGCAGGGCAACAAAATTTTACGGTGGAACTTCTGACTAGAACTTCGCCATTATTTTATAACGAGTTACTTTTGAACATGGTTGCGGCAATGGCTAAGGCGCAAAATGCTTATGTCAATTCAATTCTTGTTGCAAATGCAGCAGTTGATGGAACTACACTTTCAACATTTCCAACGGCTGCTGAATTGCTTGCATACGTTTCACGCGGTGCGGCTACCGTATACACAAACACCACTGGTTTTGCCCGTAACATAATTATGGGTGCAAGCCAATGGGCAAACACAATGTCATTGAACGAAAACGGACGTCCAATTTATATGGCTTCACAACCGTCAAATGCTGGTGGCGCATTGCGTCCCGATTCATTGCGCGGAAATGTTGCGGGGCTTGATTTGTTTGCTGATTTTGCCGCACCTGCTGGAAGTGATGACGGTTCAATGATTATTGTTAACCCTGCTGCATACACATGGTATGAAGGAACACAATACCAATTGCGGGCAGAATCAACTGCTGATGGTTCAATCAATATTGGCGTTTATTCATTCGGTGCAGTCGCAGTTAAACTTGCGGGCGGCGCGTTCCGTAACAACAAGTAAAAAAAACAATCATGCGGCAGATTCTCCCGATTCTGCCGCAGCAGTAGAAAGGAAACGGACATGCCAAACATTGTCACTGCGGGTCAATTGCGTCAGGTGCTTGGTGTGTCCGTTTCACTTTATTCAGACGCCTATTTGGAAGAAATTATCAACACCGCTGAAGACGTCATTTTGCCCATGCTGGTTGCCAACGTTTCAGCAGTTACGGCTTACGAATTAAAAACAGACGTGGCTTATTACTACACCCAACGCGCACACCATTTTGTTGAAGGTCAAAGCGTCATAGTCACGGGATTGCCCGCGCCATTCACTGCAACCGTTACAGTGGGCGATTTAATTGGTGTTCATTTTTTTACGGCCGCAATTGTTTCAAGTGACGTGACATTGCGTGAAATTATTCCAAACGGCAAGGCAACGTTATCGGGCTATTCAGCCGCACAAATTTATGCTTCAACGCCTGCAATTGAATCAGCAATTTTGGCAGTGAGCGTTGAAGTCTTCCAATCACGCGTTGCAGCAGGTGGACAAATTGAAGGTGTTGATTTTACCAGCACGCCTTACAGAATGGGCAGAAGTTTGACCAATAGGGTGTCCACATTATTAATGCCCTACCTTGACGTTGAAACGGTTTGTCAATAATGCCAGCGTCCAGCATTTCACAAACACGGGCTGCCCTAGCAAATTCATTTTCAGCCTTGGAAGCCAGCGTTTATGAATCCGTGCCTGAATCACCAATCCCGCCTGCAATTTGTATTTTGCCAGGTTCACCATATATGGAAGTTGTCTTGATTAATAATTCGACAACAAAGGTTCAAATTAATTTTGTCATTAGCGTCATTGTTGCGTCCAATAGCAATGCAGGTTCATTAGATAACCTGGAAAAACTAATAATCGGAATTCTTGCGGCAATGCCCGCAGGATATGAGTTGGGAACGATAGAAAAGCCAACAGTGTTGGAAGTCGGACAAAGTCCAATGTTGGTGGCTGACATAAACGTTACAACCTATTACACGCAAACGAACTAAGGAGAAAAAGAAATGGCAACAACAGTCTTAACTGGTCGTAACATTTCGTTGTCTTTCACAGGTGGAACAGACATTGAAGCCCAAGCGACCAGCGCAGTTTTAACAAAAACATTTGACCGTCAGACATATCAAACACTTGATGGGGAAGCCTATTTTGTGACTAATGTTGAAGCGGAATTTGTATTGGAAATGCTTGCGGATTGGGGCAAGGCAAACAGTGTGTGTGAAGCAATTTGGACTGCTTGCGACACAACACCAAACGGCACGGTCACAGTTACAATGGAAGCGACAACAGGCGCGGAATTTGTATTTGACGCATTGCTAAATTATCCAAGCGCGGGTGGTGCGGGCATGGACGCTCAAACCGTAACGTTCACTTGGAAGGTCTACCAAGGCGAAGTCACAGAAACATTCTAAAACCTAGAATCGGGAGAAAAGAAAATGAAATTACCAATCACAATTGAATTCAACAATGGCGACCAGGCAACTTATATTGCCGCCCCGCCTGAGTGGGTACGTTGGGAGAAATCAACGGGCAACACAATTGCACAAGCCCAAGACAAAATTGGCATTTCAGATTTAGTGTTTTTGGCTTATCACGCCATGCGGCGTGAAGCGGGTGGCAAACCAGTCAAGCCGTTGGAAGCCTGGACAGATAGCATTTCTGAAGTCATTGTGGGTGAAGAAAGCCCAAAAGTTATCCAGTCGGAAGCCTTGCAAGAGTAGTTTGGGAACTAGCCCTGGCAACGGGGTTAGCCCCAAACGAATTTGAAACCGCTGAAGACATTTTGACCGTGATTGAAATTTTGGAAGGGCGGAACAATGGCAAATGAAGTGACCATTGGTTATGACAAGCAGGAATTGCGCGCCATCATTGGTTCATTCAAAGCAATGAATGAAGAAGCCACTGCCCAAGCAAAAAAAGAAACTTCAGCCCTGGCCGAATGGGTCAAAGGCAGAATCGTCACGGCGTCAAGGGGTACGCGTAATTTGGTTGACAATAGAGTTGCCGAAGGTGCAAAAGTTTCCAAGTCGTCCAAGATTGGTGAAATTTCATTTGGTTTTGCTGGTCAGAAATTTAGCGGCGGTGCAACGACCCAACAAGTGTGGGGCGGGGCTGAATTTGGTTCAAACCGTTGGAAGCAGTTTCCAGTTTGGTCAGGGCGTGAAGGGCGTGGGTCACGGGGCTGGTTTATTTACCCAACCTTGCGCGCTGCCCAACCTGAAATTGTAAAGCGTTGGGAAGAATCGTTTTCAAAAATTATAAAGGAATTTAACTAATGGCTGGCAGTCGCACGCTTAAACTCTCAATTCTTGGTGACGTTTCCGACCTGAACAAATCCTTAAAAGCAGGCGCGGCTGACGTTGACACGTTTGGTGACAAGATTGGCAAGGCAGGCAAAATGATTGGGGCAGCGTTTGCCGCTGCTGCCGCTGCTGCCGCCGCCTATGCAATTAAAATTGGAATTGATGGCGTCAAAGCAGCCATTGAAGATGAGAAAGCACAAACCCAACTTGCCCTTGCCCTAGAAAACGCAACGGGTGCAACAAAAGGGCAGATTGCAGAAACTGAAAAACAAATTCTAAAAATGTCATTGGCAAGTGGTGTTGCAGATGACGATTTGCGCCCAAGCCTTGCACGGTTAGCACGGGCAACAGGGGACACTGAACAAGCGCAAAAATTATTGGCAATGGCAATGGACATTTCGGCTGCTACGGGCAAGCCGCTTGAAACGGTTTCAAATGCGCTAGGAAAAGGTTTTGAAGGCAACACGGCAGCGTTGGGCAAACTTGGGATTGGTCTATCTGCTGCCGAATTGAAAACAATGACATTCACGGACGTCCAGGGCAAATTGACGGATTTATTTGGCGGGGCAGCAGCGGCCAACGCCGAAACCTACGCAGGAAAAATTGCACGCATGCAGGTGGCATTCAATGAAGCAAAAGAAACAATTGGTTTTGCCTTGTTGCCTATTTTGGAAAAATTAATGAATTTTATTAATCAAAATGCACTGCCTGCAATTGAAGCATTTGCGGGTGCTTTCAGTCTAAGCAATGGACAAGGTTTGGGCAAGATAATCACAGACGTTGTCAATGTTGTTCGTGACGTGGCTGAACCAATTTTCAAAGCCTGGATTGTAGTTTTTGATAAGTTAAAAAAAGTTATAGTTGATAACAAAGACAATTTTCAGGCATTTTTTGACGTAGTTAAATTCCTTGCACCTATCATTGGCAAGGTCATTGGGGCAGCCGTCACGGTCATTGGTGACGTGGCTGAAGTTGTTTTGGCTATATTTGCAAAAGTCTTAGGGGCATTGAAACCGTTAATCAATGGGGCAATTGATGGAATTAATGCAATTATTTCTGCTTACAACAAACTGCCATTTGGTGACATTTCATTAATTCCTAAAATTGGCAGCACTGGTGGTGCGACAACAGGAACACCTGGTGCAATTTCAGGCGGCGGGGCAAAAACAGGGACAGGGACAGGAACAGGCACGGGGGGAACAGGTGGGGCAGTTGCAGCAGCGGTGGCAGGCGCGGTCACTGCTGGTGTCAAGGCTGGTGCAGCAGCAGCCGCTTCCGCCATTACAGGTCAAACAGGCGGAACAATGGGCAACATTGGTGAAGCCATGTTTGCAATACGTCAACGGGAAACAGGTTTTGCAGTCCCAACAGTCCCAAGCAAGGGGGGCGGTTTCACCGATTCGCAAAATGCAGCCCGACTTGCAGCAGCGGCGCAACCCACAATCAACATAACCGTTAACGGCGCAACCAATTCTGAAGACGCTGCCCGCGCAATGATTGACACACTTAATCGTTCAACGTATCGCGGCACGGGCGGGTCAAGTAATTTGGTCACAATATGACCATTTGGAATCCTATTTGGAAAGTTGAAATTGATGGTGTTCCCTACACCACGGCAATTTTGGCAAACTTAATCATTCGCAGCGGGCGAACCAATATCTATGAACAAGCCCAAGCAGGTTTTTGCACAATTCAATTAATTGATACCACACAATCAATAATTCCCGTTTCAATCAATTCAACTATTGGCATTTCAGTCAAAGATAGCGCAGCGGCATTTGTTCCCATTTTTGGTGGCAACGTGGTTGACATTGCGTTGGAAGTGCGGGACGCAGGGCAAATTGGATTCAGTCAAACTTATTCAATCACGGCATTGGGTGCATTGGCGCGTTTGCCTAAAGCCCTGACAGACGGCGTTTTGTCCCAAGATTTTGACGGGACGCAGATTTATGACATTTTGCATGAAGTCTTATTTGCAACATGGGCGCAAGTACCAGGGGCAGAAACTTGGGCAACTTATGACCCAACAATTACTTGGGCAAATGCCGAAAACAACGGATTTGGTGAAATAGACGTCCCTGGCAATTATGAGTTGACGGCACGCGGTTCAGACCGTACCAACGTTTATGCCCTGGTTTCAGCCCTAGCCACGTCAGGTTTAGGTTATATTTTTGAAGACGCCCAGGGGCTTATCGGGTATGCCGATTCGACACACCGCACCACCTATTTGGCAACCAACGGTTATGTAGATTTAGACGCAAACCACGCACGGGCAGCAGGCTTGCGGATTGAAACACGGGTCGGTGACGTTCGCAATTCCGTAACTATCAAATACGGCACAACTAGCCAATTTGAGGAATCAGCAACAGACGCGACTTCAATTGTGCAGTACGGTCAACTTGCCCAAATTATTAACACCACCATAAAGCACGCGGCAGACGCCCTAAGTCAAGCCCAATTTTATTTGACCCTACGCGCCCAACCGCAGCCCATTTTTAGTGAAATCACATTTGACCTGACCAACCCTGAAATTGATGATGGCGACCGTGACAACTTAATCAATGTTTTTATGGGTGAAGCCATTGCCCTGGTCAATCTGCCATTGAATATGAGCGCGGGAACATTCCAAGGGTTTGTTGAAGGCTGGTCATTCAGGGCAGGTTTCAATGAATTGTCCGTCACATTGCTATTGTCACCGCTTGCCTATTCATTGCAGGCAATGGCGTGGAATGATGTGCCAATAACAGAAACGTGGGCAAGCGTGTTGCCGACATTAGATTGGGAAAATGCCACAATAGTGGCTTAGAAAAGGGGAACAAATGACAAATCCAACAAGCAATTTTGGCTGGCAAATGCCGACTTCAACCGATTTGGTTACAGATTTGCCCGCAGATTTTGAAGTTTTTGGACAGGCAGTTGACACTGATTTTGTGGATTTATTGGGCGGAACAACGGGACAAGTTTTGTCAAAAACTAGCAACACTGACTTGGACTTCACTTGGGTTGCAGCAAATCCTGGTGACATAACTGGTGTGACCGCTGGCACGGGAATTAGCGGCGGCGGCACTAGCGGCACGGTTACAGTAACAAATGACATGGCAACAACAATCACGGCAGCAGGTGACATTGTTGTTGGCACAGGTTCAGGCACTTATGACAATTTACCAATAGGCACAACTGCCCAAGTCTTAACGGCTGATACAACAGTTTCACCTTACAAAGTCAAATGGGCTACGCCTAGCGGTGGCACACCTTTTACAACTGACATAAGTGTTAATAGTATAACCGTTGGTCGAGGCGCAGGAAACTCAGCTACTAATACAGTTTTTGGTAATGGTGCTTTCGCCTCTAACACAGTTAATACAAACAATGTCGCTATTGGTGTTAGTGCTTTGGCCGTTTCCACGGTCGATAATAATACTGCCGTCGGTCACGAAGCATTACTTTCCAATACAACTGGCCCACAAAATGTTGCCGTTGGTAAGAATGCTATGCGCGCAAATACGACTGGTGGTTACGGAACGGCCGTAGGATTAAACGCGCTCACGGCTAATACAACAGGTAATCAAAATACCGCCGTTGGACGCTCCGCACTCGAAGCTAATACTACGGGTACGGAGAACACCGCAGTAGGTCACAATGCACTAAAAACTTCTACTGCCAATACTTCTAGTACGGCTATCGGTTGGGGTTCTTTAGAACTTGCTACAAACGCCGACAAAAATACAGCCGTTGGTAAAGATTCTCTTTACACTTTAACTTCGGGTACGCGTAATGTTGGTATTGGAAGCCGTACTGGTATTTCACTAACCACAGCCTCAACTAATACTATAATAGGAGAAGCGGCTGGGCAAACTCTTGTAAGTGGTATAAACAATACAGTTATCGGTGCAAGTTCCTCAACGGCTGCCGCAGGTTCTAACCACACAGTAACGCTAGGCGATTCATCTATTACGACTTTACGCTGCCAAGTAACTTCAATCACCGCACTATCGGACGCGCGTGATAAAAAAGATATTGAGCCGCTGGAAGTTGGTTTAGATTTCATAAAAGATTTGAAGCCGGTCAAATTTGTTTGGGATATGCGGCCGACGGTAGATGTAGACGGCAATAAGCATATTGGCAAAGTTGATGTTGCCGACGTTGGTTTTATTGCGCAGGATTTGGTCGCGCAAGAGGATGCAAGTGGTTTAGCCGATTACCTGCAACTTACTTACCGCGACAATCCAGAGAAATTAGAGGCAACCCAAGGACGGTTGATTCCAATTTTGGTCAAGGCAATTCAAGAATTGTCTGCAAAGGTTGCAGCATTGGAAACGGCATTGTAAATGTATCCTGACGGCACTAATGCCAGGTTGATTGAAATTGCAAATGCTGAAATTGGAACGGTTGAAGAAGGCGACAACCTGACCAAATACGGCAAATTTACAAAGGCAGATGGTTTGCCCTGGTGTGGCAGTTTCGTCAATTGGTGTGCAGTCCAATCAGGGGTCAAAATTCATTCAGTTGTTGGCACTTCAATTGGGGCGCATAAATTCAAAGAAATGAACCGTTGGTCAAACATTCCGCAATTGGGTTATTTGGCGTTTATGGATTTTCCGCATGATGGCGTTGACAGAATTTCACACGTTGGAATTGTTGTTGGGTTAATGCCCGGCAATCAGTGCGTCACGATTGAAGGCAACACCAGTGGCACGGGCGACCAACGCAACGGTGGCATGGTGATGGTCAAGGTGCGCAATTACGGTGAAGGAAAAGAAATTCTTGGGTTTGGAATTCCCAAGTTTGTTCCACACAAAGGCGACTTTCCAAAAGTTGCACTTCCACAATCGGGAGAAAAACCGAAAAAGGAGAAAAAGAAATGACACAATTTAAGGCGTTAGCGGCTTCATGGGCAAGAAGTAGTGTTGCGGGAATGTTGGCCGTTTATTTAACAGGCAATCAAAATCCCAAAGATTTGGCAATGGGTTTAATTGCTGGCATTGTTCCAATGCTTGCACGTTGGGCAAATCCTAAAGACAACCTTGGTCTGAAGAAGTGAGTGTGGGCGAATGGACGGCGGTTGGTGGGCTTGTCATTGCCGTGCTGACTGCCGTTTATTCGTCAACCCGATTCATGGTGAAGTCAGTCATGCGGGAATTGACCCCAAACGGTGGCAAAAGCCTGAAAGACCAGGTGAGTCGAATTGAACAAAGACTTGACACACTAATCCTGGAAATGGCATTAAGAAAAAGCGACTAAGACACGCCCAAAACCACGCTTGAAGGTTGATTTTGTCAGTGGTATGCCCCACCCTTAATTCAGGCGGCAATTTCGCCGCTTAGAATCGGGAGAATCTAAAATGGTTGTTGATTTGCTAGATGGACAAACAGTTTTGCGTTTGGTGCTGATTGGGATTTTATGCGTCATGTTTGCCGCAGTGGGTTATGCACGGGGACACAAAGACGGAAGCCGTGAAGGTTTTACACGCGGGCGGGCAGTAAGCCGTCACGCAAGCAGGGAAGTCAAATAAATGGGATTCCTGGACAACTACGAAGCAAGCCGCGCACGCCTTGAACGCTGGTGGTTAACTTACCCCAACGGACGCATTGAAACCCGAATTGTTGAATTTAGTGCTGAAAAAGGATTTGCACTGGTTGAAGCAAAAGCATTTCGCAACGCTGAAGATTTGCTTCCTGCGGGAATTGATTTTGCATTTGGCTATCAAGCGGCCTACGGTAAAAACATGGCGCGTTGGTTTGTCGAAGATACAACAACGAGCGCAATTATGCGCGTGCAACAACTTGTCATGGGCGGGGCTGAAAGAAGCACGCAGGAAACAATGCAACAGGTTGAAAACTTTTCAGCAAAAGAAGTCAAAGCAATTGTGGAATATGACGTTTGGGCAACTAAATATGGTGAAATTCCAAGTTACAAAGAAGACCCGTCATTGCAGGATTCAGGAATTCCAACCTTGGGGTCAACAATTGAAGAAATCACCACACAATTGGGCAGTCAAGTGGTTGAAGAAAAGCCACGTTGCAAGCATGGGACGCGCGGTTGGAAAGAAGGCAAGTCGGAAAAGACGGGCAAGGCGTGGGGTGGCTATTTTTGCACCGAAAAAACAAAGGCGACACAATGTGAACCCGTTTGGTACATGTTCGGGAGTGACGGTCAATGGCGGATTCAGTTATGAGCGATTACATGGAAGTCATCAATGTTAAAACAATGACTTGCAAATTGCTAAAGCACGGTCAAGTTGTTGCAGAATACAAAGTGGAACAATGTGACAAATGCAGTCAATTAAAGAAACTGGATTCATTTGGCTATCAAAAAGGTTACGACCACACTGAAAACGTTATTTGGTTTTGCGGTGATTGCCGTTGAAAATGTCATTAACGCCTGAAGAATTTTGTGTGTGTATGCTGGCAGCGGTCAAATTAAGCGAACACGGCACAAAGATGGCAAATTGCGTTCAGCGATACCAAACTCAAATGCCGTTTTTTGATTATTTGGCACAATGTGCAGAAACCATTGCAAGTGAATGGGTCGTTGCCAAATACTTCCAACTTCCATTTGACCCATTTGAAAACAAATTCAAGGTCAAAGCAGACGTTGGCAGCGGCATTGAAGTCAAATGGACTAAATACGTTGCAGGTCAAATGATTGTCCATGAGTATGACCGCGTTGACGACATTGCCGTTTTGGTGACGGGACAAGCACCACATTTTTTTATTGCGGGTTGGATACCCATTGCAATGGCGCAAAAACCACGTTATCGCCATTCCAGGCAACCAAACTGGTGGGTCACACAAATCAATCTTCAGCCAATTGAGAATCTAAGGAAATCCAATTATGGACAATGTGCAATTTGAGTGTCGAAAATGCAAAAAAATAACCAAACAATTGGTTCACAAAATAACAGACCTTTTGCCACCCAATGTCCAAACCATTCAATGCACGGTGTGCAGTGCAATGACGGTTGCCAGGTTATGGCAAAACAACTGATTACCGTTTTGATGGGCGCACCAGGGGCAGGCAAATCAACTTGGGTTCGCAACAATTGCACTGGTTTTGAGTATATTTACAACACGCAAGCCGTGCGAATGTACCGTGACTTGGACGTTGGGTTATACCTGCACATTGCCCGATTGAAAGCCGTGGCAGCCCTGGAAGATGGCAAAGACGTCATTGCAGATGGCACACACACCATTGCAAAACACCGCCTTGTTTGGCTCAATGCGGCAGAAAGATTAGGCATTGAAACTAAGTTGATTGTTTTTGACACACATTGGCAAATTTGCCTAAACGTTCAAAAAGGGCGTGAATATCCCGCGCCGCGTTCAGTGGTGGTCAATCATTGCCGTAATCTTAAAATCCAGGTTAAGTCAGCAATTGGACGTGAAGGGTGGGGGTCGATTGAAACCATTGTACGTTAAAGGTTATCCACAGGCGTTTTCCACAGGTGGGCAAAACCTGTTGAACACGCCCAAGCCCATGCCTAATTTGTCCACACCGTTGACAAGGCTGGTACGCTATTTTTGCTTGAAGCAAGACGCGTGGGCGTCTATCTTGCAAAAGCGCAAATGGCTAATGGGTGCGCTTTATGCTTTCTCAGCATTGCTTTCAATAACCAGCCAATCAAATGCAGCAGCACAAAACTATTCGATTAACCATCTTAAATTGTACGCTCATTCTAGGATTCTGATTTATGATGAATTCAAGTGTTTTGACCGCATAATCACAAAGGAATCACGGTGGTCATATACTGCCCGCAATGGCTCGCATTGGGGATTGGGTCAGATGAAGTCAAAGCACTATGGGACGCTAGACCCTTTCAGACAGATAGACGCAACCTTGCGATATATTGAACACAGATATTCCACGCCATGCAAGGCATGGGAACACCACCAAAAGAAGAATTGGTTTTGATGATGGCAAGCGCATTGAAAGACACTGGAAGCACCGACAAATGGCGCAAGATTCGTGCCAGGATTCTTGCCAGGGACGGTGGTATATGCCAGGA
>Ga0070374_10000603_pt1 | contig 14785 bp, 10 predicted proteins | sample LauGreSuBDMM15SN_2_FD_66374 | JGI IMG/M metagenome (GOLD analysis project Ga0070374, IMG submission 66374) | Freshwater lake microbial communities from Lake Michigan, USA - Su13.BD.MM15.SN (version 4) (version 4) | ecosystem: Environmental > Aquatic > Freshwater > Lake | place: Lake Michigan...
CCTTCGGTGGCCAACACTTTGAGCGCTTCACGCAAAGGCGTGCGGCTGATGCCGTACTCTTGCGAGATCTTCATCTCATCGATCCAACTGCCTGGTATCAGCTCACGGGCAAAAATACGCTGGCGCAGACGTTCTGCCACCTCCTCGTACAAGGCGTGCCGGCCCAGGTTTTGATCATTGCTCATGGTGATGATTGTAAGCCTTGAAGAATATTTTGAATTCATAATTATGAATGATATGATTCTTTAACGCCACACATCTTGCCCAACAGGGTGCAAGTCCACCAAGGTCAGCCCATGAAAAACCCCTCAGAATCCAATGGTGAGTCCCATTTTGCGCAATGGGAAAAGGCCGCGGCCAAATCTGCCCCCGGTGGGCGGGTCGGCGATTTGAATTGGCGCACCCCCGATGGGATCACTGTCAAGCCCTTGTACACGGCAGAAGATGTGCAAGGCTTGCCCCATGCAAACACCTTGCCCGGTTTTCCGCCTTATGTGCGCGGCCCCCAGGCCACCATGTATGCCGTCAGGCCGTGGACCATTCGGCAGTACGCGGGTTTTTCCACCGCGCAAGAGTCCAATGCCTTTTACCGACAAGCCCTGGCCGCCGGGGGGCAGGGGGTGTCTGTGGCTTTTGATTTGGCCACCCACCGGGGGTACGACTCTGACCATCCGCGTGTCACGGGGGATGTGGGCAAAGCGGGCGTGGCCATTGACTCGGTCGAGGACATGAAAACATTGTTTGACCAAATCCCACTGGACAAAGTGTCCGTGTCCATGACGATGAATGGCGCTGTGTTACCCGTGTTGGCCGGGTATATCGTGGCCGCCGAGGAGCAAGGCGTCAAGCCAGAGCAGCTCAGCGGTACGATTCAAAACGACATCCTCAAAGAGTTCATGGTGCGCAACACCTATATCTATCCCCCTGAGCCGAGCATGCGCATCATTGGGGACATCATTGCGTACACGGCTGAGCACATGCCCAAATTCAACTCGATATCCATATCGGGTTATCACATGCAAGAAGCCGGGGCCAACCAGGCCCTGGAATTGGCCTTCACCTTGGCCGACGGCAAAGAATATGTGAAGACCGCCATGTCCAAGGGCTTGGATGTGGATGCTTTTGCTGGGCGATTGTCTTTTTTCTGGGCGATCGGGATGAACTTTTACCTGGAGATCGCCAAGATGCGGGCGGCCAGGCTGATCTGGTGCCAGATCATGCAGGGATTTGGGGCGAAAAATCCCAAAAGTTGGATGCTGAGAACCCATTGCCAAACCTCTGGCTGGTCGCTCACCGAACAAGACCCCTATAACAACATTGTGAGAACAACGGTGGAGGCCATGGCGGCTGTTTTTGGTGGTACCCAGTCGCTGCACACCAATAGCTTTGACGAAGCCATTGCCCTGCCCACAGAGTTCAGCGCCCGCATCGCGCGCAACACGCAACTCATCATCCAGGAAGAAACGCACATCACCAAAGTCATCGACCCGTGGGCGGGCAGCTACATGATGGAAAAGCTGACCCAGGACATGGCCGATGAAGCCTGGAAAATCATCCAAGAAGTGGAGGCCATGGGGGGCATGACCAAAGCGGTGGATTCTGGTTGGGCCAAGCTCAAAATTGAAGCCGCTGCGGCAGACAAGCAAGCGCGCATCGACACGGGACAAGACGTCATCGTTGGCGTGAACAAATACAAGTTGGCTTCTGAGGATGTGGTGCAGACCCGTGACATTGACAATGTCAAGGTGCGCGAAGGCCAAATTCAACAATTGATCGCCATCAAAGCGAAAAGAGATGCATCCAAGGTCAAGGCCGCACTGGCCGCTTTGACGCAAGCCGCCAAAGACCAAAGTGGCAATTTATTGGCCTTGTCCGTGGAGGCCATGCGCTTGCGGGCCACGGTGGGCGAAGTCAGTGATGCCCTGGAGCAGGTGTTTGGTCGCCACCGTGCTGACACACAGAAAGTAACGGGTGTGTATGCCGCCGCTTACGACGACGGATCAACCCACGGGGACAGCATGGCGTATTGGGATCAGTTGAAAGCCGATATTGGCGCATTTGCCCAAGACCAAGGGCGGCGCCCGCGCGTGATGATTGCCAAATTGGGTCAAGACGGCCATGACCGGGGCGCCAAAGTGGTGGCCACTGCCTTTGCCGACCTGGGCTTTGATGTGGACATGGGGCCCTTGTTTCAAACGCCCGAAGAGTGCGCCAGACAAGCGATTGAAAACGATGTCCATGCCGTGGGCGTGTCCACACTCGCGGCCGGACACAAAACGCTGGTGCCTGAAATCATCCAGGCTTTGAAAGCGCAAGGTGCAGACGACATCATTGTTTTTGTGGGGGGCGTCATTCCCCGTCAAGACTATGACTTTTTGTACAGCGCTGGTGTGAAGGGCATATATGGGCCTGGCACACCCATCCCCGTGAGTGCGCGGGGTGTTTTGACGCACATCCAACAGGCCCTGGCATCCCATTGATGGTTTGCATTGGTTTTTCTCCATCGGTGCGCCAGCCATGAGCCCACAGGATTTAGACCCACAACCCCAGGCCATTTTGACGGGCCTGCTGCAGGGGGATGCGGTGGTTCAGCGCCGCAGCATGGCCAAAGCCATCACCTTGCTGGAATCCACCCGAGCGGATCACCGAACGTGGGCGGATGACTTGCTCACGGCCATGCTGCCCCACACCGGTCGCGCATTTCGGTTGGGTTTGAGTGGCGTGCCCGGCGTGGGTAAAAGCACCTTCATTGAGGCCCTGGGTTTGTTTTTGATCGGACAAGGGCACCGGGTGGCTGTGCTGGCGATTGACCCTTCCTCATCTGTATCGGGTGGCTCGATCTTGGGCGATAAAACCAGGATGGAGCATTTGTCGGTCCACCCAAGTGCCTTCATCCGGCCCAGCCCCAGCAGTGGCAACTTGGGGGGCGTGGCTGAAAAAACGCGCGAATGTATGTTGGTGTGCGAGGCCGCAGGATACGACGTGGTGATCGTTGAAACCGTGGGTGTGGGCCAAAGTGAAACCGCTGTGTCGGGCATGACGGATTTGTTTGCCGTGATGCAACTGCCCAACGCGGGTGACGATTTGCAAGCCATCAAAAAGGGCATCATGGAGCTGGCGGATCTGGTGTTGATCAACAAAACCGATCTCGATGCGCAGGCGGCCACCCGTGCGCAAGCCCACATCAGCAGTGCGCTGCGCTTGTTTGCCCCACACCCCCAAGCGGCAGGTGATGCCGCCCCATGGCAGCCCCCCGTGATGCTGCTCAGTGCCTTAAAGGGTTCGGGGATCGATGACTTTTGGGCCCATGTGCTGCAACATCAACAGATTCAAAAGGCCAATGGTTTGTTCATCCATCGCAGACAAACCCAAGCATTGACCTGGATGAACGAGCGCATTCAAGCGGGTTTGCAATCCGCATTCAAAGAAAACCCACGGGTCAAAAATTTATGGCCAGACTTGACCGCTCAGGTTCTATCGGGCCGATTGGCCCCATCAACAGCTGCACGCAGGCTTTTGCAGGCGAGCCGAAACCATCCAAATTCATCAGGAGAAACCAATGCAGGACATCAATGAACAGCTTGAACTCAAGCGCAGTGCGGCGCGCCAAGGTGGCGGTGTCAAGCGCATTCAGGCCCAGCATGCGAAGGGAAAGTTGACGGCCCGCGAGCGCTTGGAAATTTTGCTGGACGAGGGCACCTTTGAGGAGTGGGACATGTTTGTCGAGCATCGCTGTGTCGACTTTGGCATGGCCGACAACAAAATACCCGGGGATGGTGTGGTCACCGGCTACGGCATGATCAATGGGCGTTTGGTGTTTGTGTTCAGCCAGGACTTCACCGTTTATGGTGGTGCCTTGTCCGAAACCCATGCGGAGAAAATTTGCAAGATCATGGACCAGGCCATGAAGGTGGGGGCACCCGTCATTGGCTTGAATGATTCAGGCGGGGCCCGCATTCAAGAAGGTGTGGCTTCATTGGGCGGATATGCCGACGTGTTTCAGCGCAATGTGATGGCCAGCGGCGTGGTGCCGCAAATCAGCCTCATCATGGGGCCATCGGCGGGTGGTGCGGTGTATTCGCCAGCCCTGACCGACTTTATCTTCATGGTCAAGGACAGTTCATACATGTTTGTGACCGGCCCAGAGGTGGTCAAAACCGTCACCCATGAAGAGGTCAGCGCTGAAGAGTTGGGTGGCGCGGTGACCCACACCACCAAGAGCGGCGTTGCAGACATGGCCTTCAACAACGATGTGGAAGCCTTGTTGATGCTGCGCCGACTTTATAACTACTTGCCCTTGAACAACAAAGACAAAGCCCCTGTGCGCAAAAGCGGTGACCCCACCGATCGCTTGGATTTCAGCTTAGACACCTTGGTGCCCGACAACCCCAACAAGCCTTACGACATGAAAGAGTTGTTGCTCAAAACAGTGGATGACGGCGATTTTTTTGAGTTACAGACCGAGTACGCCAAAAACATATTGATTGGCTTTGCCCGCATGGATGGCCAAACCGTGGGGATCGTGGCCAATCAACCCCTGGTCTTGGCAGGGTGTTTGGACATCAAAAGCGCCATCAAAGCCGCCCGTTTTGTTCGATTTTGTGATGCCTTCAACATACCTGTCTTGACCTTTGTGGATGTGCCTGGCTTCATGCCGGGGACCAGCCAAGAGTACGGCGGCATCATCAAGCATGGCGCCAAGTTGCTGTATGCCTATGCGGAATGCACTGTGCCAAAAGTCACGGTCATTACCCGCAAGGCCTATGGCGGTGCCTATGACGTGATGTCTTCCAAACATTTGCGCGGCGATGTTAATTTTGCATGGCCCAATGCTGAAATTGCCGTGATGGGTGCCAAAGGTGCGGTGGAAATCATTTTCCGAGAAGACAAAGGCGACCCGGCCAAATTGGCGATGCGCGAGGCCGAGTACAAGGCCCGATTTGCCAATCCATTTGTGGCGGGAGCCAGGGGTTTTATTGATGATGTCATTCAGCCCCGCGAAACACGCAAGCGCATCTGCAGATCTTTGGTGATGCTGAAAGAAAAAAGCATTGAAAACCCGTGGCGCAAGCACGGCAACATCCCTTTGTGAGACCAGGATACCCATATGTTCAACAAAATTTTGATCGCCAACCGTGGCGAAATTGCCTGCCGTGTGATGGCCACTGCCAAGAAAATGGGCATAAAAACTGTGGCGGTTTTTTCGGAGGCCGACAAGTTATCCCGCCATGTTCAGTTGGCCGATGAGTCGGTTTTGATCGGCCCTGCAGCTTCACGCGAGTCTTACTTGGTCGCCGAAAAAATCATTGCGGCCGCCAAATCAACCGGCGCACAAGCCATTCACCCAGGGTATGGTTTTTTGAGTGAGAACGAATCTTTCGCCAAACGGTGTGAAGAAGAAGGCTTGGTTTTCATCGGACCCAAGCACCATGCCATCGCAGCCATGGGCGACAAAATTGCATCCAAAAAATTGGCTCAAAAGGCCCAGGTCAACACCATACCCGGGCATAACGAGGCCATAGAAAGCCCCCAGGAGGCAGTGCAAATTGCCCAATCCATCGGATACCCGGTGATGATCAAAGCCTCGGCCGGCGGTGGGGGCAAGGGCTTGCGGGTTGCGTTCAACGACAAAGAAACCCATGAAGGATTCACCTCTTGTCGCAACGAGGCCCGCAACAGTTTTGGCGACGACCGCGTGTTCATTGAAAAGTTTGTGGAAGAGCCCAGGCACATCGAAATTCAAGTGTTGGGCGACGCACACGGGCACGTCATTTTCCTCAATGAGCGTGAATGCTCTATCCAACGTCGGCACCAAAAGGTCATTGAAGAAGCGCCGTCACCTTTTATCAGTGACGAAACCAGGGTGGCCATGGGTGCCCAGGCTGTTGCCTTGGCCAAAGCGGTTCAATACCAAAGTGCTGGCACGGTCGAGTTTGTGGTGGGCAAGGATCAGAGCTTTTACTTTTTGGAGATGAATACCCGTCTTCAAGTTGAACACCCAGTGACCGAATGCATCACGGGATTGGACTTGGTGGAGTGGATGATTCGAATCGCTGCCGGAGAAAAATTGAGCTTGCAGCAATCTGAAGTCCAGCGCAATGGTTGGGCCATCGAATGCCGCATCAATGCGGAAGATCCCTTTCGCAATTTCCTGCCCTCCACCGGGCGACTGGTTCGATTTCGGCCACCTGTTCAGACCATGTTCCAGGCCAACCCAGAGCAGTTGATGGGTGTGCGCGTGGACACAGGCGTTGTGGAGGGGGGGGAGATCCCCATGTTCTATGACTCGATGATTGCCAAACTCATCGTCCATGGTCGTGACAGAGCTGAGGCCATTGCCAAAATGCGAAATGCCTTGAATGGCTTTGTGATCCGCGGGGTCAGCTCCAACATTCCCTTTCAGTCGGCATTGCTGGCGCACCCCGACTTCATGTCTGGCGAGTTCAACACGGGATTTATTTCAGAGCACTATGCCCACGGTTTTCGGTCGGAAGATGTGAGCCATTCAGATGCCGACTTCTTGATTGCATTGGCCTCCTTTGTTCGCCGCAAGTCACGCGAGCGTGCGGCGGGCTTGAGCGGGCAACTGCCCGGCTATGACGTCAAAGTGGGCCAGCAATACACGGTCATCACCTTGGACGCCCATGGGGATCACACCCACACCCAGGTAGAGGTCGATGACTCTGGGGGGCGACATGACACCGCTGTGATCAAGGTGAATGGAAAAAATTACGCCATCGAAAGCCACTCTCGGTTGAATGATGTGGCGATTCATGGCACTGTCAACGGACAGCCTTTCACCGCACAGGTTGAGCGTGGCTCCACCCAGAACCCCCTGGGCTTAAAAGTTCAGCACAATGGTTCGAGCATTCAGGTGCTGGTGATATCGCCTCGGATGGCCGAGCTTCACCGCCTGATGCCTTTCAAGGCCCCACCAGACTTGAGTCGTTTTGTGTTGTCACCCATGCCGGGTTTGTTGGTGGAGGTGGCTGTTCAAGCAGGCCAAAAAGTCATGGCTGGCGAACGCGTGGCCGTGATTGAAGCGATGAAGATGGAGAACGTGTTGTTTGCAGCCCAAGATGGCATTGTCAAAAGTGTGGTGGCTGCAAAAGGTGAATCCTTATCGGTTGACCAAGTTATATTGGAATTTGAATCATGAGCGCAAACCAACTTCGCCCTTTCAAGGTGTTGGGCATTCAGCAAATTGCGATTGGTGGTCCTGACAAGCATCGGCTGCGTCAACTGTGGGTGGACAAGCTGGGCCTTGCGTTGACCGGGCACTTTGTGAGTGAAAGCGAAAATGTGGACGAAGACATTTGCGCCATGGGTGCAGGCCCTTTCAAGGTTGAAGTCGATCTCATGCAACCATTGAATGCCGACAAAAAACCAGCTGTTCATGCCACGCCATTGAACCATGTGGGTCTTTGGATTGACGATCTGGCCACAGCTGTTCAATGGCTCACGGCGCAAGGGGTGCGCATGGCGCCTGGGGGTATCCGCAAAGGTGCGGCGGGCCACGATATTTGCTTTTTACACCCCAAGTCGAATGAAGAGTTTCCCATTGCAGGGGAGGGTGTGTTGATCGAATTGGTGCAGGCGCCGCCGGAGGTGATCAATGCATTTTCGGCTTTGACCGCACTAGATCACTGAGGATTGTCATGTCCTTTTGCCCAATGGTCTTGGCTTTCAAGGCTTGAGCGCGTGCGAGTGCCGCTTGTACCATTGATTTTTTGCGGCTTTCTTCGTCGATCGACTTTGGGGTTGCGCTCTCTCCAAAAGTGGTATCGGCAGTCTCGGAATGGGCCTGGGCTGAATGGGCTCTTTGGGTTTCAGGTGCTTGTTCAGCCAAGCGCGACCGGTGCGCAGCATACCGGTCCCGCGCGTGGTCGGCCTCTTTTGCACTCCAGGCTTGCCAACCGGTGAAGTCGCCAGTGATGTTTTCCATTTCAATGCAATCGACGGGACAAACGGGCAGGCACAACCCACAGCCTGTGCAGTGTGCTTCGATCACGGAATGCATGTGTTTGTTGCTGCCAAAAATGGCGTCAGTGGGGCACACTGGCAGGCACAAAGTACATCCAATGCACCAGCTTTCGTCGATCCAAGCCACGTGGCGTGCCGTCTCTGTGCCGTTTACGGGGTTCAATGGGCCAACAGGGCGACCCGTGATGGCTGCGAGCCTTTCAATGCCCGCTTGACCGCCTGGCGGACATTGGTTGATATCGGCGGATTCTTCAGCAATCGCTTTGGCGTAATGCGCACAATCGGGGTACCCGCAGCGCGTGCACTGCGTTTGCGGCAATGCGGCCAGTATGCGATCGCTCAGGTTCACGTGGTTTTTAGAGAGGCTCTGCGTGTTTTGGCTGGAACCAACTTTTTGCTGGGTGTGGGCTTGCTTTGAGCCGCCACATGGTGGGCCAAGATAAAGTCCCGCACTTGGGGGAAAACAATTTCGCGCCAGCGACGGCCACTGAAAATGCCGTAATGACCTGCGCCAGGAACTTCCAAGTGTTTTTTATGGTTGCTGGAGATACCCGTGCAGAGTTGATGTGCGGCTTGTGTCTGGCCTGAGCCAGAGATATCGTCCAGCTCACCTTCAACGGTCAATAAAGCCGTGCCTTTGATGTCTTGGGGGCGAACACGCTCTGCTTCGCCATTGGGATTGCGCACATCCCAGGTGCCTTTGACCAGTGCAAACTCTTGAAAAACAGTTTTGATGGTTTCCAAGTAATAGTCGGCATCCATATCCAGCACCGCGTTGTACTCGTCGTAAAACTGGCGGTGGGATTCTGCGCTGGAGTTGTCGCCTTTGATCAGGTCTTTGAAATAGTCGTAATGGCTTTTCAGATGCCGATCGGGATTCATGGCGACAAAACCGGTGTGCTGCATGAAACCCGGGTACACACGCCTGCCGGCACCCGGGAAATTTTGCGGAACCCGAAAAATCACATTGTTTTCAAACCATTCGAAGCTTTTGTTCATGGCCAAATTGTTCACCGCAGTCGGTGACTTGCTGGCATCAATGGGGCCGCCCATCATGGTCATGGACTTGGGAAGCTTCTCCCCTTGTGAGGCCATCAGGGAGACGGCAGCCAAGACGGGAACCGTGGGCTGGCACACGCTGACCACATGGCAGTGCCCATATTGCTTTTGCAAATGTTGAATGAATTCGCGGATGTAATGAACGTAATCGTCCAGGTGGAATTCGCCTTCAGAGAGGGGAACCAGCCGAGCGTTTTTCCAGTCGGTGACGTACACCTTATGGTCTGCCAGCATGGTTTTCACGGTGTCCCTGAGCAGGGTCGCGTAGTGACCTGAAAGGGGTGCAACGATGAGCACAACCGGCTGCACCTTGAGTCGGTTCAGCGTCGCAGGGTCGTCGCTGAAACGTTTGAACCGACGCAGCTCACAAAAGGGCTTGTCTATCTCAATGCGTTCGTGGATTGCAATCTCTTGATCGCCAATGGCCACCGTGCTGATACCGAATTGCGGTTTTTCGTAATCTTTGCCCAAGCGATACATCAAGTCGTAGGTGGCCGAAATTCTTTGCGAAAACGGGTTTTGACCCAGTGGCGATATGGGGTTGCTATAAACCTTGGCTGCTGCCTGGGCAAAATCGGCAAAAGGTTCCATCAGGGACCGCTGGGCTTCGTAAATTTGGTAGAGCATGGTGTTCCTGTTTGATGCAGTGCAATATAACAGTGGATTTTTAAATAAATTGGGGTGATCCCACCAAAATGAGATGTCAAATCAAAGTACTTTGGCAATGCTCGCGCAGACGTGATCGATGTTTTTACTGTTCAGGGCGGCGACGCACATGCGGCCGGTATCGGTGCCATAGACACCAAACTCGTTGCGCAATCGAATCATTTGGTCCTTGGACAGCCCAGAATAGCTGAACATGCCAATTTGCTGGGTAATAAAGCCCATGTCCCGTTGAACCCCCGCAGCTTTGAGGCCCTCCACCAGCTTTTGGCGCATTTCTTTGATCCGGACACGCATCTCGGCCAGTTCGCCTTCCCATAGCTTGCGCCATTCGGGGTTGTTGAGCACCGCCGCCACGACCGATCCACCATGGATGGGGGGATTGGAATAGTTGGTTCGGATGGCAATTTTGAGTTGGGACAGAACTTTGGCGGCTTCGTCAGCGGTTTCGCAGTGCACCGACAAAGCACCAACGCGCTCGCCGTAAAGGCTGAAACTTTTGGAAAAAGACGTCGCCACAAAAAAGCTCAATCCCGCTTGGACAAACAAGTCAATGACCGCACCGTCTTCGGCAATGCCCTGGCCAAAACCTTGGTAGGCCATGTCTAAAAATGCGGTCAATCCCTGGTTTTTAACGGTGTCCACCACTTGCTTCCATTGGTTGGGGGTGATGTCATAGCCCGTGGGGTTGTGGCAGCAAGCGTGCAAAACAACAATGGAGCCAGGTTTAGCCGACGCCAAGAAGGCGATCATTTTGGGGAAATCAACGCCCAGGGCTTGGGCGTCGTAGTATGGGTATGCCTCAACATCGAACCCAGCTTGGGTGAAAAGCGCTTTGTGGTTCTCCCAGCTTGGGTCGCTGATCAAAACCTTTGCCTGAGGACTCAAGCGCTTGAGAAAATCAGCGCCTACTTTGAGTCCGCCCGTGCCACCCAAGCACTGAACAGTGGCCACGCGCTTGGCTTGAACCGATGGGGAGTTCGCACCAAACACCAGTGCTTGTACGGCGCTGTCATATGCGGCAATACCGTCGATGGGCAAGTAACCTCGCGCGCTGGGTTTTTCCATCATCGCTTGCTCGGCTTTTTGAACACAAGCCAAAAGCGGCAATTTTCCATTGTCATCGTAATAAACGCCAACGCCCAGATTGACTTTTTTCGGGTTGCTGTCGGCAGCAAATTGTTCATTCAGTCCCAAAATGGGGTCGCGAGGTGCCATTTCGACGGCAGAGAACATCGACATGAGGTGTCCTTGATGGGGTGTTATGGTTGAAGATCGCGCAGCCTGTTGTAGGCTTCGTTGTTGTTGCTAATTTTAACGCTCACATGTCCACATCTCTTGCCGTAGATACGCCTCCAGTTCAGGGGGCAGTCGCTGAAGGCCAATTTGTTCAATATACGGGCTCACCTTTTGAACTTTTTCAGCCCTATTTGCCCGCGGGCGATCAACCGCAGGCGATTGAGCAATTGGTGGAGGGTGTGAATGATGGCGAAGTCTTTCAAACCCTTTTGGGCGTCACAGGTTCTGGCAAAACTTTCACCATGGCCAATGTGATTGCGCGCCTTGGCCGGCCTGCCATTGTTTTTGCGCCCAACAAAACCCTGGCCGCACAGCTTTACAGCGAATTCCGCGAGTTTTTTCCGCGCAACGCCGTGGAGTACTTCGTCAGCTATTACGACTATTACCAGCCAGAGGCCTATGTTCCCCAGCGTGACCTTTTTATTGAAAAGGACAGCGCCATCAATGAACACATCGAGCAATTGCGACTGAGTTGTACCAAAAGTATTTTGGAGCGACGCGATGTGATTGTGGTGGCCACGGTATCGGCCATTTACGGCATTGGTGAGCCTGAAAGCTACCATCAAATGGTGATGACTTTGCGCAGCGGCGACAAGTTGGGCCAGCGTGAGGTGATTGGCCAATTGGTGCGGATGCAGTATGAACGCAATGACATGGATTTTTCGCGGGGTTGCTTTCGGGTCAGGGGAGAGACGATTGACGTGTTTCCGGCTGAGCACAGTGAATTGGCGCTGAGGATCAGCTTGTTCGATGATGAAATTGAATCCCTTGAGTTACTGGACCCCTTGACAGGGCGGGTGCGCCAAGCTGTGCCCAGGTTCACGGTTTACCCATCGAGTCACTATGTCACCCCCCGAGATAAGGTGCTGGCTGCCATTGAAACCATTAAATTGGAGTTGGCCCAGCGCTTGGGTGAATTGGTCGGTATGGGTAAATTGGTCGAGGCGCAACGCCTGGAGCAAAGAACCCGCTTTGATTTGGAAATGTTGACAGAAGTGGGGCACTGCAAGGGCATTGAAAACTACACCCGTCACTTGTCTGGTGCCCAGCCAGGGGAGCCTCCCAGCACCTTGACCGACTACATGCCAAAAGACTCGGTGATGTTCTTGGATGAAAGCCATGTGCTCATGGGTCAATTTGGTGGCATGTACAACGGAGACCGAGCGCGAAAAACGACTTTGGTGGAGTATGGGTTTCGATTGCCCAGCGCCTTGGACAACCGCCCATTGAAATTAGAGGAATTTGAAAAACGCATGCGCCAAGTTGTGTTTGTGTCTGCCACGCCGGCCCAGTATGAAAAAGACCATTCTGGTCGCGTTGTAGAGCAATTGGTGCGCCCCACAGGGCTTGTGGATCCTGAGGTGGAAGTGCGCCCCGCGACCCATCAAGTCGATGATGTGCTTCAGGAAATTCGCTTGCGCGTTGATTTAAAAGAGCGTGTGTTGATCACAACATTGACCAAGCGAATGGCCGAGCAATTGACCGACTATCTGAGTGACAACGGCGTCAAGGTGCGCTATTTGCACAGCGATATTGACACGGTCGAGCGCGTGGAAATCCTGCGCGACCTTCGGTTGGGAACCTTTGACGTTTTGGTGGGCATCAACTTGTTGCGAGAGGGCATTGATTTGCCGGAGGTGTCTTTGGTCGCCATCATGGATGCCGACAAAGAGGGGTTTTTAAGATCAGAGCGCAGCCTGATTCAAACCATTGGCCGGGCAGCGCGCAATATCAATGGACGTGCCATTCTGTACGCTGACGTGATCACCGAATCCATGAAAAAGGCCATTGGTGAGACCGAACGACGTCGCGAAAAGCAAATTGCCACCAATCTGGCCGCAGGGATCACCCCCAAGGGGGTGTTCAAGCAGGTGCGCGATCTCATCGACGGGGTTCACAGCGACAAGGCTTCCAAAGAGGCGCAACGGGAGGAGTTGCTGCGTGCACAAGTTGTGGACATGGGTGAAAAAGACCTGGCCAAAGAGATCAAGCGCTTGGAGAAGGGCATGCTTGAGCATGCTAAAAACCTGCAGTTTGAGCAAGCCGCTCAAGTTCGCGACCAACTCGCGCGTTTGCGTGAACAGGTGCTCGGGGCCAGTGGCAAAGACACTTTGGCGAGAAACGAAGGCAAAAGCACCACTGCTTGAAGGCCTATTACCTGAGCAATTTGTTTGGGTATCTGCTATAGTTGACTTGTTTAGTCGACATAGCCCTAAGGAGCTTTTCATGCGTCTCACCACCAAAGGTCGTTTTGCAGTTACCGCCATGATTGACTTGGCTTTGCGCCAAAACAATGGCCCAGTGACTTTGGCTGCCATCAGCCAGAGACAACAAATTTCCTTGTCCTATTTGGAGCAGTTATTCGGCAAACTGCGTCGCAACGAATTGGTTGAGTCCACCCGCGGCCCAGGGGGAGGGTATACCCTTGGCCGCAGGGCTGCTGAAATTACTGTGGCGGACATCATTGTGTCTGTTGACGAGCCAATTGATGCCACCCACTGCGGCGGCAAAGAGAATTGTTTGGGTGAGTCAGGCCGTTGCATGACCCATGACCTGTGGACCAGCTTGAACCAACGCATGGTTGAGTTTTTGGATTCTGTCACCTTGCAAAAGCTGGTTGATGATCAATTGGCCAAAGGTGTGCAAATCGAATCAAAACCCATGATCAAGCGGGCCATTTCCAGTTCGCCCGTGGTCAAGCCTTTGCGTGTGAATGCACCCAACTCGGTTTTCGCACTGGGCAACGTTTTTGCTAAGAGCTGATTCTCGTTACATTTTTTAACCGACCAAAAAACAACCGCAGACAATGGATACCACGCCACATTTCCCCGTTTACATGGATTACGCAGCCACTAATCCTGTGGATCCCCGTGTGGTTGATGCCATGGTTCCTTGGCTAAGAGAACATTTTGGGAACCCCGCTTCACGCAGCCATGCTTGGGGTTGGGAGGCCGAAGAAGCGGTTGAAAAAGCACGCCAATATGTGGCTGAATTGATTGGTGCCGATCCCCGGGAAATTGTTTGGACATCTGGGGCCACCGAATCCAATAACTTGGCCATCAAAGGCGCTGCAAATTTTTACCAATCTCGCGGCAAACATTTGATCACCGTCAAGACCGAACACAAAGCCGTTTTAGACACCATGCGTGAGTTGGAGCGGCAAGGTTTTGAAGTCACTTATTTGGATGTTCAAGAGGATGGTCTGATCAGCATGGCTGCGCTTGAGGCGGCCATTCGCAAAGACACTATTTTGATCAGTGTCATGTTTGTGAACAACGAAATTGGCGTGGTTCAGGACATTGCTGCCATTGGGGCCATGTGCCGCGAAAAAGGCATCGTTTTCCATGTGGATGCCGCCCAGGCCACTGGCAAAGTCGATATCGATCTTCAGTCTTTGCCTGTCGACCTCATGAGCCTTGCATCGCACAAAACCTATGGACCCAAGGGAATCGGTGCCTTGTACGTGCGTCGCAAACCCCGTATCCGCCTGGAGGCCCAAATCCATGGAGGTGGGCATGAAAGAGGCATGAGAAGCGGCACCTTGCCTACCCATCAGTGTGTCGGTATGGGTGAAGCCTTCAGGTTGGCAAAGATCGAGATGGCAGACGATTTAAAGCGCACCAAGGTTTTGCACCAAAGGCTTTTGTCCGGCTTGCAAAATTTGGAGCAGGTGTTTGTCAACGGTCACTTGACCCAAAGGGTGCCGCACAACCTCAATATCAGCTTTAATTTTGTAGAAGGTGAGTCATTGATCATGGGCATCAAAGGTTTGGCCGTCTCT
>Ga0070374_10000617_pt1 | contig 14575 bp, 14 predicted proteins | sample LauGreSuBDMM15SN_2_FD_66374 | JGI IMG/M metagenome (GOLD analysis project Ga0070374, IMG submission 66374) | Freshwater lake microbial communities from Lake Michigan, USA - Su13.BD.MM15.SN (version 4) (version 4) | ecosystem: Environmental > Aquatic > Freshwater > Lake | place: Lake Michigan...
GGCTTCTTTGGCACCCAAGCAGCCAGTGACAATGACTTTGCCGTTCACGTTCAAGGCTTCAGCGATGGTGTCCAGGCTTTCCTTCACGGCATCGTCAATGAAGCCGCAGGTGTTGACGATCACCAGATCGGCACCTTCAAAAGTTTTGGAAGTTTGATAACCCTCAGCGCTGAGCTGCGTGAGGATGAGTTCGGAGTCAGTGAGGGCTTTGGGACAGCCCAAGCTCACAAAACCCACTTTGGGGGCTGCCAATGAGGCGGTTTCAGAGGCGCTGGCTATTTCGTTCATGGCCCTATTGTCCCAGTATTTTGGTCAACCTGATCGATGCCCTTGAACGAGCTGGGTTCGGGGTCAAATTCAGGGCTTGAGACCAAACGCATTGAGGAATTGGGCCGTTTGCTTCTGCATTTGCTCCTTCATTTGCTCCTGCATTTGGCTCATCATGGTATGCGACTGATACCCCATTTTGGACTGCATGAGCATGAGTGACTGCAGGTTGCTCTCTAAATAAGCCCCCATGTGGCCTTGCATGGCATGGCCATAAAAACGAATGATATTGGCCAAAACCGCCTCGGTGAACATGGGTGCTCCAGACGATTCCTCCTCCAAAATGATTTGAAGGAGCAGACTGCGCGTGAGGTCTTCACCCGATTTGGCATCGCGCACCACAAAAGTTTCGCCCTGCATGACCAATTGCTTGATTTCACTCAAAGTGACATAACTGGAAGTGGCGGTGTCGTAAAGCCTGCGGTTAGGGTATTTTTTAATCACCCGCTGCGGCTTAGAAGCAGTAGATTCGGCATCGGCCGATGGAGCGGCAGGTTTTCTGGCCATGATTTAGACTCTTCGAAAGATGAACAAGGATCTGATTTGAATGCAGCAATGGACCACAGTATGCTGCACCGCAACAGATTCTAAAGTTTTCAATTCACCCTGGACTACGGGGAGTTACCCTCAAAACAGGATCGTTTCTTCAACCTGACGATGAAGATGGCTATGACTCAAATTGACACGCTCATTCAAAATGCACTGGTGTTTGATGGCTCAGGCGCGGCGCCTGAGCATCTCGACGTTGCGATTCACCAAGGCAACATTTTGGCCATTGGCAAAAACTTGGCATATACCGCCGAGCATGTGGTCAATGCGTCGGGGCTTGCACTCATGCCAGGCATCATTGATTCGCACACGCACTTTGATGCTCAAATTACTTGGGACTCTCAAGTTCGCCCCTCCCCAGCCCTGGGCGTGACCACGGCCGTCATTGGCAACTGCGGCTTCACCATTGCACCTTGCCGCCCCAAAGATCGCGAACTCACCATGCGCAACTTGACGCAGGTCGAGGGCATGTCACTGCAAGTTTTGCAACACGGCATCGACTGGGACTTTGAAACCTTCCCCGAATATTTGGCCATGCTCAAACGCAAGCAATGCGCCATCAATGTGGCGGCCTACATTGGGCACTCGTCTGTGCGCACTTGGGTCATGGGAGACGACGCCAACAAACGCGATGCCACGTCAGCTGAAATTGCTGAAATGGCCGTCTTGGTGCGCGATGCCATGGCCGCCGGTGCCATTGGCTTTGCCACCAGCACCAGCCCAGCGCACAATGGCGAAGGCGGTTTTCCAATGCCATCACGTTTGGCCTCAGATGAAGAAATGATGCAACTCACGCTGGCCATGAGCAGCCAAGGCGGCGGGGTTTACATGGTGACCAAAGGTGGCCAAATGCCTGTGGCATTTTTAGAGTCCTTGGCGGCGGCCAGCAATCGCCCCGTCATGGTGGCGGCCCTGCTCCACAATTCAACCAACCCGCAAGGGGTGTTCAATGATTTGAAAGCCATTAGCGAAGCCAACGAGCGCGGCCACAAGCTCAAAGGCCAAGTTTCATGCTGTCCCTTGAGCATGGACTTCACATTTGCATCGGCTTATCCAGTCGAGGGCCTGAGCAACTGGAAGCCTGCTTTGGGTTTGCAACACGACGCATTGAAAGCTTGTTTGGGCAGCACTGAATTTAGAGCCAAAGTCAAACACGAATTGTTGCAAACGGCGTCCTTTCGTTTGTTCAACAACGAATGGGAAAAGGTCCATGTGGTTGAAACATTCAAGCCTGAGAACCAGCCCTTTGAACAGCAAAGCGTGGCCAGCTTGGCCTTGCAAAAAGGCATAGACCCTCTCGACTTTGCGCTAGACCTGGCCCTTGATGAAGATTTGCGCACCGTGTTCACAGCCATGCTGCTCAACAGCGAAACCGAAGCGGTAGCCAAGTTGCTGAATCACCCGCACAGCTTGGTTTCCCTCAGTGACGCAGGCGCCCACCTCACATTTTTCAACGACGCAGGTTTCGGTTTGCATTTGTTGGGTTATTGGTCCAGAGAAATGGGCGCCATGAGCATGGCCCAAGCTGTGCACCAACTCACGGCGCAACCTGCCGAAATTTTGGGTTTGAAAAACAGAGGCCTTTTGCGCCAAGGCTATGCCGCCGACCTGCTCTTGTTCGACCCCCAAACCGTGGGCCGCGGCCCCAAAAAACGCGTCTTCGATTTGCCCTTGGGCGCCCCCCGCCTGCACACCGATGCCCTAGGCGTACACGGCGTCTGGGTGAACGGCCACCTCACGGCCGATCAAAATGGCATGCGCGAAAACACCCCCCTAGCAGGCCAACTCATCACAGAATTTAACTGAGATCAAACTCAACACAAATCCCCCTTTTAATTGGGGTCAGATCAACATTAATTTACAAGCAGTGTTAAGGTTCAATAATGAAAATACGTTTACTTTTAGCTTTGTTCTTCGTCTTCTGGAATCAATCCGCCATGGCCATTGAAGAACCCCGATTTAAGCAGATTCTCAAAACTGGCTCGTTTGAAGTACGCCATTACGCACCCATGCTGGTGGCAGAAACTGTGGTGGACGGCGACATGGATGAGGCCTCTTCAAGGGGCTTCCGAAAAATTGCCGACTTTATTTTTGGCAACAACCAGTCGGCTCAAACGGGTGGCTCCGCCAAAATAGCCATGACAGCACCCGTTACGCAAGAACCGCAATCAGAAAAGATTGCCATGACGGCACCCGTTACCATGGGCGCTGCCAACAACACGGCAGACAGCAACATGGTAGGCAGCAACAAATGGCGCATACATTTTGTCATGCCCTCTCAGTACACCCTGTCCAACATTCCACAACCCAAGAATGCAGATGTCAAATTGAGAGAAATTCCGGGCAAATATTTTGCGGTTTACAACTACACGGGATTTAATACAAAGTCGCAAGTGCAAGCCAAAACAGATGAGCTTGTGGCATGGGTTCAAGAAAAAAAATTGAAGGCATTGAGCAGCCCTCAGCTTTCACGCTATGACCCGCCTTGGACCTTGCCCATGTTTCGCCGCAACGAAATCATGATTGAAATTGAAGAGGTCAAATCACTCAATTAAGTCAGCTCGCGCCAAAGCAAGTACAAGCCGCTGAGAACCACCACGCTGGCACCCACCACCACTGCAAGGTCGGGAATTTGACCAAACATCAGCCATCCCCCCATGCTCATGTAAATAATTTGCTGGTACAAAAAAGGACCTAGCACCGCTGCAGTGGCGTATCGATGTGCAAGGGCTGAAGCAGCATGCCCCAGGCCACCAGTCAATCCCGTTAAAACAATGACAGCCCAAACCACCCAACCGTCGGGGGCTTGCCATTGCCACAAAGCGAATGGCATCAGCAAAACTGTAGGGACCGCAGCTGACGCCAACTGCGTCGAAATAGGATGATCGCTGCTTGCCAATTTGCGCGTCATCAAATTGAAGGCGGCATACAAAAACGCATTGCCAATGCTGAGAAAAATTGCGGGATGAAAACTCTGACTCCCTGGTCGAATGATGATAAGCACACCGACAAAACCAACCCAAATGGCAACCCAGCGTTTGGTATCGAGTTTTTCGCCCAAAAACCCTGCAGAAATGAGTGCAATGAGGATGGGCACCGAAAACTGAACCGCAGCTGTTTCAGCCAGCTGCAAAAATTGCAAAGCAAAAAAGTTGAGTCCCGTCATGAGCGCGAGCATCACACCGCGCAGCAATTGCAATCTTGGATTTTGAATTTTGAACAAGTCAGACCCCATCGAGGGCATGAAAATAGCGGTGGTCAAAATGGTGTGAAACAAAAACCTCAACCAAACCACCTGCAACACTGGCACGGTTTGGACCAGCCACTTGGCGCTGGTATCAAGCACCGCAAACATAAGGGTAGTTGCCGTGACAAGGGCAATGCCTATTTGACGGTTGCGGGAGGTGTCGTTTAAATGTTGTGACATGAAGAGAAACTTATTTCACAACCTGCTGGAGGGTGTTTTCATTGATTTTTGTATGTCACTGAGGGTAAGAACCAATGTGATGGATTCTACGAGTTTCACTATACTGCATCCGCAACGACAGATGACAAATCCATTTCAAAGACGTCCATGACCCAACCCACCATCGCGCTTTTTACAGGCGACCCTGCCGGCATCGGCCCCGAGCTGGTTCAAAAGCTCTTGAACCACAGCTCTGCCCAACAAGCTGCCAAAATCATTTTGATTGGGCAAAAAGACAGTGTGCAAGCATCTCCCAACGTGGTCTGGCACGAATGGTCTGGCTTCAATGCCCCCGCCTTTCCCAGAGCTACCTATGACGCCAAAAACGGTGCTTACATGATTGCCGCATTGGCCGAAGGCGTATCTCTGGTTCGTGATGGCAAAGCCCACGCCTTTTGTTTTGCACCGCTCAACAAAAGCGCTTTGCGCTTAGGCGGCATGCACCAAGAAGACGAGCTGCGCTGGTTTGCAGAATTTCTGAATTACAAAGGGGTGTGCGGCGAACTCAATGTGTTGCAAGACCTCTGGACTTCCCGCGTCACATCGCACGTGGCACTGAAAGAAGTAAGTCAGTTGCTAAGCAGTCAAAAAGTGTTTGAGTCTATTGAAATGATTGCCAAGGCCCTGAAGGCTTCTGGCAAGTCCCAGCCGCGTCTGGCTGTTTGCGGCCTCAACCCCCACAACGGCGACAACGGCAACTATGGCGACGAAGAAATCAAAATCATCGCCCCAGGCGTACAGATGGCGCAAAAGGCAGGCATCCCTGCCGACGGCCCCTTCCCTGCCGACACAGCCTTTGTGCGCGCCATTCGCAAAGAAGGCGGTTACGACGGCGTGGTCACCATGTACCACGACCAAGGTCAAATTGCCATGAAGCTCATGGGCTTTGAAAAAGGTGTCACCGTGCATGGTGGCTTGCCCATTCCTGTAACCACGCCTGCGCATGGCACCGCCTACGATATTGCAGGCCAAAACGTGGCCAATCCCCAAGCCATGTTGAACGCCTTCGATTTGGCATGTCGAATGGGACAACACCACCAACAACAAAAAGATTAAACCAATCCAACATTGAAACTATCAAGGAGACCCTGTGAAAAAAGTTCTAGCCGTTTTAGCTTCTGCCATTTTGTTGGCAGTCAGTGCCCAAGCCCAAACTGCCTACCCTACCAAACCCGTCAAACTCATGGTGGGAGCCGGTGCAGGCGGCGGTACCGACATCATTGCGCGCATGTTGGCCGAAAAAATGACCGAGTCACTCAAGGGCAACTTCATTGTTGAAAACAAGCCCGGTGCGTCCAACACCATTGCAGCCGATCTGACCGCCAAAGCCGCACCCGATGGCCATACCCTGCTGGTAGCCACCAACACTGGCCAAGCCATTGCGCCGCACTTGATCAAATTGGCTTTTGATCCCATCAAAGATTTAACGCCTATTGGCTTGGTGGTCACTGTGCCCAATGTGTTGGTGGTGGGCAGCAACGTGCCTGCCAACAACGTCAAAGAGTTGGTTGCACTCATGAAAGCCAAGCCAGAAGATTTCAAATACGCGTCTTCTGGTGTGGGTAGCACTCAGCACATTGCGGGGGAAGGGTTTGACATTGCCGCAGGCGTTAAAAGCGTTCACGTGCCCTACAAAGGCAGCGCTCAAGCCCACTTAGATATCATTGCAGGCAATGTACAAATCATGTTTGACACCACGTCCTCTGCCATGGGACAAATCAAAGCTGGCAAGTTCAAACCACTGGCTGTGACCACACCGCAGCGTTCAGCCGAATTGCCCAACGTGCCAACCTTGGCCGAAGCGGGCGTCCCAGGGTTTGAGATGAGCACCTGGTATGGCGTATTTGTGACGGCAGGCACACCGCCCGATGTGGTGGCCAGGTTGCAAAACGAACTGACACGCATCATCAAGCTGTCCGATGTGCAAGCCAAGCTCAAAGGCCTTGGTGGCGAGCCAGGTAACATCAGTCCAGAAGAATTCAGCAAATTCAACCGCCAAGAGTTTGAGCGCTTTGGTAAGCTCATCAAGCAGGCCAACATCAAAATGAATTGACAGTGCAACCCACCATCCCGCTCTTCCCCCTCTCTCAGGGCATTTTTCCCGATGGAATGTTGTCACTTCAAATTTTTGAAGTGCGCTACCTCGACCTGATCAAGCGTTGCCACCAACAGCAACTGCCTTTTGGCATCGCTTGGATCCAACAAGGCAGTGAAGTTCAAGTGCCAGGGGAAGTACCAGCGCTCCATTCATTGGGTTGCTTGGCGCACATCAGAGAGATGGAACAAGTACAGCCTAATTTTTTTCGCATTGTGTGCCAAGGTGGTTTGCGCTTTCAGTTGCACGACGTGCAACCTGGCCCTTTTGGCGTGTGGCAAGGCAGCGTGAGCTACTTACCTCAAGATGAAGAAGTGGAAGTGCCGGCGTCCATGCAAAACTTGGCGGACCGGATTGGTAAAGTGATTGCACAAGCACAGCAACAGGGGGTGATCGACAGACTTCCCATCTTCCCCCCCTACCAATTAGACCAGTGCGGCTGGCTGGCCAACCGCTATGCAGAGGCCATGCCCCTCAGCGCGGAAATCAGGCTTCAACTCTTGGGTGAACTCGATCCGCTGAAGCGCCTGGAGGCTGTCACTCGCTTAAGCTGATTGGTGCCAACCTCGAGAAGCTTGGCTTATCTTCTGCCTGCCACGCAGAGGTGGCACTTGGAAAATGAATGTTGATCTGACCCCAATTGTTTACCCCAATTGTTATTTTTACTTGACGATGGGAGCGATGCTGCTGAACTGATCGGTCCAAAGGCGCAAGCCTGGTTGGTCCTTGGGGTCAGTGCCAACAAAACGTCCCTGCTCGTCAAGTATTTCGTGGCTCACTGAGGGGTAGGCTTTGAGGTACGCTTGGTCGTTGGTCATCACAAAGTGCAGATTTCTGCGAACATTGCGCACATCGTCTGCCGCTTGATATTTGTGGCGAAACGGTATGCCTAAACCCTCAGACTGTGCTTTCACAATAGGGTAGAGATTCAAATAAGCATTGGTGATGTTGATGGCAATATAGCCATTGGGTGTGAGGTGATCGCTGTAAATTCGAAAAGCCTCGCGCGTCAACAAATGGATGGGCACCGAACCGCCGTTGAAGGCATCCAGCACTATGACGTCATAGCGTTTGTCTTTCGGCAGCTGCGCCATGCGAAGTCGAGCATCACCCAACAAAATATTTTGTTCTGTCGCTTTGCAAGTAGCTAAGTTGTCAAACCATTGCTGCGCAAAACGCACCGCAGCCGGATTGATTTCATAAAAATCGTAGGCATCGCCTTCACGCGCATAGTTGGCCAAGGTTCCAGCGCCCAGCCCTATCAGTGCCACCGACAGCTTGGGCTTTTGCGCCATGGCCCAAAACAGAGTTTCTCCAATGCCACTGTCGCGCGCGTAGTAAGTGGTTGGAACATGCCGAAGCGATTCAGACAAAAACTGCTGGCCGTGGGTGACGTTGCCACTAAAGAAGACCCTGTCGTTCATTTCTGGCTCGGCCTTAAAACGCCGCTCCTTGACGGACACCGTGCCATAGAAATTTCGCTCCTGGTCTAACAAAATTTCAAAGCGGTCGTCTCTGTCAATTTCTCGCCAAGACCACGGATTCTGCATGACCACCAACAAAGCCACCATGCCTGTGGCCGTAGCCACACCGCCAAGGCGCATTGCGCGTCCACCCAAACCGGTAAGTGGCAAAGAAGAGCGAAACAAAACATGGCAGGCCAACAAAGCAACAAGCACCAGCGCCATCAACCACTCGTGGTAATCGTCAAAATATTGGGTGGCCACCAGCGTGACAAACAAGCCACCAAAAGCGCCCCCTATCGACATGCAAAGATAAAACTCTGTGAGCCAGCGAGTGTCAGTCGGTCGGCGGCGATACAACTCGCCATGGCACAGCATGCACACCACAAACAACAAGGCATAGTGAGACCAGCGTACATCGTTGACACCATAGTCCCATTCAAAGCCGAGCCAGCGCGGAATGTCACTCATGCCAGCCGTGACCAGCAGCAACACCAAAGCCAGCCCCCCAAACAACCTAGGGCGATACCAGCGTGGGTGATCAAAGGTCAGAATAAAAGTAAGCAAGTACAAGCCGAGTGTCGAAATCCAAAGTCTCGGCTCGGGTGCAACGTCATGGCTGATTTGATCGGTGGCCGCAATGAAGACCAAAGAAGCCAATGCCGGCAGCGCAATCCAAGACAGGCGCTGCGCAAAAGGAAGCTTGGTTTTTTGACCCAGCTTGACAGCAGAATTGGCATTGTCGCTTTCTGCTTTGTTTTGCCAAGCGCCCAAAGCAACAGGCAAACACAAGAGTGCAAACACCCAAAAACCAATGGTCCAGAGTTGTCCCATTTGCTGTTGCTCTAGCCAAGGCTCCAGCACATAAGGAAAAGACAGAAGGGCTAAAAATGAGCCCACATTGGACAATGCGTACAAACGAAAAACAGATTTCGCGTGGGCCGTGTTGGTAAACCAGTGCTGAACCAACGGACCTGTGGTGGCCAAACAAAAGTAAGGCAAGCCCACACTGAGCCCCAAAATTTGCAAGACCTGGAGCACTGGCGAATCGGATGACTCCGGCCGCAAATCGACCCCTGGCAACACCCTAGACGCCAACACCGCCGCAACAATCAACACAAACACATGAATACGCGCCTGAGTTTTCCGAGACGATAAGTTGGCCAACGCGTGAGCGTAGAAATAACCCAAGCACAGCAGACTTTGGAAAAACAGCATCGCGGTGGTCCAGACCGCAGGACTGCCGCCAAACCAAGGCAGGATTTGTTTGCTCAGCAAGGGCTGAACTTGAAACAACAAAAAAGCACTGGTGAAGATGGTTAGCGCAAAGGGAAGAAAACTCCAAGGATTGGTGGAATTATTCGCAGTAGGAGAGTTCATTGTCCAAACTAAGGCTGGTAGAAGAATGGCTTGAATTCTATTAGCTTATTGTTTGAACAGGGGTCATGGGCTGAGTTGCGCCTAAAAATTGAAGCTTTATGGAGTAAATGGCTTGAATGGCTTGCATGGGGTGAATGCCGTGAAAGCAAAAGCAAGTGGCAATTCAATTGGCGCTGATAGCATCAATTTTCAGATCAGCAACTTGTAAGTCACCTTGAAAGAACCATATGACCACCCACAAAATTTCGCTCGCAAAGATATCGCTCGCATTGGTGTCGCTCTCATTGTTAGTGGCTTGTGGTGGACACGAAACGCCACCACAAGACAGAACCATTTCTGGAACCATCATCGGCCTTAGCTTTGGCAATGAGCTTACCTTACAAAATAATGTAAGCAGCGAAACAGTTGTATCGTCCAACGTCAACTTTAGCTTCACCACACCCGTTGAGTACAACGGAAGTTATTCAATCACTGTTGCACTCCAACTCACAGAGCAAATGTGCACCATCAGCAGAGCATCGGGCACCGGCATTGTGTCCAGTGTCGTGGATGTCCATGTCGATTGCATCAACACCACTTACATCGTCAACTGATCAACAATAATTGGGGTCAGATCAACATTAATTTCCAATCAGAGAGGGCAGAGGCTAAGGGGGCTTCCTCATACTGGAGTACCAGAAATCGTCAGCCCCCTTAGCCTCTGCCCTCTCTGATTGGAAATTAATGTTGATCTGACCCCAATTATTTGACCCCAGTTATTTTATTGAGCTTTAATGCCATTGGCCTTGATCAGGCTACCCCATTTTGTAATTTCAGAACTCAAATGATCTGAGAGGTCTTTGGGTGAACCGCCTAGAGGTGTGGCACCAATATCTGCCAAGCGCTTTGTAAAGGCAGGGTCTTTGAGAATCTTATTCACTTCGGCATTCATTCTGGCAATGATTTCTGGTGGTGTGCCGCGAGGTGCCAAAAGTGCAAACCAAGTGGTTGATTGCAACTTAGGAAAACCCAATTCTGTGGTGGTCGGAACGTCTGGCAAGGCTGGTGAACGTGTGGGCGACATGACGGCTAGGGCATTGACTTTGCCCCCCTTCACTTGTGATGCAATGCCTGGAATCAATTGAAACATCAATTGAATTTCGTTGGAGATCAGATTGGTGGTGGCGGTACCGGGGGCCGCGAAAGGCACATGGACCATTTTGGTACCCGTTTCACGCATGAACAATTCACCGGCCAAGTGCATCGAGCTACCAATACCCGTAGATCCGAAATTCAACTTACCTGGATTGGCTTGCGTGTAACTCACAAACTCTTTGACAGTTTTTGGCGGAAGAGATGAGTTAAGCACCAAGATATTGGGAACATCACAGATGAGTGCGATGGGGTCAAAATCTTTTTGGGGATCGTAGGCAATTTTTTCATACAGATTGATGTTAACAGCCAAAGTGCCGGCCCAAGAAAACAAAAAGCGATAACCGTCGGGTTGAAACTTTGCAGCCGCTGCAGCGCCAATATTGCCATTGGCACCTGGGCGGTTGTCGATCACAATGCTGGTCTTTAAATTAATTGCAAGTTGCTCAGTCAGCAATCTGGCAATGGTGTCGCCCGTGCCACCGCCGCCAGGTGAAGGCACCGTAATTTGTATGGGTCTGGCTGTGGGCCATTCGTTGGCTTGGGCCGTTCCAACCAGAGCAAAGCTCAAAAGCAGTGCCAAGGGTTTTAGTTTGCGCATGAATTTGTACATAGAAAAACTCTTCTAAAAGTTAAACAGAAGGAAAAATAGGCTCGCCCAAATTGAGCATCAGCCTGTTGGCCCAAGCAAAAATAGCGACGGAATGAATGAGGTCTAGTATTTCTGAATTCTGCAGGCCTACATCTTTTAATTGTTGAATGCTGCTGGCATTGACATGCTCGGGGTTCAGAGTCAATTCTATAGAAAATTCAACGATTGCTCGCTCACGCTGATTTGTGCCAGCGCTGTTGGGCTCTTCAAAAACTTGCTCAATCACATCTTGTCTTTTGGCCAATTGCTCAAACCGCTGCGCGTGAACGGATGCGCAATAAACGCATCCATTGATTCTAGAAACCACAGTAGAAGCAAGTTCACGCTCTGCACGCGACAAGCCGCCGGGCGCATACATGATGGCGTTGAAGGCGATTGATCTTTGGCGCAAAATTTCTGGCTGATGCACTAAAAATAAGTAGTAGTCAGACTCTTTGGCCTTGGGATGACTTTCTTCTAGAACTGACATTTGTGCAGGAGTTGCCTGAGCCAACTGCACCACATCGAGCCAAGCTTTCCAGCCCAAAGAGTCGTTGGTAAAACCTTGAATGTGAATAGGGGCGCTCATACCGACAACTCCAATTCCTTCATGGCACGCAGCCCTGCCGCCAAACGAACTTGGTACGACACAAAAGAAATGAGCTGCGCCAGTGTCACCACTTCAGGGGTACTCAGCCCAGCCTTTGGCAGCGCAGACAATGCATTTTTGTCTGCATTAATGGGCTTGGTAATGAGGGTGTGCGTGAAGCTCAGCATAGCCTCGAGTCGAGCATCGCCAATAGATTGAATATCGGACTGATGGATGCAGCGGATGGTTTGTAAATTGGCCTCTAACTTCGTCAATCTGCTTTCATACTCCGCAGCCAGCTCTGGGGCAGGTGTGAGCAGGCAGGCATAAAGCACCACGTAAAGTCGATCGACTTCAGACAGGCCAGGCAATGCAGGGGCTAACAAACCATCTTCACTGCCCTGCGTAGCAGCCACTACTTTTTCACGCTCATGCCGCACAGCATAAGTTGGGCTTTGAGGTGTCAAACCCACCAATCGATCAAGTGTGTCTGATGAATTCTGATTCAGCATTTGGGATCCTTTGCTTGAGGGAAAATTTCAGACTTGAGGCGGCGTGGCGGGCGTCCACTCATCACCCAACAACTCTGGTTCAGCATAAGATTTCATGCGCTCAAAATGAGCTGCAATGTCTTCCTTGTAAAAATGTGCCGCAATGCTTTTTGCCAGTCGTTTTGCACCGTCGCTGATAGCGGGTATGTCACCTGAAACAGTGCCATGGCTTAAAGCGGCCGGATAGCAGAAGCAGTGAATGCGAGACAAGCCAGGGCACTCACCTGGTGTTCTTTCTTGAAACTCAAATCCTGCACCCAAATCGGGGGAGTCAATCATTTCTTGGTTGCCGGGTTCAGCCGGTGTTTGCAGGCGATTTCCCCAAGACAAAACGTGCGGTGCAATGGCTGCGTATTCTGGGCGATGCCACCAGTCAATTTTGAAGCCTGTGGAGAAAATTAGAAAGTCCAAGGCAAATGTACCTCGCGACGTTTTAACCACCAGCTTTTCATTGTCGATATCTATTTTTTCAAGTGCACAACCCAGATTGAATTTGGCATTTGGAAATTGAGAAACTCGGAGCGTGCTACCCCTTGGAGATGGCACTTGTTGCGTACCCAAATAGTGCCTGATTCGCCATTTCCATTCAGGGCTTAGATGCGCAAAGCCTTGAACCATGCCGGCGTTTCCAGCCCCTTTGCCTTTGTTAATACGCGGCAAGTCATTGCGTCTCACAATGAGGTCGACTTGTGCAGCGCCCTCCTCTAAGGCTGTTGCGGCACTGTCCATGGCCGAGGCACCTGCACCCACCACACCCACGTGCTTGCCACGCAAAGTGCTGTAGTCAAAGGAATCGGATGAATGAGCCCAATATTTTTGAGGCACTGTGTTTGCAATTTCTGGCACATAAGCACCACCCAAGCCATCGCGCCCAGTCGCCATGACCAAGCGTCGTGCATAAATTGTTTCCAGTGCGGTAGGTGTTTGAATGTGCAACTCAACCAACTGGTCTGAACTCGGAATGACTTTTTTAACTTCATGCAAATTGCGTACTTGAAGATTCAAGGCTTTGCGATACCAACGCAAGTAGTCCATCCATTGGGTACGCGGAATTTTGTCGAGTTGATCCCAGGCTTCCAGACCAAACTGGCATTCGTACCATGCGCGAAATGTGAGCGACGAAATGCCAAGAGCCGGGCCAGTAAGCTGCTTGGGAGAACGCAAAGTTTCCATGCGAGCAGTGGTAACCCAGGGGCCCTCTAACCCTTCTGGCGATTTGTCAAATACAAGAGCTTGCACGCCCAACAACTGGAGAGCGCCGGCCGCAGACAAGCCAGCCATACCCCCGCCAATGATGGCAACCTCCAAAACAGGAGAACCGTTGTAGGTTCGCTCAACCACCCAGCGCTTGGCAGGCAACTCAAGCCAAGACAGGTCCTGAAGCAAACGAGCTTCTAGTTGACTCAATTTGTCTTCAAAAATACCCATGAAACCTCATAGAAAAAGCCCGACAGTTAACTTAAAAAATACCAGTGGCAAAAATCCAGCCACATGCAGTAAGAATACTATAGTGCCAGCCTATCGGAGTCACAAATTTATATGGGGCCATTAATTGGGGTCAGATCACAATTGTTTATCCAGGACTCACTCGCTTATCTCATTGATAAAAACGTCAATGCAGTGGTAATCTAGGACTAGCACGGCTTTCCCTTTGCATGTCAGTTTCTGAAGCTTTTTAATTGTGTTGATCAACAAGTTACTTGCCACTTTTTTTCTACTGGTCAGTTGCGCCATCGAAGCAGCCACGCTGCAAGGCAAAGTGGTGGGCGTGGCAGATGGCGACAGCATTACTGTTTTGGACGACAACAAAACTCAACACAAAATTCGCCTACTAGGCATTGACGCGCCAGAAAAGGCCCAGGCATTTGGACAAAAGTCAAAACAGACCTTGCATCAACTTGTTCACAACAAACAAGTCACTATCGAGTTTCAGAAAAAAGACAAATATGGCAGAACGGTTGGCAAGGTGCTGTTCAATGGCAATGACATTTGTCTTGAGCAAATCAAGCTTGGCATGGCTTGGCACTACAAGCAGTACGAGTCTCAGCAGTCCAAAGAAGATCGTATTGTGTACAAGCAAGCAGAGCTAGCAGCAAGAAATCAAGCCTTAGGCATCTGGAAAGATAAAAATTCCACACCGCCGTGGGATTTTAGGAAACAAACAAGAAATTAATGTTGATCTGACCCCATTTATTCAACCCTTCTTGCCGCCTGGCTTAAGCAGACAAATCAACCCGAATCTGCCCCGAGTAGGTGTTTTGCGTTGGTAGGTTTTCGCCCATTTGTTTGACGCCATGGCCATCAAATGAAAGCGATTGAAGCTGACCGCCACGGCTCTGCAATTCCTGCGCAAAGTGCTTGGCAGCGTATAAGTTGCTGCTTTGCAAAGCAGC
>Ga0070374_10000620_pt1 | contig 14562 bp, 12 predicted proteins | sample LauGreSuBDMM15SN_2_FD_66374 | JGI IMG/M metagenome (GOLD analysis project Ga0070374, IMG submission 66374) | Freshwater lake microbial communities from Lake Michigan, USA - Su13.BD.MM15.SN (version 4) (version 4) | ecosystem: Environmental > Aquatic > Freshwater > Lake | place: Lake Michigan...
ATTTATTACTCCATGTTCGGCTTTCAGCGCGTGGGTGACGCCATCTGGGCCGCGGCCGACCAGCGCGCCCGGGGCTTTTTGCTGGGCGCTACTTCAGGCCGCACCACCTTGGGCGGCGAGGGCCTGCAGCACCAAGACGGCAGCAGCCATTTGGTGGCGGCCACCATCCCCAACTGCAAAGCCTACGACCCAGCGTTTGCGGGCGAGTTGGCGGTGATTCTGGACGCGGGCATGCGCGAGATGGTCGAGCAGCAAGCGGACGTGTTTTATTACGTCACCCTGATGAACGAGAACTACGCCCAGCCGGATTTGCCTGCGGGCGTGGAGGCCGATGTGCTGCGCGGGGGCTATCGATTTGGGTTGTACGGCCCAAGAGATGCCGCGCAGCGCGTGACCTTGCTCGGCTCTGGCGCAATCCTGACCGAAGTGGTCAAAGCCGCGCAGCAGTTGGCCGCGCAAGGGGTGGGTGTGGAGGTGCTGAGCATCACCAGCTGGAGCGAGTTGGCGCGGGACGGCATGGCGCAAGCTGACAAAGCAGGCCACTTGGCGCAACTGCTGAGTGCGACACAAGGCCCCGTGATTGCCGCTACCGACTATGTGCGCGCCGTGCCCGAGAGCGTTCGCGCCTTTGTGCCCGAAGGCCGCAGCTACTGCACGCTGGGCACCGACGGCTTTGGCCGCAGCGACACGCGAGCGGCCCTGCGCCGCTTCTTTGCGGTGGACGCGGACAGCATTGCGCAAGCGGCATTGAGGGCTATGGCGGGTTGAGGATCGATCCAGGATTCACCCTCTTGCTTTATCCCAGACCTGATCCCGGACCAACCCCTTCCCGCCATTTCAGACTCCGATCCGGGCCCTACCTTTATTTTGTCATCCCGGACTCCGATCCGGGATCCATGTTGATCGATGCCGTTTGCTGGTACCCCAAAGATAGACCCCGGGTCTTCGCCCGGGGTGACAGGCCAGTGTCTTGGCCCGGGGTGACAGGCCAGTGTCTTGGCCCGGGGTGACAAGGCCAGTGTCTTGACCCGGGGTGACAAGTCCAGTGTCTTCGCCGGGGGTGACAAGTCCAGTGTCTTCGCCGGGGGTGGCAGGCGTAGTGCCTCCGTCAGGGTGACATTCACAAGCGGATGGGCTTGTGTGTCAGGTCAAAGCTGGCGCTCAAACGTGTCGCCCATTTGCCCCGCTGGGTCAAGCTTGCCCATCCATAATCCGTTGTATCTACAACCCCTCGGAGTTGCCCCATGCTCGACCCGCAAGCCCAAGCCCTGATGACCCTGCTGAGCGAAAAGGGCATCCCCCCGGTTTACACGCAAACGCCCGTCGAAGCCCGCGCTTCTTACCGGGCGCGGCGCACCTTCACCCAGCCCGATGCGCCCGAGGTGGGGTGTGTGCAAGACCTGCAGTTCCACCATTCGGGCGTGGACATTGCGGTGCGGGTGTACCACCCGACCGAGGCCACTCAGACCATGCCCGCCTTGGTGTACCTGCATGGTGGCGGCTGGACCATTGGCGATCTGGACACGCACGATGTGCTGTGCCGCAGCCTGTGCCAACAAGCCGGTGGCGTGGTGGTGGCGGTGGATTACCGCATGGGGCCGGAGCACAAATTCCCAGCAGCCTACGACGATGCGGTGGCGGCCTGGCAGTGGGTGGCCTCGCAAGCGGCCACTTTGGGCATTGACCCTGCACGCATCGCCATCGGTGGCGACAGCGCCGGGGGCAACTTGGCTGCTGCGGCTTGCCTGGGCTTGCGCGACTTGGGCCTGAAGCCAGTCATGCAGTTGCTGATTTACCCCAGCACGCTGATGGCCCCCGACACGGCGTCGTACCAAGCCAACGGCCAAGGCTACATGCTCACGCGTGAGTCCATGGCCTGGTATTCGGGCAACTACCTGCGCGGCCTACAAGACGCCCAAGACTGGCGCGCCTCGCCGCAGCTGGCCACCAGCCATGCCCACTTGCCGCCCGCCTTCGTGTTGACGGCGGGCTTTGATCCTTTGCGCGACGAGGGCCTGATGTACGCCGATGCCTTGAGCCAGGCGGGCGTGTCATCTCAATACATTTGCTTTGAACGGCAGATTCACGGCTTCATCACCATGGGGCGGGTGCTCCAAGAGGCCAACACGGCGGTGGCCTTGTGCGCCCACGCGCTGCGCACGGCTTGGAAGCAGGGCTGATCAGGCCTGATCAGCCTTGCACCACGGCCAGATAGGCCTGGCGAGTTTCGGGGCTGACGGCTTCGAGCGCTTGCTCGTAGCGGGTTTGGTGCTGGGTCACCATGCGGGCCGAGGCGATGGTCTTGGAGCGGCAAAACCAGTGGCAGCTGTGCTGCATCAAGAACATCTCGCCCATCATGCGAAACGAGCGCTCTTTGGTGGACAGGCCTTGCAGGTTGTTCACCGCCCGCTCAATGCCTTGGGCGTGCACTTCCAGCATGCGGCGCATGTCAAACGTGGCTTTGGGCGAGAGCTGGTCGATGTAGGGCAGCGCCACTTTGAAGCCACGCGACGTGGGCGCGGGCAGCTTGGCAAACTCGCGCGCCAGGTTTTGGAACTCGTGGGCCATCTGTTGCTCGGCCTGTTCTTGCAGTTGCATGATTTGCTGCTGCCGCGCCAAGTCAGACTCGCCCAGCGCCCGCATGTAGGCGCCCGTGAGTTGGGCCATGTTTTTTTCGATCTGAAAAGGGCGCAATTGCTCGGCCAGCAAGGCGGTGCGTTTGCGCTGGCCCTGGAGGTTGAGCCAGTGGATGCCCATGGCCAAAATAAAGAACAGGCTGATGAATTCCATACATACAAGGTGAGGGGGCCGGATTGGCCGATTCGTCAAGTGTAGTGAGCCCGGCGCAGAGGCCGCTCAAAAACCTTGCCTCGCCCATGGCACCCCCATGGGCGCGACGCATCAGCGAAGCTGCGCACCACAGCCCCCCGATTTGGAGTACAGACTCTAAAGTGCGGGTTTTCCCTTGCCACGGCGCATCCATGCTGTTCCAATTGCTGCAGTGCAACAAAACTTCCCAAAGGAAAAAACCATGAACTTCAACGCTGAACAATTCTCCGCCACTCAACAAGCCAACCTGAACGCAGCCGCTGGCCTGTCGCAATCGGCTTTCGCCAGTTTCGAGCGCTTGGTCGAACTGAATATGGCCGCTGGCAAAGCCGCTGTGGGCGAGTCTTTCGCCAACATGCAAGCCCTGATGGCCGCCAAGTCGCCTCAAGACCTGATGGCTGTGCAAGCCGCTTTGGTGCAGCCCGCTTTCGAAAAGTCGGTTTCTTACGGTCGTCACATCGCTGACATCGCCAACAGCACCGGCGCCGAGTTCAGCAAAGCCGTCGAAAGCAAAATGGCCGAGTCCGAGCAAGCCGTCAAAAGCCTGGTCGAAAACAGCCTGAAGAACGCCCCCGCCGGTTCTGACGCCGCCGTGGCCGTGATCAAGACCGCCTTCGAAGCCAGCCAAACCGCTGCCGAGACCCTGAAAAAAGTGGCCAAGCAAGCCGCTAACAGCGCCGAAACCAGCATGAAGGCCGCCACGGCCCAAGCTGAAGCCTCGGTCAAAGCCGCTTTGAGCAAGTCCAAAGCCAAGGCTTGAGCTTTGACTTCATGAGCCGGCCCTGAAACAGGGGCGGTTGCCTACAATCAGGGTGTCTTCGGACACCCTTTTTTTTGGATTGCTCTCATGTCACCAGTTCTTACGTCAGCTTCTGTTCCTGTTTTGCACACCGAAGGCGGTGTGGCCACCATCACCTTGAACCGCCCGGCCCAGCGCAACCGACTGGAAAATGCCGACCTCACGGCTTTGATGGCGCACTTTGACGCTGTGAACCGCGACCCCGAGGTGCGCGTGATGGTGCTGACGGCCAACACGGCAGGGCAGCCCCGGCCTGTGTTTTGCGCCGGCTTTGACATCGGCGGCTTTGACGAGTCCGGGCATGGCGCGCCCCTTTTTGAAGAAATCCCCGATGCCCTGGCCGCCATGCGTCCGGTGACCATTTGCGGGCTGAACGGCAGCGTGTACGGAGGCGCGACCGACGTGGTGTTGGCTTGCGACCTGCGCATCGGCTTGCAAGGCATCGAGTGGCGCATGCCTGCCACCGCGTTGGGTTTGCACTATTACCCCAGCGGCTTGCAGCGTTATGTCAGCCGTTTCGGCCTGGCCGCCACCAAAAGGGCTTTTTTGACGGCGCGGCCTTTTACCGACCGGCAACTCGATGCCCTGGGCCTGTTCGAGGCCCTGGTCAGCGCTGACGACTGGGCAGCCACCCAGCAGGCCTTGGTGCGCGACCTTTTGGCGCTGGCCCCCCTGGCTTTGCAAGACACCAAGCAATCAATCCGCGAAATTGAGGCTGGACTGGGGGACGTGGCCCGCATGCGCGAGCGCGCACAGCGCGCCAGCCAAAGTGCCGACTTTGCCGAAGGTCGGGCGGCCTTTGCCCAGCGCCGCACGCCGGTCTTTACCGGCCGCTGAGCCGCTGTCGCACCTGCGCCGGGCTTTTAGCGCCACTGCGCCGGGCCTGTGCCTGTGCCCTCATAACCCTTTAGGCCTGTGCGCCGTGCTATCAAGTTGGGCGCTTTGCGGCCGATACAGTCTGTGGAATGTCTTTTTTCTGTGGACGGGCGCGCGATGAGAACAAGTGTTGGCTGGGCTGGGTTGCTGTGGCTGTGTGCTGCGCCTTGGGCATGGGCGGGCCAGTACGTGCTGCAGGTCGGACAGACCCAGACCGTGCCGGTGGCGGCTCGGGTGGCCAATGGCGAGACCCGCTGCAATTTGCGCATCAGCGTGCCCGGTCAGGCCGATGTGGAACGTGTGGTGCAAGCCCCGTTTTTTGACACGGCCATAGCCATCACTCCGCTGAATGAAGAGTCCGTCACGGTGCGTTGGCAAGGCCAGTCCCGTCGCATCAATGACCAGGTGGTCAATGGCTGCCCCACACAAGGCGAAACCCTCTTCAAGGTGGTCAGCAGCAACGCCTTGACCCGGGCCGTATGGGCCGGCATGCAGGCGCAATTGACGCCTGCCAAGGCCGATTGCGTGCGCACCGCGTTTGAGTTGGACCGGGTACGGCCCGAGTGGTTTGACTTCAATGACCCGCAGCCCAGCGGTGAAGACGCCAGAATTGACCGGGCTTTTGCCCAATGCGAGGCTTTTGTGGCGCGGCCCAAAGCCTGGGGCACGCAAAGCCCGCAAAACCATGCCTGCACCGTGGCAGGCGTCAAAACCCGTTGTGAAGGCTTCTTCTCGGCCAGCGAGAACGGCAAGGTGCAGACGATTTCGCGCGAAGCCGCCATTCAAATGCAATTGCAGAATTTGCCCTGGAGTTCCGGGGTGCGCGAGATCGCATCGGTCAGGACCACGCGCGTCCAGCAGGAAAAAGACCGCGTGGCCCGCGAGGCCGCTGAAGAGGCGGCCAAACTGCAGGCCATCAAAGACACCCGGCTGAAGGCCGAGCAACAAGCTTTAGAGGCCAAGGCGGTCGAGCAGCGTGCGCTGCAAGACAAAATCGCTGCCTTGAAGGTGCAAATTGCAGAAGAAAAAGCGCTGGCTGCGCAAGAGAAAAATTGGGTCTTCAAGCAGATCGACAAGATCAAAGGCGTGCCTGCACCCGAAGCCAAGTCGCAGGAAATGCCCAAACCTGCCAGTCCGGCTGCACCTGTGGCACCTGCAGCCGTGCTTGCAGCACCCGCAACACCAGCGGCAGTGGCCCCTGCTTCGGCTCCAGCCCAGGCGACCCCAGCGGCACCGGTGCCACCGGCGACGGCGGCACCAGCCACTGCGCCCGCTCCGGCTGCCAATCCGGCAGCCAGGTCCTTGCCACCCCTGCCCCCGACCTGAACGGGCCAGAACTGGCGAGGGGGTCTGTGCTGGTAACGCAAGCGACCGGCGAGGATGCGCATTGCCCCTAAGATGACCGGGTGATTCACCCCTTCAAAAGAGCAGCGGTATGAAACCGCGCAAGCCTTGGTCCCCATCCCGTCAGTGGTCGCTTGCGCAGCACCGCAGCAGGCGGACCTTTGACGCCTGGCCAGCGGCCGTGCAGGGCATGGTCTGGATGGTGGTGGGTGGGCTGCTGTTTTCTTTCCTCAACACCATCGCCCGTGAGTTGACGCTGCAACTGGACGTTTACCAATCACAGTTCTTGCGTTACTTGTTTGGCTTGTTCTTCATCTTGCCCTGGGTTTGGCGCGATGGCTGGCGGGCTTACATGCCGGTGAACATGGTGGGCCAATTCTGGCGGGGTGGGGTGCACACGCTAGGGCTGGTATTGTGGTTCACGGCCTTGCCCAGGATTCCGCTGGCCGACATTACCGCGATTGGCTTTACCGGTCCGATTTTTATCATGATCGGCGCGGCCTGGTTTTTGGGTGAGCCGATGCGCCGAGACCGCTGGATCGCCGCCATCATCGGTTTTGCGGGTGTGCTGGTGGTGGTCTTGCCCAAGATGTCGGGTGAGGGGGGCTGGTTCAACCTGATCATGTTGGCTTCGTCGCCGGTGTTTGCGGCGTCCTTCCTCATCACCAAAGCCTTGACTCGCTACGAAAAAGCGGGCGTGATTGTGCTGTGGCAAGCCCTGACGGTCTCGATCTTGAGCTTGCCGATGGCACTGCCCAACTGGCAAGCGCCCACCCTGATGCAGTGGATCGGCTTTGCCGCCACGGGCGTGTTGGGCACGCTGGCCCACTACTGCCTGACGCGGGCCTTGGCGTTGGCCGACATTTCGGCCACCCAGTCGTTGCGCTTTCTCGACCTGGTCTGGGCCTCGATTCTGGGCTGGCTGGTGTTTGGCGATGTGCCCAGCCAGTGGACTTGGGCTGGGGCCCTGGTCATCTTGGGTGCCACCGTCTGGATTGCCCGCAGAGAAGGCCGGAGAAAAGCCGTTGAGCCCGATTGACGGGGTATATTGCCCCGCTCAACAGGGAGAATTGTGTGATCGACATCGAGCCACTGCGCTTTGCCTGGACCCGGGGCGGACCTGACACACTGCTGCTGGGCCGCCTGCAGGTGGACCGTGGCCAGACTGTTTTTTTGCATGGACCCAGCGGTTGCGGCAAAAGCACTTTGCTCGGTTTGCTGGCGGGGGTGTTGACACCCCACCAAGGTCGTGTTTCTTTGCTGGGACAAGACTGGGCTGCATTGAAGGCCGGCCAGCGCGACGCCTTTCGGTCCGACCATGTGGGTGTGATGTTCCAGCAGTTCAATTTGCTGCCTTATCTGAGCGTGCTGGACAACGTGACCCTGCCTTGCCGCTTTTCGGCCTTGCGCCGTGAGCGCTGCCAAGCCGCCGGTGGCCCCGAGGCTGCGGCCCAAAGCTGGTTGCAACGCATGGGTTTGCCCGAGGCCCTGTGGAGCCGCCGCGCCGACACCTTGTCGGTGGGCCAGCAGCAGCGCGTGGCCGCTGCCCGTGCCCTGATGGGCCAGCCCGAATTGATTTTGGCCGATGAGCCCACCTCGGCCCTGGATGCGGCTTTGCGCCAGGGCTTCATGGACTTGTTGCTGCAAGCCGCGCGCGACGCGGGCAGCACCTTGGTGTGTGTGAGCCACGACGAACAGCAGGCCGCACGCTTTGACGTGCAATGGTCCTTGCCCGCCTTGCAACAAGCGGGGGTGAACGCATGAACAAGCTGCTGAACATCGCCCGGCAAAGTGCCTGGAACCGCCGCAGCACGCTGGTCTGGGTGGTGGTATCGCTGGCGCTGGCCACCGCCTTGCTGTGGACACTGGAGCGTTTGCGCCACGACATCCGCAGCAGTTTTTCGCAATCGGTCAGCGGGGTTGATTTGATCGTGGGTGCGCGCAGCAGCCCGGTGCAGCTGATGCTGTTTTCGGTGTTCCACATCGGCAGCGTGCCGCAAAGCATGAGCATGGACAGCGTGCACAAGTTGGCGCAGCACCGCTCGGTGTCGTGGGTCGTGCCTTTGAGTCTGGGCGACTCGCACCGGGGCTTTCCGGTGCTGGGCACCACACCCGCTTACTTTCAGCACTTTGCTTATGGCGACAAACAGCCGCTGGCCTTAAGGCAAGGTGCGGTGTTTGCCGACACGCTCGATGGTTTGTATGAAGCAGTGATTGGAGCCGAGGTGGCGCGCCAAACGGGCTATGGCCTGGGCCAAAGCATCACCTTGGGCCACGGCATGCAAGACCATGACCATGACCACAAAGGCGAGCAAGCCGATGAACACGCCGACAAACCCTTCAAGGTGGTTGGCATTCTGGCCCCCACGGGCACCCCGGTGGACCGCACGGTGCATGTGAGTCTGCAGGCACTCGAAGCCCTGCACCTGGGCTGGGTGGCCGGCACCCCCATGCCGGGCGGACACATTCCTGCCGATCAGGCGCGCAAATTCAATTTGCAGCCTGAAGAAGTCACGGCCGCGTTGGTGGGCCTGAAAAGCCGGGCAGCCGTCTTCAATGTGCAGCGCTTTGTGAACCTGTACGAAGAAGAAGCCCTCATGGGCGTCATGCCAGGCGTGGCGCTGGGAGAGCTGTGGTCGGTGCTGGGCCTGGGCGAAAACGCCTTGCTGGCGGTCTCGGCCTTGGTAGCCTTGGTGAGCGTGGTCTCGCTCATGGCGGTGGTGCTGGCGGGCCTGAACGAGCGCCGCCGCGAATTGGCGGTGCTGCGCGCCGTGGGGGCCGCGCCCCGCCATGTGCTCGGCTTGCTCACGCTCGAAGGGCTGTGGGTCACCTGCGCCGGGGTCGTGTCGGGTGTGCTGCTGGCCCACGCGGGCATGGCCTTGGCCACGCCCTGGCTGCAGCAGTCGCTGGGCATCCGCTTGCAAGTGGCCGCGCCCCTGCCCACGCAGTTGGCTTTGGCAGGCGCGGTTTTGCTGGCCGGATTGCTGGCCAGCCTCGGGCCCGCTTGGCGGGCCTACCGCTTGTCCTTGGCCGATGGCTTGTCGCCACGCGTGTGATGTGTGGGGCGGCAGTGCTAGCGCTTGCTGCAAAATATAGATCCGGTCCTGTGAAGTTTGCAGGTGTTCGAGTTGAATCGTTAACTTTGTTATCCCGGCCGTGTTTCTTGTCATCCCGGGCTTGTTTTTTGTCATCCCGGCCTTGTTTTTTGTCATCCCGGCCTTGAGCCGGGATCCATTGCATGCTCTTGGTCTAAGCAAAGGGCTGTGGTTCACACTGGATCCCGGGTCTTCGCTCGGGATGACAAATATTCATGGATTTTTTAGCTTCGGATGACAAATATTCATGGATGTTTCAACTTCATCGGGCCGGATCTATAGGCAAAAACGACAACGGAAATGGAAGGTCAGGGATGAAACAAGTTGCAAGGTGTTGGTCGGTGGGCGTGCTGCTGCCTGCGTTGTGGGTCTGGGGTGCGCATGCGCAAAGCATTCGCGAGACCGTGCGCGAGACCGTGCCCCAGGTCCAGCCCGCCTTGTCGGCCGACGCTCCACCGCCCGGTGCCAGCGTGCCGGGTGCCGTACGCACCATCGGATGGGAGCAACTGATTCCAGCGGGCTGGGACCCTTACAAAGACCTCAAAGCCTTGAACCTTGATGGCCTGAAAGACAACGACCCCAAGGCCGACGAGGCGCTGAAAAAAATGCGCCAAATGTGGGACAACGCGCCCATCAACCCCCTGATCCTCGGTCAGGGCGTGCGGCTGCCGGGCTATGTGGTGCCACTGGAAGACCTGGCCGCTGGCATCAAGGAGTTTTTGTTGGTGCCTTACTTCGGCGCTTGCGTGCATTCGCCCCCGCCCCCGGCCAACCAGATCGTGCACGTGCTCTTGGACAAACCTGTTAAAAATCTGCGCCTCATGGACGTGGTCTGGGTGTCCGGCCCCTTGAGTGCCACCAAGACCGACTCGCACATGGGCGTGGCCAGTTACCGCATCGACGGCAAGGCGGTCACGCCTTACCAGGACAAAAAGCGCTGATCAATCCGGATTGGAGACCCCCGAGGCCACATGCCCCGAGGGCACATGGCGCGCCGCCGATTCGATGTGGCCGGTTTGGTCGTCGAAGAAAAAGTCGGGCTCGAACTCGCGCAGAAATTCGCCCTTGGGCAAGCCACCCAAAAACATGGCTTCGTCGACTTCGATGTTCCAGTCCATCAGGGTGCGGATGGCGCGCTCATGCGCCGGGGCGCTGCGCGCTGTGACCAGTGCGGTGCGGATGCGCATGGCCGGTGTGCCTGCTTGCTGTAACTGTTGCAGCGCTTGCAGCAGGGGCTTGAAAGGCCCGGCCAGCAGGGGTTGGTTGGCCCTGTCGCTTTCGTGTTTCTGAAATGCCGACAGGCCTTGTGCTTGAAACACGCGCTCGGCTTCGTCGGAAAACAGCACGGCATCGCCGTCAAAAGCGATGCGCACCTCGTGCGGGTGCGCCTCTGACGCCAGCGCCGAGTGCGGGTAGACCTGCGCGGCCGGAACACCGGCATCGAGCGCAGCGCGCACATCGGACAAATGGGTGGACAAAAACAGGTTGGCATTGAGCGGCCGCAGGTAGCGCCACGGCGGCTGCCCGCGCGTGAAGCTGCCGCGCTGGATGGGCAGGCCGTAATGCTGGGCCGAGCGAAACACCCGCATGCCCGAGACCGGGTCGTTACGCGAGAGGATGACGACTTCGACGCGCTGTGCATCGGCGTCGTTGAAAGCCAACAGCTTGCGCACCAAAGAAAAGGCCACGCCGGGTTTGGCAGGCGCTTCCAGGCGCTCGAGTTGCAGCTTCATGTACGCCCGGTCGTCGCCTTGCTCGAACACCTGGTTTTCTTCTTCGAAGTCGAACAGGGCGCGAGACGAAATCGCCACCACCAACTGGCCTTCCAACGTGACGGGCATTTCGTTCTCCTGATCAAGTTCAAACGGGCATTCACCTGAAGGCCCTTGGGTCAAGCATAGCCTTTCATGATGTCCATCAGGCCATTCACGGCCACACTATCCGCACTCACTTGATAAACTGGTTCAGCTGCATGATGGGCATCAACACGGCAAGCACAATCAGCATCACCATGCCGCCCATGGCGACGATGAGCAAGGGCTCCAGCACGGTGGCCAAGGCCATGGCGCGGCGCTGCACTTCTCCTGACATTTGCTGTGCCGCACGTTGCAGCATCACCGGCAGTTGGCCAGTTTGTTCGCCTAGCCGCGCAAACATCGACAGCAGGCCCGGAAAGCGGGCGTTTTGCGCCAGTGCGGTGCCCAGCGGCGCGCCTTCGCGCACGCGCACCAGGGCCTCGAGGGCGTCGGCCCGCAGGGCTTGGTTGGACAAGGTGTCGGCCGCTGCTTGCAGCGCTTTGAGGATGGGCACGCCAGCGGCCGTGAGCATGGCCAACGTGGAGGCAAAGCGGGCGCTGTTGTAGCCCCGCGCCAACCGGCCGATCAGGGGCAGGCGCAGCCAAGCCGCGTCAAAACGCAAACGCAAAGCCGCTTGGCGCATGGCCACCCGAAAAGCCAGCACGCCGCCCGCCAATAACAACAGCATGAACCAGCCCCAGGTGCGCACAAAGTCGCTGATGGCCAGCATGGCCACGGTCAGTCCTGGCAATTGCCGTTTGGTGCCCGCAAACACCCCGGCCACTTGCGGCACCACCGAGGTGACCAGAAAAATCACAATGGCCAGCGCCACCAGGCTGACGATGGCCGGGTACAGCGAGGCCGACAGCAGTTTGGCGCGCAGCACTTGCTGGTCTTCCAGGTCATTGGCCAGCTGGTTGAGCACGTCTGACAAGTGGCCGCTTTGCTCGCCTGCCGCGATCACGGCGCGGTCGATGGCCGGAAACTCTTGCGGAAATTGCGCCAGCGCCCGGCCCAGCGTGCTGCCCGAGTTGATGTCGGCGCGGATGGCGGCCAGCAGGTGGCGCTGCTTCTCGTCCTCGACCTCTTCGCTCAAAGCGGCCAATGCGCGTTCGACCGGCAAGCCGCTGCCCACCAGACCGGCGAGTTGACGAGTCCACACGGCGCGTTCGCTGGTGCTGAAGGCGCGCCCTGCGCCAATGGGGCGCTGCCACCAGGGCAGGGCGCTGGCCGCTTCGCTGGCCGAGCCCGAAGCAATGGCCTCCACCAGCAGAGGCACGAGCTGCTGCGTGCGCAGCTGGGTGCGGGCGGCTTTCAGGCTGTCGGCTTCGAGCGTGCCTTTGCGCAGGGCACCATCGGCTTGCAGGGCTTCAAAACGGTAGGCGGGCATGTTTAAGGTTTCAGCGGCTGAAATAAAGGACGCCGACCTGGCCACTCCAGCTGAAGGTGCTGGGGCTAACGGCATTGACTTGGCCCAAATGGCGCGAGCTGCCCACCGTACCAAACCAAGCCCATTGTGGCGTGAAGGCATAACGGTAACTCATGCCCAGACCCACCGAGCCCAAGCCAGAGTGCCAGCCTCCGGGTGGAGGGGGCAGCAGGCGCAGCTGAGTGGCCCAGTGGTCGGCCGTGGCCCATTCGACGCCGCCGCTCAGGCTGAGCGCGCTGCGCTCGCTCAGCGGCAGGCCATATGACGCGCCCACCGACAAGGTGGTGCCGTCGCCACGGTCCATGAGGTCTTGCGTCACGTCGGTGCCCACCGACCAGCGTTTGTTGAGTGAGTAGTTCACGCCTACACGGGCACGCAAGGTGTTCTTGCCCGAAGAAAAACCGTCAAAGCTGCTGTTGTCCTGCAGGTTCTGGACGCGCATTGACAGCGCCACTTTCAGGCGTTCATCGTCGCGCAGCTGGTAGGCCAGGTTGGACTCTTTGCGGTAACCGCTGAAGGCCAACCATTCGTCGCCCGTGGCATGGCCCAAACGCCACCGCCCATAGCGCACGCCGAATACGGGGCGCAGCGCCAGATCGCTGTGGCCATTGGCCAATTCTCGGGTTTTGAGTTTCATGCCCAGAGCGTAGCGCCAGCGCTTGGCGGGCACATCTTTGGGAGTGGCTTCTGGCGGCTGGGGGTCGGCTGCTGCTGGGGTTTGTTCGACCGAGGCCGTGGTGTCAGTCGCTTGAGCTTGGGCCACGTTCATGCTGAAAGCGGCCCACACCAGCCAAGCCCAAGCGCCCATCGCCCACTGGGGTGGGCTCCTACGGGGCAGCGGTTTGCCTTTTTGTAGGAGCCCTCCCCTGTGGGCGATGACTGGCGCACCACAGCCCTCGGCCACGGCAGGTGCGCGATGCACAGGGGCCATGGTGGGTGAGCGTGGGTGCAGCATGCGGCATCAGTCCCGCGTGACGCGCAGCAGCTCTTCGGCGCTGGTGATGCCCGCATCCACCAGGCGCTGGCCATCGCTCCGCATCAGCACCATGCCTTGGGCCAGGGCCGTGGTGCGCAGCTCGGCTTCGGCGGCGCGGTGGTGGATCTGGGCGCGGACCTCGTCGGTGGCCACCAGCAGCTCAAAAATGCCGGTGCGCCCGGCGTAACCGGTTTGACCGCAGGCCGCGCAACCCGCACCGTGGCAGGCGGTGCAGCGCTTGCGCACCAGGCGCTGGGCCAGCACGCCCAAAAGCGACGAGCTGAGCAAGAACGGCTCGACGCCCATGTCGATCAGGCGGTTGACCGCACTGGCCGCGTCGTTGGTGTGCAGCGTGGCCAGCACCAGGTGGCCGGTGAGCGAGGCCTGGATCGCGATCTGCGCGGTCTCAAAGTCGCGGATCTCGCCAATCATGATCACGTCCGGGTCTTGCCGCAGGATGGCACGCAGGGCCTTGGCAAACGTCAGGTCGATCTTGGCGTTCACCTGCGTCTGGCCCACGCCGGGCAGCTCGTATTCAATCGGGTCTTCGACCGTCATGATGTTGTGGCGCGTGGCGTCCAAACGCTGCAGCGCGGCGTACAAGCTGGTGGTTTTGCCCGAGCCGGTGGGGCCGGTCACCAGCAAAATGCCGTGCGGCTGGTGGATGAGTTGGTCTAACTGTTGCAGCACCTGGCCTTGCATGCCCACCGCCTCCAAGGTCAGGCGCGCTTCGCTTTTGTCGAGTAAGCGCAGCACGGCGCGTTCGCCGTGCGCACTGGGCAAGGTGGACACGCGCACGTCGACTGCGCGTGCGCCCAATCGCAGGCTGATGCGGCCGTCTTGCGGCAGTCGTTTTTCTGCGATGTCGAGTTCGGCCATGATTTTCAGGCGCGAAATCAGTGCGGCATGAAGCGCCCGGTTCGGTTGTACAACTTCGCGCAGGGTGCCGTCTATGCGGAAACGCACACTCGAATGGCGTTCGTAGGGCTCGATGTGGATGTCGCTGGCCCCGTCGCGTGTGGCCTGCGTGAGCAAGGCGTTGAGCATGCGGATGATGGGCGCGTCGTCGCTGGCTTCGAGCAGGTCTTCCACGGCGGGCAGGTCTTGCATCATGCGCGAGAGGTCGGCTTCGGACTCGACTTCGCTGACCACGGCAGCCGCAGTGGAAGCGCCATGCGCTTGGCCACCCGAATACGCTTGGTGGATGCGCTGGCCTAGGTCGGCAAGCTTGCAGTGCTGCATCTGCAGACCTTGGGGCTGGCCGGGGACGGCGAATTTGCGCGTGACCTCGGACATCGCCTGGCGTTCGCTTTCGTCGCACCAAAGTAGGCACAGGCGCTGGCCATCGTCTTCCAGCAGCAAGCGGCTGGTGCGGGCAAAGGCATAGGGCAGGGGGTGGCGCATGGCAGGTTCAGGGC
>Ga0070374_10000626_pt1 | contig 14495 bp, 13 predicted proteins | sample LauGreSuBDMM15SN_2_FD_66374 | JGI IMG/M metagenome (GOLD analysis project Ga0070374, IMG submission 66374) | Freshwater lake microbial communities from Lake Michigan, USA - Su13.BD.MM15.SN (version 4) (version 4) | ecosystem: Environmental > Aquatic > Freshwater > Lake | place: Lake Michigan...
CAAAAAACTTTTGCGAATTTTATTTCATTTTTTTATATTGTAAATAAAATCAAACAAAGAATTATTATTTTTGCATATGACCATAATATCGTAATGTTTTTATTATATTCAATAGAAAATAATAAAAAGGTAATAAACTCAGAATAATCCTGACATCCAATTGTTAGTTTTTGTCAATATTACACGTTTCACAATTTTTTATAATAATATTGGATATTCCTTCCCCATAACTCAAATTACCAATATTTTCCCCATTTTTCAAACGAATTGATTTTACACATAATACATTTGACAAATGTAATTTTCAGAAAAGTAAATAAATATTATATTATAGATATACATTATACGAATGCCTATTCCAAAAATAATTTACCAAACGTGGAAAACAAAGAATTTGCATGAAAATTGTATACAAATAAAACAAAGAATACAAGATTTAAATCCAGAATATCAAATGATTTTATATGATGATGATGATATGAAACAATTTATAAAGCAAAACTTTGATGAATATATATACAATTGTTATTTAAAGTTAAATGTTGGTGCTGCCAAGGCAGATTTTTGGAGATATTGTATATTGTATAAAAATGGTGGAGTATATTTAGATATGGATTCAATTATATTACAACCGTTAAATGAATTAATTTTGGAAGATGATGCATGTATTATTACACGTGAAGGAAATAAAGGGTTTTTCAATAATTGGATTATGATGTTTGAAAAAAATCATCCCATTTTATTGAAAACTATTAATAATTGTTGTTATAACATAACGAATAAAACAACAAATGATATTTGTATTTTAACCGGTCCACATGGAGCTTTTACAAATGCTATTAATGAAATTATGATACCTTTATATAGAAAAAAAATACATAATTTATATTTTGAAACCGATCAAGAATTGAATGAAATATTAAATAATAAAATTAATAATATTCGTTGTAGATTTTATGGAATTGATATGGAAAAATTCGCAAAATTCAAACATGAATATGTTGATTATTTATATGATGGACATGTTTATTGGAGATCAGAAAGAAAAATATTCGACGAATAGTAAATATTTATTACGTCGACCAAATATAAAAAATCAAAAATAAAAAACATGTATATACACCATATTTTTTATTTTTTCTCATGTAAAATATCGATTATATGCAACTATCCAATTCATCAATACTTATTCCCATATCTAACAATTTTTTTATTCTTGAAGGGTGCAACGCAATTTGCATCAATTCTTCTTTGTAAATATCGCATCTTTCTTTCAATGCATAATAATCTAATTCAAAGATGGATGGATTTTTTGAGAACCACCCCCAAAGAATTTTATCCTGGTGTTTTTCTAATAAAGGAATAGCATTTGGATTTCCTGATAAGATATCGCACTCATTATCTAGCCATTTATCTAAATTTTTTTCTAATAGAGGAATAGCATTTGGATTTACTAATATAGAATACCAATCAATCTTCTCTTGATTTTTCTCTAATAAATGTATAGCATTTGAATTTTCGGATAACCTATCCCAATCAATTTTATCCGGATTTTTCTCTAATAAAGGCATTGCGTTTTTATTTTCTGATAAACAAGCCAATTCCTCTTCATTTAATTTATGTAAATTTTTTTCTAATAAATGAATTGCATTTGGATTGTACGATAACCAAAACCAATCAATTTTATCTTGATTTTTCTCTAGCAAATGTATAGCGTTTGGATTTCTGGATAAATTATCCCAATAAATTTTATCCAGGTTTTTTTCTAATAAATGAATAGCATTTGGATTTGATGATAACCACGCCCAATTAATTTTATCCGGATTTTTCTCTAATAAATGAATAGCATTTGGATTTGATGATAACCACGCCCAAGTAATTTTATCCTGATTTTTTTCTAATAAATGAATAGCATTTGGATTTCCTGATAAATATTCCCAATTAATTTTATCCGGATTTTTCTCTAATAAATGAATAGCATTTGGATTTTCTGATAACAAATCCCAATTAATATTTTCAATATTAATCCAATGTTTTAGTTTATACATCGTAAATGGTTATATTCTTGTATTTTATTGAATTTATTATAAGTAAATTATAATTATAATAAATCAATTTTTTTTATTTTTGTACGTATTAGTTTATTTATCAATAGTCAATCGTAAAATATCAGGATATTTGGTGTTTATTATATCCGTTAATCTCTCTGCTTTTATTATTTTATCTGTTTTTAGAATTTCTGCACACTCTTGTATAAAATCCTTGCTATTTTTGACAATAAAAAAAGCCATTTCGTAAGCGTCGTTTATTAAATGAATAACTTCATCGTCTATTATTTCTTTGTATTTATCACTTAGACTAGGAGATATAATATTTTTACCCATACCATAATAGATAACCATTTTTTCTGCTAGTTTATACGCCTCTTCAAAATCATTAATAGCTCCTGTTGTAACTGATACATCATAAAACACTTCCTCTGCTATTCTACCTGCTAATAATATCATGAGGTGTTCGAACAATGATTCTCTCGTATAAATATTCGAGGTAGAACTTTCAAATACAGTATATCCAGGACTCTTTGGTGAAGACAAATTAATGGTTACTTTACTCACCTTGGAGTGATGTTTGGAGAGAAAACCAACAATAGCATGACCCATCTCGTGAATAGCAATTCGATCAATAATATCACTGGTAAATTGATGTTCTGTTGGTTGCCATCCGACCATTATTTTGTTAATAACCATGTCAATATCTCTGTGTTCCATAAATGTGCGATTATCACGCAACGCATTTAACATGGCTTCATTTAACATATTTTCTATTTGTGCTCCAGACAATCCTGCAGTGAGATCAACCAAATCTTTAATATTTATGGTGGAGTCGTGTGGTTTTCCCTTCAAATGAATAGTGATAACCGCTTCACGCGTTGTGGAATCAGGAGGCCCTATAAATATGCGTTTATCGATTCTACCTGGACGTATTAATGCTGGATCCAAAAGATCAGCACGATTGGTTGCACCCATCAAAAAAATACCATTTTTGGTTGAGAATCCATCTAAATTGACTAATAATTCATTCAATGTACTATCTCTCTCTGAAGAAGAGGTTTCACCATCACCAGAACGCTTGCGACCAATAGCGTCTATTTCATCAATAAATATAATACATGGAGTATTTTTTTTGGCAAGTTCAAATAATTCTCTCACTCGAGCAGAACCAACCCCGACATATTTATCTTGAAATTGAGATCCGGATACAGGAATAAATCCGACATTGCATTCACCAGCAAAACCTTTCGCTAATAATGTTTTACCATTTCCGGGTGGCCCTTCTAATATAAGACCCTTTGGTATTCTCACATTGTATTCACTGTATTTTTTATAATTCACCAATAAATCAACACATTGATTCAATTCAGATTTAATAGTGTCGTATCCACCAATTTCTTTGAATGTCACTGTGTGGTTTCTAATAACCTCGAAATTTTCCGACTTTTTTGGTTTATCATCAAATCCTAAATTTCTATTACGATTGTATGGACGATATCCTTGTTGTGGTTGTTGTGGTTGTTGTGGTAGTCTCATTAGATTACCAAACATGTCATAATATTCACCAGCAGTATCTGAATTTTCAGTGCCATCATTATCGATATCTGTAGATGTATTATTAAAGTTGATTTCAAGTTGTTCTTGTAATTCTTTAAGATCAATTTGTCTTATAATAACCTTTCTTGGTAAATATTGTTTATTGTAATCGTTATTTTTATTGATACTTTTATTGATTGTTTTAATAAGAATACCATCTTCAATAGTTTCATCCGCGCCTGCATTGTTTAGTCCCAAAATATGATTAGTTTGAATAGTGACATTTTTGGAGTTTAAATTTCTGAGATAATCTTCATAGTATTTGCGACCAAAAGGTGAATAGTTTCTACTAAAAAAAAGCTTTGTTGATTTAGTTTTAATGTTATTACTATTACTATTACTATTACTATTACCAAACGATTGAATTTTGGTAAAATAGTTTGTTATGAATGCAAAATGAAGAATGGATAAAAAAATATTCATTACCTATATTTATGATTCATATTATAATTTTAGGTAGTTTAACAAAAATATATAATTTTTACGTTTGCATGTTTGTATTTTTTGTATGTTTGTATTTTTGTATGGTAGGGTATATTTATTTATATATAAATAATTTCAATTTCACCAGTTTGTTGATGAGAATAATTTGTTATATTGTATTCGTTTAAAATGTCATATTTTACATTGTAGTTATAATCCATCATAGAACTATCTCCACATTCTTCATAGTATAGCATAATCCTATCTCCATCATTGTGATGTGTAATAAAATAATTGATATCATCTTTAACTACAGAAGTATTATTAGTGTTCTGATTTTTACACCTTTGCACATTTAAAACGCCCATTATAGACGCTAAAAAATAAACAAACGGTAATTGCGGATTTCACGCCACGACATACTTATCTTCCCATAAGGGAGTATCATAGTCGTTCATATTCTTTGGACTAAAACATTCTGGTCGTTTTTTTCCTGCTTGTTGTAATTGCAGTAAAAGCAAAATGTTCTTTGATGCATTAATATCTCTATCCATACAGCATAATTTACACTCGTTGAGTTTGCAACGGATTACACTATTGATTTGAGATATTCTTGCTTTGGTATATGTTCCATCCCGTTTCTTTCTTATTACTTTATTTTTGTATAATTCTATTGGTTTCATACATAAATTACATGTTTTACTTGTTCCCCATTCGTCTATATCAATGACATCGCAGTATTTTCTTAATTCATGCTTAAATTTTTGAATAGGTGCTGTTGGGTGTTTCTTTACTAAACCGTGTTGTTGTGAAAAATCACCGAAACCGACTAATGTTTTCTTATTTTCAACAATAGTTTTACATAGTTTATGCATAGTTGCTTTACCACGACAATATGAACGAAATGATAAACCACGAAAGTTCTTATATAGATGAAACTTGAAAATGGTATTTAGATTTGGATATACATATTCAAAATACATATTCATCTTTTCTAAATTAGTTGTTTTGAAACTGGGTATATTTCTCCACATTTCATAATGTTCCCATCCTTTATACCACATTTCACGTTTTCTACATGCATATTTCATTTTACAATCATGTCTATATTTTGGTGTAGTTGTTTCTAAAACTCTACCAGCATCATTACACGATGTTTGCAAACTTCTTACACCAGGGTCTATACCGACATATTGTTCGTATTTAATTTTTTTCATGTCTTTTGATTTCAATAGTTCTACTTTTGGTTTTCGTAATCTAATAACTGCGATTTTACCATCTGTAAAAATAGTATTAGCAAATTTCCTTTGTTTTGTTTCAAACTTTTCTATTTTGAAAAATTCATACCAGTATACTAATTTATTGTCTTTGAAATCATCCGGTAGAGGTTCTTTTGTAAAATATCCTATAATATCTTTTAGACAACTACTGCATATTTCTATTGTAGAAAGAGTAAATGAGTTTTTAGTAGGTAATAAATTAAATGTTCTAATATGTTTAGAATTAGGGTATTGTTCAAATGTTTTTAGTATTTTATAATATATTTTTACAAAGTGCGAAGAATGTGCTTTTATATTGAATTCGGTAGGTGGATATTTTAACCATTCACGCATAGATTTTATAAAATAATTATTTCCAGTGTATTCGTTCGCATAAATATCCTTCAACCATTTATAAATAACTGATTTTCGTGTTTCTCCTGTTTTTATTTCTAAATACTTATGAAATCGTTTATAAAAATTCAATTTCAAATGGTTTTCAGTCATAGTGAGTTGTTGTTTGTTTAAGTTATTGATGAGATTACCCATTCTATCACGAAAAGGTAGTTCTCCTAAATGATCTTTGTAATGTGAAAAACTAATGTATAATTCATCGGTAGTATCTATTTTTTCTTTGCGTTCTTTCATAACAGAAACAGCAGAACACGCTTGATAAAATAAATTCTGTGTAATTTCAGGAAGTTGTTTATTTTCTTGAATTAATCGTATGAAATGATAGTTTAACAACTGATACGATAAAAAACATATTTTATTGATATTCAATACAATTTCTTGTATTCCTCCATTCAAATAATTATTTTCTACTAAACTATTGAAACTAGTTTTTACACACGTAAATTCTGTGTTTTTATTTGTTTCTTTTCTTTCTTGAACGTCTTTGCGAGTTGTTTTCTCTTTGATGGGTGTGTCTTTCTTCTTTTTCTTTCCCATTATAATATACCTAAATATTTTAATTTTAAGTATTTTATGTTATAATTAATAAATTTATATAAAAATTGATATAAAATCTTTTGTATTTATATTTATTAATAAATACAAATAATGAAAACAATGAAAACAATGAAAACGACAGAACAATTTATATTAGAAGCAAAAGAAATACACGGAGATAGATATGATTACTCAAAAGTTGTCTATACTGGAAAAGATAACAAAATTATTATTTATTGTAAAAATCATGGAGAATTTGAACAACGACCTAACTCACATTTAAGAGGGATGAATTGTAAAAAATGTTCAGTATTAGAAGGTAGCTCAAAACAAACAAGTAATCTTGAAGAATTTATAAAAAAAGCAAAGGAAATGCACGGAGATAGATATGATTATTCAAAAGTTGAATATATAAATGCAAAGCATAAAATTATCATAATTTGTAAAATACACGGCGAATTTGAACAAGAACCACATTCACATTTAACTGGTTGCGGATGTAAAAAATGCGGTGTTATTTTAAGAGGTGAAAATAGAAGATATACAAATGAAGAATTTATTCAAAAAATTAAAGAAATACACGGAGATACATATGATTACTCAAAAGTTCAATACACAGGTATTTATAATAAGATCATTATAATTTGTAAAAAACATGGAGAAATCAAACAAAATGCGAATACCCATTTACGTGGAAATGGGTGTAAGAGATGTGCTGATATTTTAAGAGGTGAAAATTTAAAATATACGAACGAAGAGTTTATTGAAAAAATAAAAGAAGTACATGGAGATACATATGATTATTCAAAAGTTCAATATACTGGATATAAAAATAAAATTATAATAATTTGTAAAAAACATGGTGAATTTGAACAAATGGCAGGAGGACATATTTGTGGTTATGGTTGCAATTTATGTGGAAATGAAAAAATAGGTAATTCATTAAGACATACAAATAATGATTTTATTAGAAGAGCATTTGAAAAACACGGAGATACATATGATTATTCAAATTCAGTTTATAATGGTATTGATAATTTGATTACAATAATTTGTAAAAAACATGGTGAATTTGAACAATCTCCTTATCTTCACATAAAGGGTTGCGGTTGTCCTTTTTGTACAAATAAATCCGAATGGAAATTATATGATAAGATGAAAAGTATATACACAACATTTCTATCACAATTTAGACAAGAATGGTGTAAAAATAAAAAACCTCTTCCATATGATTTTTGTATTCCAGAGTATAAAATAATAATAGAATTAGATGGAGTGCAACATTTTCAACAAGTATCAAATTGGTCTTCACCAGAAGAACAATTTGAAAACGACAAATTCAAAGAAGAATGCGCAAATAATAACGGATATTCAGTAATTCGTTTATTACAGGAAGATGTATTGTATGATACTTACGACTGGGTAAAAGAATTATGTGATGCGATCGAACAAATTAAATCCAGCAATGAAATTACAAATATATATTTATCTAAAAATGATGAATATGATAATTTTTAGATAGATTGTTCTTCTTTCTTCTTTTCTTTCTTTTTCAAATAATAATTTCGTCGCCATTCTTTCAATTTATCAGGGTTTTCATTTTTCAGTTTTTCTACATAATTTTTTGTTCGTTCTTTAACAACATCTTTGTTATTTTCGTAATATTTTAGATGCCTATTACTATTTGTATATTTTTTCAAATGTTCTTCTAATTCCTTAACATATTTTTCCATTTTTTCTAATTTCTGTTTCAATTCACTTACTTCGTCATTCATTATATATAACTAAAATATATAATAAATACATTTTTAAGTTTTTTATGTTATAATTTTATATGACGCATCACAAAAGCGAAGATTATAAACTACAAGCAGTTAAATATTATTTAGTGGAAGATAATACACAAGAAGAAGTTTGTAAAGTATTTGAATGTTCTCGTCGTAGTTTGATGAGATGGGTAGAACAATATAAGAAAAAAGGTAATTTAGAAAGAAATAATAGAACGCCTATTGCATACAAAGTAAAAAGAGAACACATTCGGTTTATCAAAGATGAAATCAACAAAAACAAAACAATTACCATGGAAGATTTGTTGTTTTTATTGAAACGAAAATATCCATCATTATCATTGAGTAGGTTTCATCTAAATAGAGTTGTAAATAACAACAATATAACTTTGAAATTAACACGGATACGACATGAACCTACGCATAGATGGGGTAAAGAAATAAATATCAATGAAAAATTAGATGAATTCTATAAAGAAATTAGTAAATATAAAATAGAAGATATTATTTGTATAGACGAGACAAGTATAAAATCATTACAGAAACGAAATCATTGTTATAGTCAAAGAGGGAAACGTTGTGTAATAAAAACACAATCACAAGATGTATTCAAGAAATATACTGGGATATTTGCTATTTCTGTAAATGGTGTAGAAGGATGGAATTTATATGAAAAAGGTGGTATAAATACCGAACGATTAGTTGAATTTTTACAGAAATTTATCACAGAAAAATATAAAAATAAAATTATTATTTTAGACAATGCATCTGCACATAAAAATGATACTATACGTGAATTAGTAAATAAACATAACAAATTGTTATATAGTGTTCCATATCAACATTTTAGCAATGCAATTGAAAATTATTTTAGCATGTTGAAATCAAAATTACAAAAGTTTAGTGGATTGAAATATGCGAATTTAAGAGAAAACATAACAAAAGGCAATCGAAATAATACCGAAAGAATATTATAAGAACATCATAGATGGTGCTTATAATAGAAAAGAAAAATATATTGCAAAGAATAAAACTCGCAAAAACCCAAAGAAAATGTATCTATAATGGGCGTTTTAAATGTGCAAAGGTGTAATATTTTTGGATCCAAAATATTTGTAGACGAATAGAATTCCCATTGTTACATATAAAACATCAAATAGTGAAAATACCATTTTATTGTATAGTTATTGATTTGTCTTTGTGTTGTTATTATTATTGATATGCATTTATTAAATCCAATGTAAACATAATCAATTTTTTTATTTATACCTTCGTAAAGTTTTACGTATGTGATACTCTTTATCGGATTGACACCATCCTCCACAAAAATTGTATTTATGCCAATATATATATGTTGAATATTGTTCTTCTGCGTAATTGCCACAATTATCGCAATAGTGATCGTTCTCAATGCGCTCTTCACATTTAATTAATAATTCATTCATTACTACTCGCATTATAGGTCTATGCTCTACATTAAACTCGCCTATCAATTTTTGTATGTCATTAGGTAATAAAAGTAAATCCATTTGTAATATGTTTATTATAATTCTACAATTATCCGAAATTAAAAATCAATTTTATTTTCATTTTATAGAATGAAATAATGGACTACATAAATATAAAAATTGAATGTCTTTGTAAGGAAACAAATAACAACAATCAACAATCAAACAATCAACAATCAAACAACAACAACATACAAGATGGTAAAAATCTGCGACTGCGAATCTCCGTATCCAACCGAAAACGAAACAAACTATACTGAATATTTCAATCAATTCCCGTTTGAATTGAGTAATTTTCAAAAATATGCAATTGAATCGATAGTAGAGGGTCATCATGTATTAGTAACAGCACATACTGGATCAGGAAAAACATTACCAGCAGAATTCGCAATTGAATATTTTGTATCAAAAGGAAAAAAAGTAATTTATACAAGTCCAATTAAAGCATTATCGAACCAAAAGTTTTATGAATTTACAAAAAAATTCCCACATATTTCATTTGGTATTTTAACCGGTGACATTAAATCAAATCCAGAGGCGGATGTATTGATTATGACAACCGAGATTTTACAGAATACATTATACAAAAAAAACGCAATGTCATCCACATCTTCACTACCATTAACAACAACATTTGACATGGATTTAAACAACGAACTAGCATGTGTTATATTTGATGAAGTACATTATATCAATGATCCAGACAGAGGAAAAGTATGGGAAGAAACAATCATGATGTTGCCTCGACACGTACAAATGGTAATGCTTTCTGCTACATTAGATAAACCAGAAAAATTCGCAGATTGGTGTGAAAATAGAGGGGAGAGCCAAACCCTGCATCAACACAAAGAAGTTTATTTGACCTCGACAAACCACCGTGTTGTACCATTGACTCATTATACGTTTATGACAACAACATCAGCTATTTTCAAATTAATCAAAGACAAACAATTGGAAAATGAAATAAAAGCACACACGAACAAAATAATTCCAATACAGTCTCCAACCGGTATATTTAACGAGCAATTGTATCATAAAAACAAAAAAATTACAACCGTTTTTGAAAATAAAAACCTTCGTATGAAACGCATGCACGTATTAAATCAAGTAACCAAATACATGGTAGAAAATAATATGTTACCTGCACTTTGTTTTGTCCTTTCAAGAAAACAACTAGAAATATGCGCAAAAGAAATAACAACGAATCTTTTAGAAGATGACTCCAAAGTTTCTTATACAATCAAGAGAGAATGTGAATCGATTATACGAAAATTGCCTAATTACGAAGAATATTTGAATTTACCAGAATATATAAATATCGTTTATCTTTTAGAAAAAGGAATAGCAATACATCACGCGGGTATAATGCCCGTTTTGAGAGAAATGATCGAATTATTATACAGTAAAGGATATATTAAATTGCTTTTTGCAACAGAAACATTTGCAGTGGGTATTAACATGCCTACCAAATCAGTAATATTCACAGATGTGAATAAATTCGATGGAAATGGTATGAGGATGTTATACTCTCATGAATATACTCAAATGGCCGGAAGAGCAGGAAGAAGAGGCATTGATACAGTAGGTAATGTAATTCATTTAACAAATTTATTCAAAAACGTAGAATTAAATCAATATCGATCCATGATGAAAGGCAGACCTCAATCCCTATCTTCTAAATTCAAGATATCATATAATTTATTGTTTAATTTAATAGAAACAGGCGAACAACAATTTTTAAAATATATTAAACGCAGTATGATACAAGAAGATGTTGTAAGAGCTGATAAGTTCTTAACAGAAAAACTATGCGAATTGGAAAGCGAAATCGAAAAACTAAACACGCGTCTAGATATGACACAAACACCGAGATGTATTTTAGAAGAACAAAGAAATCTTCTTATAGCTAAACCAACATCCACAAACAAAAAACGAAAACAAATAGAACGTGAAATCCAAGATAATTTAGATGCTTTTCGCAATATTCAAAATGACATAAAAATACTCGATCAGTATTATGATTCAAAACAACACTACAATGATACAAAAACAGAGTTAGATACGAACAACAAGTTTTTAGATAACAACGTCGATATTATATTAAAATTGTTAGAAGTAGATGGGTTTATAATGCAATCATCGAGAGAAAATGATTGTGAACAACACCCACATTATAACCTCACAGGAAAAGGGTGTATTGCATCGGGATTGAGAGAAGTCCACTGTCTGGCATTTGCTAATTTTATAGATAGAAAATTATACGAAGGATTATCAGGAAAACAATTATGTGGCGTATTTAGTTGTTTTACAAATATATCTATTAACGAAGATTATAAATCTTATAACATAGATAGTTGTGATCTTACAACCAATAACACAATAAAATACCTGAAATCCGACTATGAAGATTATTTGAAAAAGGAAGAATTATATCAAATTAATACTGGTGTAGAATACATGATGCACTATGATTTGATAGAATATACTATGAAATGGTATGATTGTGAAAATGCAGAAGAATGCAAGTCACTCTTACAAACAATGTTATCTGAAAAAGAAATATTTTTGGGAGAATTTGTAAAAGCGATTCTCAAAGTAAACAATATTTCCAGTGAAATGGAGAGAATAGCAGAAAACGTTGGTGCAATAGGATTTCTCAGGGAATTACGTAATATTCCATTAAACACCTTGAAATTTGTAGTTACAAATCAATCATTGTATGTTTAAATTATTATTTATTATTTTATCAAATATAAATATAATAATAATATATATATGGAAAAAATATTAATTACTGGTACAGGTAGATGTGGAACAACATTTTTAATTAGATTATTTAGTTTTCTAAATTATGATACTGGATATGATAAAAATAATTACAGTGAATATATATATACAAATTGTAATTCAGGTATGGAAAAAGACTATTCTGAAAATCATTATATATTGAAAAACCCATGTTTTATGGAAAATATAGAAACAATTATTAATGATTCATCGCTAATAGTTAAATTAGTTATAATTCCTATTCGTGATTATAAATTATCTGCGCGTTCACGTATAATAAATGGTGATGTAAATGTACCAGGCGGATTATGGAATGCTTTTAACGAAGAATCACAAATTAAATTTTATAATAAAATCATGTCAAATTTTATATATCATATGACTAAATATAATATAAATACTATTTTTATAGATTTTGATAAAATGATAATTGATAAACAATATTTATTTGATAAATTAAAAAATATTTTAGATGAAAAAAATATCGATTTTGATTTTTTTTCACAGACATTTGACGAGGTTTCTCAACTTTCTAAACCATCATAACTGTTTATTTGTATAATAAATTATATAAAATACATAAATCATATAAACTCATCATAATAGTGAGTATATGACCTACATAAACAACAAATATAAATTAATATCTAAATTGGGGTCAGGAGCATTTGGTAGTATCTATAAGGGTGAAAATATTCGTACAAAAGAACTTGTTGCGATTAAAATAGAGCCATTGGATGCTAATTTAAAATTATTAAAGAACGAGTCTACAATTTATAATTATTTAAAAAAATTCAATTTTAATGGAATACCGCATCTAAAATGGTATGGTCTAGATACAACAAACTATTATATGGTTCTTAGTTTATTGGGTGATTCAATAAATTCTTATATTGAAAAAAAAGGCGCATTCGATTTAAGTAAAGTGTTGACAATAGGTATAAAAATGTTAGATATAATTAAATTTATACACGATAAAGGTTTGATACATCGAGATATAAAACCCGATAATTTTTTATTTGGATTAGACACAAATGGTAGTATAAACATAGAAAAGATCTATTTGATCGATTTCGGATTTTGTAAATCGTACAAAACAATAGATGGAGAACACAACGATGAAAGACCGTTAAGCAATATAATCGGAACTCCAAATTATATTAGCATCAATGTACACAATCTATACCAACCTAGTAGAAGGGATGACGTGGAATCCACGATATATATAATGATTTATATGTTATTGGGTTCTTTAGAATGGGAATCATATAATACAGAACGTATAGTAGAAATGAAAGAAAATATATCAAACAACCCAGACATTCCAGATATTCTGAAACAATATTTATCATATATTAGGTGTTTAAAATACGATGAAGAACCTATATATGATTACAATATATTTATGAAATAAAACTAATATAAAGATATAATTGTAATTATTTCATAAGTGTAAAATGACATCAGCAACAGAATCAGAAATAACCAACACGGTAACAGAGGAGAAGCGTGTTAAAGGTGTTTGTAAGTGGTTTAATAACAAATCCGGATATGGATTTTTAACGATTACAGAAGGTGAGAAAAAAGACTCTGATATTTTTGTATACCATAGTTCTTTACAAGTTGGAAATGAAAATCAATATAAATATTTAGTACAAGGTGAGTACGTAGAATTTATTGTATCAAATGTTGATAACGATAAAAGTCAAGGTAAATATGAATTTCATGCTACAAATGTAAGAGGTATAAATAGTGGTAAATTAATGTGTGAAACTAGAAACGAATCTAGGGTTTCACGTCCAAAATCAGAAATGACAAAACCAACCTTTTCGCCTAGAAGTCCATCTAGGAGATTGGTTAAAAATGATAAGCCTACTTTAGAACAATCTTTAGAAAATAAGGTAGTAGAATCAGATAAAGTTTCAGATAAAGATAGTTGGACAGATATAAAACCAAAAGGTTTAGCAAATAGTGGAAGAGGCCGTGGTAGACCACCAAAAGTAAAAGTTTAAAATGACAAAAGTTTAAAAGAATAAAAAAAAAATAAAATGTAGGTATAATATATAAAAAATGCCAAGTCAAGGTCCAATGCAATCATCTGAATACAACAAAAACAACCAAAACCAACAAGGT
>Ga0070374_10000633_pt1 | contig 14458 bp, 10 predicted proteins | sample LauGreSuBDMM15SN_2_FD_66374 | JGI IMG/M metagenome (GOLD analysis project Ga0070374, IMG submission 66374) | Freshwater lake microbial communities from Lake Michigan, USA - Su13.BD.MM15.SN (version 4) (version 4) | ecosystem: Environmental > Aquatic > Freshwater > Lake | place: Lake Michigan...
CCACCACCACCACCTGACCCATGGAAACCCGGACTTAAAAACGGGGAAGGACATATAGTCGGTCGTCCGAATATTATTCAATGTATTGGCCCCACGTATTTAGGAGGTAACGACACACGTAACGACACATACATGACATCAGCTGGAACAAACTACTTGTCGAGATGCGATAGTGGTGACAAAGTAAAATGGGGATACACTCGTGTTAATTGTGACCCTTTTAAAAACACAGACTCACCTTTATACAATCCAACTATAGGAAGGGGGAAGGGGGAATGTTAGCGGGGAACCCAGGTCTTCAGAATCGGCTCACGCCGATGCAAGTCCAGCTGCACATACTAACTAACCCCGCGTTGTTTCCTGAATGTGTTTGGTGAGAAATATACCAGAACAAAATTCCTGAAAAAGTTTTTGTTCTGGAATCGCCAAGGCGATTCTGAAGACCGATGGCCATTGCTGACCCATATAATTTTAAAGTTGAATATATTTTTTTGTCGTTATAAAAAAATGTCGGACAATGACTATTGGACTGCTTTATTTCTCGTGTTTCTTGCTTTCCTTTTCATGTTCGTAAGCTTTTACAACATTCGAAACATTTCCGATGCAGTGTATGAGGGGTTGTCGACCCAAAATAAAATTTACCCGTAATGTACAGTAGATGACGCAGCGTTCCGAACGCATCGTGTTGGCCTATACGCCCGACGATTTGTATTACATTGCCGACGTTTCCAATGTGCCACGCCCGAGTGACTGTTCCAAAAACTTTGCAACTCTGAGTCCGTACCAACAACAATTGTGTTTGAACCAAAACCAGGCTGTCCGCATTTTAGAACGTCAGAAAGTCCATGCGGTCATGGAGAAGAAAATGAACGACGCCCACAGCAAATATTACAACGAAGTCTTGAAATCCTTCAATTTAGGCATTGGCATCCTGGCCATAATTTCCTTTTTATACTATAGCCAGGCACCGCCGATTGCTGCACCATCGTCGTCGTCTTCATCATCATCGTCATGAGTCCAGCCCCTCTGAACCTGACGCAACCCAAAAGCATGTTTGCCGAGGACAATCTTCTTTCGGATAAATTGAACGATTTTCAGAACCGATATGCGCGATACATTCGTTGTCAAGACAATGCGACGGCAGACACGGCGAATCCAAGTTGTAGTCCTTCGGACAGTTTTGTAAACGTACAACGTTCGTATCAATCGTTACTGACAACAATGCAGGACATGGACCACATGCTGACCACCCAGCCGCGGGATGGAACAACCCCTGAAAAAAGCGCGGAACACGGAGACGAAATTTTGCAAACGTACCAAGCGATTCGCGAGCAACGGAAGCAGTTGGACTTGATGCTGCAACGTCTGTATAGTGAAAAACAATCGAGTCCGGAGACATCCGCGGAACAACTGAAACAGTCCATGTTTGCCAACACGTTGTGGGTCATTCTCGCATCATGTTTGGTGTGGTACGCCGTGGTCGAAATGAATTGACTGACATAAAAAGAGACCTGGGACCTGGTTTCCCCCGCTCCATGTTTGTTATGTGAAGAAAATCTCTTCTCACAACAGAGTAACCAACACCGCCGCACGTTCCATGTCTTCCAATCCGGACTTTTCCACGTTTCAATACACGGAATTGAGTCATCCTCCGCTGGAATCGACGAATATGTATACCAACAAGCGGGTAAATCAATTTGTGACGGACTATACAAACTATAAAAATACTGAACTCCAAGGATCAGGGAGCGATTCGAGTTTATTTGCGTATTACCATTTCATAGTATCCCCCAAGGCCATAGAAGCCACGAATTTAGGCGCCTTACACTCGTCCCTTTTCTTGTTCGACAACTCGACCAACTGTTTGCTGCAACCGTATGCTTCTGAAACAGGGGCCCCGGAGCTCAATACACCGGATGCACACAAATTGAATTTGATGAAAGAATACAATGCCTATTTGTTGGACCTACAAGAGAGGATACCACTCCGACCGTTTGTCTCATCGAACGTCAGCATTGACGTGTCGAATTTGACTCAGCTTCAAGTCGCCAATCCTATGGCGTTGGACCAGTTTGTCGACAAGTTTTACCCAGCACCAAAAGTCGTCGGCAATCGGGGAGATTATGCTGTCGAAATACTGGCCTATTTTCAATTTCCTTCGTCGGGAACGTATACCCTGACCTTTGCCATCGACACCGCCGATGACATTTCCATGTTCCTGGTGTGGGTCGGTGACGGGGCTTTGTTGGAATATACGGCCTCCAATGCCACCCTCACCGTGTTGCGCAAAGAAGTGCAATTTTCCGTATCCAATCGACGTAATATTCCGATGCGCATTCAATACTATTGTTCACCCAAGGCTGTCTCTTCGATGAATATGATTGCAACACGGAAATCGGAAGAAGAGGTGTTGAAGCTGATGACAGTGAAACAAACCGACACGAATGCCCTGGTGGCACCCGCATGGTTCTCCGCTCCCAAAAACAAAGATGGGCTGTACCTCCCCCTGTACCCTCCTCTGTATGTTGCCTTTACCATCGATTCTTATGGATACGCGGCTGGAAAATTCAGATGTTTTTCCAATTTTACGTGGATGAAAACCAAAAACGAGGGACACTTGTCCAAATTTTATGTGACGTTTATGCGGAATCGACGAGACATGTTTGCCCGAAAATACGATCAGGATCCAGATGGTATCCAAGAAATAGGCCAACTGCCGCCGCCCTTGGCCGGAGGAGACACCACGTATTATTCGGTAGACAATCCCTCCAACACCTCAACGTCCTTAAAGTTGCCCAATAGTTTTGCACTCTACCGTTTGTCCGTCGATGGTCGCATGGACAAAACCTATCAAATTCAAACGAAACCTTCCTCCTCGGGTCAATACGAAATGACGCAAATTGATGACACACTGTTAAAGTTCTCGCCCGTATCCGCGTATAAGGATTTTCCCGGATACTTTCCGTTGGATATTAAAAATGCAAACGCACTCACCGCGGAACAGTGCAAAGTCAAATGCAACGAGGCGCCCAACTGTTCCTATTACTATTCCTATACCACAAATGGCGGCAATGCATCACAATGTGTAGTGGACACCACGGGTCTGCCTCCCCACTTCAGCCAAATTCGTGTCAGTGATACCATGGACGTTAGCTCCGGTGCACTTTCTTTGCGAACGAAACAGTTGAACACGACGAAACTCCCAGACTGCCCTTCACAACAACAGATTGTTCCAACGATTTCAAGTATCGATGACTATACAAGAGCTTTCAAATACAACAACTACGATGTAAAGTCTTCGAAAATCGTGGACGTGAACAAGCTGGGGACATGTGGCTTATCGCGACAGCAAGAGTTTGTAAAAGAAGCCCAGGATATTTTGTATCAAGCGCACCTGTATCAACCCGACGGCAACATGGTAAGAGAAGGATTGTCTCCCAAAACAGCCGCCGCCACGACAACGGCAGAAGGTCCGAGCAACAAGAATACCACGGCAGTGGGCGACACGGTCGATTCCATCAATTCCAATCTATTCAACCACGAACGACTACGTCACACCTTGACTGGGATTTCGAACACGGACCGCGATTTGAAGTCCAACATTGGGAATTATCATCATTTGTCGGAGATGATGAATGCCAATGACCGGTATGACCAGAATGGCAATATTTTAATGTATTTGCGCGATGATGTTCCACCGTCCTTGGCGCAATTGAATGCCAACGATAGTCAATTCTTGTCAAATCAACACACGATTCTGTTTTACACTGGTATCATTACAGCTGCCACGTTGATTGTTTTAGCCGTAACCATGGGAAGTGAGTAACTTTTTTCTTAGAATACAGTAGTCCATGTCCGCGCCCAGTCCGTCTCCTGCTCCGGCGCCTGCGCCTGCTCAGGCACCTGCTCCGGCGCCGAATTCGCCCGGAGAGTGTATTGCTCAGAACAACTATGGCAATTTTGACCTGTCGAGTGTATTTCATGTTCAAAATGACTACCTCTTCGATGTCACCACCAGCAATGCAACGGCAAACAATGCCCCCGAAATTGTGAGCTATGTCAGCGATGTGCAAAAAAAATTGGGCAATCTTTCCAACAAATTTAAAGATGCCAATTCTTCGAGTCAAGCAGTTTTGGCGCATCAACAAAAAATGTTGGATATTGTCAACGCGGAAAAGTCGCGACTCGAACAAAAAAAGCAACTTATTGACAATGCGGACATGCAACAGGAGCATGTCATGATGCTTAACAATACCTATCGCAAGCAATACACCGAGTACACGAAGATGGTCATTGTCGTAGTCATTTGTGTGTCGGCCTTTGTCGTTATTCGTATGTTGAACGATTCCATGATGGTTCCCGAATGGATTGCGGTACTTATGCACATCGTCAACATTGTGGTATGCATGATTGTTCTTACGGTGATTTGGGCGAATCTGAATGTGCGCAGTAAAATTGATTTTGAAAAGCTCGAATTGCCTCCTCCCAACACGGGACCTGCAGCGTCATCGTCGTCGGACTTGTCCAGTAACAGTTTACTTTCGGCGTTTCGTTTGCAATGTTATGGCGAAGATTGTTGCGATACGACATATGGTGTAGTGTGGAGTCCAACGCAACAACGGTGTATAACTGTGACCAAGGCCGCCCCTGCTCCGTCTGCTCCTGCTCCTGCTCCGGCTCCCCCGGCTCCGGCTCCGGCTCCGGCTCCAGCTCCAGCTCCAGCTCCCCCTCCAAGTGCAGCATTCGTGCAAGCACAAAATACGCAAGCGGCCTTGGGGATTTTCGGTAATCCAGGCGGTAATCCAGCGGATGGTTTTACCGTCCGAAACGAAATGTTGCCAACCCTTGCTGGCTCCTCCTCCTCCATGCAATCTTCTTCCCTGTTGCAGCCTTTGGATCCCTTTGAGCCCTATGGACGATGGAAGTAAACCAGCATGTCCAACGCTTTTTTTTTCTAACCATAGTTCAATGTCAGTTTTAGATTCTATACGATGGCAAAATGAAGTCCTCGCCAAAGAGCTTCAATCTGTTAGCAGTGAGTCTTCGACCGATGTCGCGCGTTTACGTTTTATTCACCAATCCGTGTCATTTTATTACTCCTTAAACTTTTACTTGTTCTTCGTCTACATTGTTTTCGGCCTCATCGCCATGTATATCATTTTTTTCAAACAACCCACGTGGTCACCCACCTTCAAGTTCTTTTGTTTATTGATGATTGCATTGTATCCTTTTTTAATTGGACCCATTGAGTACGCACTACGATTTTTAATTACATATTTGTACTCCCTCAGCATAGGAAAGGTACATGTAGACCCGTATTATGAAAATCAAAATGTATCCATTAGTAACATTTTTTCGTTTTCAATGAACTAGACGAAGAAGAGTTTGCGGGGAGGTCTTCAGAATATAGGACAATTCACCCACCACAGAAAATGTTTTTTTAAATGCAAAAAAAACAAGTGTTTGCGCAAAAGCCCGAAGCGTGGCTAACCAAAAAACTTTTCAGGGATTTTGCCCTGGAAAGTTTCTTACCAAAAACAATCACAAATCAACCTGCCCGGGGTCGGAGCCGCTACATTTCGTCCATGGCATCGCCGTTGGTCCAGTCTCCCAAGTCTTCCTCGAGTGCATTTGCAGGATTGGCCACGGCATCAAACAGGATAAACTGACAATCGTGCCAACGATTGTTGTGAATCTTGCCATACTTTGACTCCATGAGTTCATGCAACACGCGTTTTTTGGGTGCCTTGCTGCCATCGCCATTTTCCTTGTACCACGATTCAAACTCGGTGTTGAGGTCCATTTTGCTAATGCTACGTCCAGCAGACTTGGCCACGCGGTCGTCCAAAAAGTTGCTGAAATGGTCTTCCCGTTGTTTGAAACGCTGCGTGGATTCCGTCACGGTGCGACAGGGGAGCACACGACCATGTGTCTGGAAGGCGCGTTCCACGAGCATGGCCAAAAACGTTTCGCGCCACACGGGAAAGCGTTCCATGAGAGACACATCGGCCAAGAAATGATACGGCTCCTCCGCCGTGGGCTGCGGATTGTCACTGAACTGGGACAAAAAGTCGACGACGCGCACACGACGCCACGTTCCCTTGTCGCGGGTTTTAATGGCCGGAAACTCGTTGCAACAGACGGCCACGCAGAATTGAGGCCGGAACGTTTCGTCATTTTTGAAGAGATTGCGTCCCGTCAAGGACTCGACGCCACTGACCAATTGTTTCATGGGGCCTTCGTAAATTACGTCGTTTTGGCCGGGTTCCTGCATCACTGCATACCGCGAGCCCTTTAAACAAATGATTTCGGGACTGGCTTGGCCAGGGGCACCGCGGGGACGGGTGATCAATCCCACATTGGCATCGACAAAGTATGAAGACCCGGCATCTACGCCGCCCAACGTCTGCTTCATCAATTCGGTCAAGATGGACTTGCCATTGGACCCCTTGCCAATGTAAAAATGAATCGTCTGGTTTATCGAAGGTTCTCCGATGAGGGTCGAGGCCAAATGGTTCCACATGTATTCACGCAAATCGTCCACGGGGAAAATCTTGGCCATGAAATCCTCAATTTCGGGAATCACTGCGGCATGTTTGGCATGGGTAATCGAGACATAGTTGATTTGCGTCGACTTGGTAATGTAATCCTCGGGGAGACCCGCGCGAAACGAATTCGTGTTGAAATCGACGACGCCATTGGCGCACCCCAACAGTTTGGGCGTATTGTCCAACCGATTCAGAAAATTGCGGTCCTTGAACAAATCCGCACACTCTTTCAAAATGTTGCGCTTGTCAGAGTTGGTTTTCAATCGGTCGACAATCTTGAATGCCGTTTCCATACGGTGATGACTGGCCTTGAACCGCGCATCCTCGGGTTCCATGGTGGACATGTAATTGTGCAGGTCGTGCACTTTTTTCTCAAACATGAGACGCAAATCCGTCGACATGCCGAGACGAAGCTCGTCGCCCGTGTCGATTTCGCGCCAGCGGTGTTCGTCAAATTTGAACCACATCTGCTTGCCAATGTCCGGGCACACGAAGAGGCCCTTGTACATTTGCAAGAGAATGTTGGCAATGTCAAAGTCGGACCCCCCTTTCGTCGGCGGTCGACGGACTCCCCCCGGCATCAACACCATCGAGTTGAGCGTCATGTCAATGAAATGTCCCACCGTGTTCTTGGCCACTTCGGCCGCCTGCTCCTTGTTGTCGTTGGTGGCCCAGTAAATGATGGACCGTTCCGTCAACCGACTCATGTCATTTGCCGAAAAGGTACGCCACTTGTCGCAAAACTCGGGCACCAACGAAAAGTTGAACTTGGCCGATTTGGAACTAAAGGCCAACCAAACAATGAGCATCGACTCGGACACGTTTTTCAGCGCCCATCCTACGCGAATCCACTTATCGTACGTGTCGTAATAGACGGCGGGCAAAATCATGGTGTACTGATACGTCTCGTGCAAGTGGTACTCGGTCGCCAGTAAATTGTCCAACAGCTTCTGGAGGGCAGTGTCCAGGGCCTCTTTGCTGCGGATGCGCGAAAAATCCGTCGTCAAGTGCGTAATCATGGCTCCGTTGCCGCCGCCTCCTGCCCCAGGGGGAGCCCCGCCCTGCTGCTGTTGCTGCTGTTGCTGCTGCGTCGCACGATTCTGCTGGCGTTGCTGCTGGGCCGTCACCATGGCCAAGAACGAGTCGCGCATAAACAGAGTCGCGTGCTTTGGTGAACGCACCGACAAGTGCAAAAATTTGTCAAAGTCGTGCTCAAAATCCAGGGGAACTTGAGGCGTCACCATGGGTTCGCCGTCATCGGGGTCGACCGTCACCTTGTACACCGTCGTGACACGGTACGTCTTGTGTTTCGGCTTGCAGGAACCGTAGAGTTGCCAGTTGGTATTGCCCGAGGTAATGGACAAGTCGTACGCATCGGACCAGGAATTGGTCATGCCGAGGTCTCCCCACTGTTCCTCGAGAATCGGAATCATCTTTTGACGTAGCATCATCTGGGCGGGATGGTCCATCTGCACGCCAAAGAGCAAATGAATTCCGTCCTTGGTCATGTTCTTGTCCGGCACCGGATTCGGCTTCTTCTTCAACATGACAAAGACGTAAAACTCGTCATCTTCGCTCAGCTGAAACACCACGTCCTTCATCATGGCCAAAAACTCGTACACCAAGTTTTGCACGTCGTCGTCCGTAAACACGCGTTGCACTTGTTCCAGGGGAAAATGCAAGTCCAAATCCACCACCAGAGGCGATTTCCCATTCGTCAACTGCTTCTCCGTAAGATGTTCGGCGGCGTCGGCGAGGACCACCTGACGATGGTACAATCGCATAAAGGTTTCCCATTTCTCGTCGGGAATCGAATATGACCCCCCGGGCACGCCTTCGCCGGCATTGGGAATGCGCGTGTGCGTGCTCGGTGCGGCTGTGGCTACGGCTCCTGCTGCTGCTGCTGCTGCACCTGCTGCCTGCCCCGGACTGTTGTTGGATTTACGAATCGAATGGGCCGCCAAAAACGTATTCAGTGTTTGTGGTGGCGGTTCCGTCGTCACCGCTCTCCGTTTTGCCGCAGGAAGTGACATAGGATGTGGCGTAGAGTCCCTCGACCGCGGGAATATATAGGAACCACATAAAAATTCAAACCGACAAAGACGTCGTCCAGTGCTCAGGCTCCGAAAGGACATATGCTCACCTCATAGACATTATTTTTAGCGGGGAACCCAAGTCTTCAGAATCGGCTGCCGATTTCTGGAATGGCGATTCTGGTGAACGGTGGACATAGCTGTTGCATTCATTTTTACATTGAAAACAAACGATTCATCTGTTCCGCTTCCATGTTGGGTGTGGAAGGAGGCAAAAACAATTGCGTCACCATCGCGTCGTCTCGAAAACGTATCGTGTACGTCTGTTGGATGTGAGTTCGGCCAATGCGTCCCATGGCCTGAATCGTCTTTTGGTACGTCATGTGTGTCAAATCCTTTCCCAAGAATCCATGGCAAAACTGATAATTCGTGCCGTAAATGTAGTCCGACGATGCCAAAATCACAAACAGACGCTGTTCCGTCGCCAAACGTTTCATGATTTCCACATACTTGGCCAGGTTCAGCGACCCAAACATGCCAATTCCCAACAACAACAAGAGTTTCATGTGGTCGGGCACATCCAAGGCCATAATCTCCCGCACCGATTCCGCATCCACCGATGGCACAAACGCGTCGGATTGTTGTGGATGGTTGGCATTCCACACGCGTTGATGCGGTACCGTGTTGGGAATGTACACATTGTCGAGGCACACATTGCGTATTTGCGACCGCATGTGTTCCATCTGTTCCAACAAACGGGTCATGTCCGAGGAATCGCGCGATTTGGACGACTTTTTGACCAGGCCTCCGCCACCACCACCACCACCGCCGCCTTTGGGTGCATCTGCATTTTGCTCCCGATTTGATTCCGCCATTTCCTTGTCTTCCATCAGCTTTTGCAACTCATCCATGCGGCGTTGAATCGACGAATTCTGGGCAATCTTTTCCGTCACGTGTTGGAATACGTGCATGGGAATGTTGGACTGTTGAATCAGGAACCGACCCACTTTTTCCACGTCTTCCGCCAAGAAAATGGTGGGACCGTCCGTCAAGGTGTGGGCATCCCGGGTGGTCAGTAAAATTCCATCCGTTACTGTAGCAGCAGCAGCCACATGTTGGAACACACTATGCTGCCGCGTCAACAATGTCGCCGATGATGCCGCCGCCGACGTTTCGGATGATGATGCTTTGCGTTGCAACAAGACCAAATAATACTCCTTGATGGAATGCATCGTGACGTCGCGCACGTGTTTGAAATACGAATCCACGTGCAATGCCGCATCATCCTTGTCCAAGGCGGTAGAATCAATAAAGCGCACAATCTCTCGCAAGTCCATATACCGCATCAGCTCCTTGTGTTGGAGACAGTGCTCCGTCGAAAGACCGAGTTTGTCGGGATTGTCATGGAACAGGGTGTGGGGCAAGACGGCCTGTCCCGACTTGTTCCACAGGGAAATCGATTTGGACGATTCAAAACTCTGAATCGTATGGTGCGCCGCCTGCGGAAACTTGCACTTGAAATCCTGAATGACATGGCCCACTTCGTTGGCGTTGGGCAAAGTCGCACAGGACAAGACCAGTTTGGATATTTTGTTTTCCTGCCAATTGCGTTGTATCTGGGCATGCAACGGATGCTCCGCATAATCCATGGTAATCGTGGGCTCGTCCCAGTAGGTGACCAAGTCCGCATCCCTGGTTTCGGACGGCTGGTCCTCTTTTTCTTCCTCGTCGTCGGGAGAAAAGGCCAGCATGTAGTGCATCGCCACCAGGTACGACTTGACATCACAAATCATCAACTCGACCTTGTCCCCCACCGCATTGTCCACTTTGCCAATACCCCCCGTTCGCTTGTTTCGCGTATACTCCGACGCCGCAAAATAGTGGAGACGAATGTCCGATGCCGTCTCACACCCAAAGGCCACGGCGACGCGTTTTTGCATCGTAATGGCCGATTTGGCCAAGGCCAGACCCACGTGCCTCGCCGCGCAAATGAAAATGACGCGATATCCCTCACACAATCCCAGCGGACTGAGTGTCTTGCCCGTGCCCGTAGGTGCCGTGTACAATACGAGTTTGGGATGGGCGTCCGTCGAAAACAATCGAAACAATTGTTTTTGATGCTCAAACAACGTCTTGTCGGCATACTTGAACAGATACGGATTTTGCTCGATGCATTCGTAGGCATGTCGCACCACGTGTTGGGGAGTCACAGGCACGGCATCCAATACGCATTGGACAAACTCGGTCACGACGGGATGGGCCGTCGGAATGTGCGCCTTTTGCAGCTCCATCAACGTATACACAAAAAACGTTGCCTCGCGGGACGACGCCTTGGCGAGGAGGGCCTGTTTGCAAAAGTCGAGCACCACAAACTCGTAAATGTGTGCGCGGTGCTCGTCAATCTTGCCGTCCATACTTTTCATCCGAATCAAGTCCTTGGTTTTTAGTTTGTTGTTGGAACCTCCCGACGACGACGACGTTGGACGCCACCTCAGCAGCAAGGTTTGGCGTTGTTGGACCAGGTCGGCAATCAACGGTTCCAGATACTGCGCATACAAGTGGTCCTGCATTTGCGGCGTCATCTCAATTTTACTCACCGTTGCCAGCGTGGGCGTGTCGTTACGACGTACGTGAACATTGTGGAATCCATCTTGCAACAGTTGCAAAATTTCCTTTTCCTTGTCCGGAACCGGCACCTCGACGGACGTCCATTCCGCCTTGGTCAACTTGGATTGCGTCAAATCCATGAAGTGTGTAACGAGGTGTTTCTTTTTCTAACAAAATTGTTTGCTTTAGCGGGGAACATCCGCAATATTCTTGCGTAAAACATTTTTTACTTGTTCGCGGCCGCTGAGGTCGATGCCACGGTAAGCACCAGCCATAATCAAGTCGAGTGCGCCGTTCAGCGCACCTTTCGAAACCTTGGTTGCCAAAAATTCAACGACATTGGCGTGACCATGGATAGAGGCCAACTCCAAAGCCGTTCGGTCGCAGCTGTCACGCGTCTCCAAGTCCGGTACTTTGTCCCACAGGAACTGAACCACTGGGAGGTGTCCTGTCCGAGAAGCCAACATGAAAGCGTTTCTGCCGTCAATCTCACGTTCATGCAAGTCTACTCCTCCTCGGCCGAAAAGGATTTTGACCACGGGGAGGTATCCAAACCGTGAAGCCAGCATCAGAGCATTTCTGCCGGGTTTGTTTTTTGCCTTGATATCTGCCTCTGCGTTTATGAGCAAGGTGACCACATCTACATGCCCTTCTTGGCAAGCCATCAAGAATGGTGTCGATCCATTCTTCGAACGACAGTCCGTCAAACGATGTGCTTTCAAGACATCGTCTACGTCTACCACGAGACGCACATTCAGCAGACGTTGAACCGTTTCCGTCTGCCCGAAGTAAGCTGCATCACGTAGATACTCTCCCAGCTCTTCAAACGCGGCAGGGTCATTCCGCAGTTGAAGCAATCGACTCACTTCTTCGCGACGACTCACTTGGCTGGGGTGGACGCCTTCGCGAAAAGCCTTCATGAGCGTAGCAATGCGTCGCGCCTTGACCGAAGGCTCGAGACATGATGTCCCATCCTCTGCTTTCGTGCCGCATTCGTCTAGATACTTCGTGTGAAGGAACACCCCTTTCGCAATCAACAGTTGGGCAATTTCGAGTTGGTCCCAGCGAATTGCGAGTTCCAGTGGTGTGCACAGGATTGGGTTTTCCCTTTTTCCCACATAATGCTCCCCTTTTGTCTGCGTGTTTGCGCCTTTTTCCAAAAGCATGGATGCTACTTGCAAATTGCCGACTATGATGGCCCTATGAAGTGCGGGCTTCCCGTCCACGATGGCGTTTAGGTCAGCGCCTTGAGTCACCAACGTTGTAGCCGCGTCCAGGTCGTTGTCGTTGCACGCCTGGGCAAGCAGACTGTCCAGTTGTTGTTGTTGCTGTTGCTGTTGTTGTAGTTGCTGTTGAGGCAGATCTTCTATTTCGCGTTTACACCTTTTTTTCTGTTGTGGCCCCATCGCTCGCGTTTTTGCGCGCTTGTAGCAACGAATCTCAGTTCTCTCGGTATATACTAGCGGAGAACCCAGGTTCCCCTCCTCTTCAGAATCGCTTCGCGATTCCAGACTCCAGGAAGGTTGATTCCTGACTGTTTTTTAGACTAGAAATTCACCAGCAGGACAAATGCCCGGAAAATTCCCTGGAATGTGTTTTGGCGATTCTGATGACCGGTGGACATAGCTGGTGTATACGTGTAGAAGACACCCTTGCGTTGCGTATCAAGGATTGGATTCGACGGGTCAAAACGTGGTGTAAATGGTGGGGAAGAATCTTGCTACTAGGGTCGCGACTCTAACCCTAACGTGAACGTCGACGCCGGTACGAACGCCGTTTCTTCTTCTTCCCCCCACCTTGCCTCTTCTCTCTTCCGTCCTCATCTGCTTCTTTTTCGTCGACTGCTGGCATGTCGTTCGTCTTCGCTTCTTCTTCTTTTTCTTCTGTTGCCGGCGGGGGCGGTTGTTGGATTCCCGCATTCAGCGAGTCCGAAACAACGTCACTCACTCGATTGGCCTGCTCCGCCACCACTTCCTGTGCTTGGTCAACCATGTTGGTGGCCTGCTGGAGCCCCGCCTGAGTGGCATCATAGGCTCGAGTGCCCAACGCCTGCAATTCGTCCTGAAACGTCGCATGTACAAACACGGCGGTGGCAATGGTCACCAACCCAAATGTAGCAATCGGTATGCCGAAATAACCCGTGTTCACCTGATACTCCAGAAACGGACTGTCTTGGACACTGTCGGCTAAATCTTGAAGCCATTGCACGATGGACATTCTCGCCGCGACGTTTTTTTTTAATCTATACTTACATCAGTGATATTTCTTTATGTTGATGCGCCAACGATTCAAATTTCGCGCGGTAAGCTCGTTTTGCACGTTTCTCCTCATCGGGGTTCTTCTTTGCGTTGCAGTTCTTGCATCCACATCCCTCATCGAAGGACTCGGCATCGACCAAACGGTGTATTCCTCCAATGCGAAACGCCTGAAAGATAAGAAGAAGGCGTATGCTTATTTAGACTCGGTAAATGCCAATGTCAATGCCTCCAAAATCGTCGGACCCAATGTCATCGACGCTACACATCCACAATCACGCGGGTATGGAACTGAAAGTCAACGTTTGCTCGACGATATTCAAGCCATGACGAAGGCTGGTGCGCAACAACCCGAAGATATTCCTGCCTATGGAGACACGGATGACGTGAATTCCTTGTCGAAATATACGTGGACGAGCCGTGGCAGACAACCATACGCAAAAGCCAGGTTTCCGAGTGTTGGATTTCCAGGAGACCCGTTTCAAAAGAAGAGAATCTTTAGTGACCGTGGTCGCATGGGACAAAGCCCGAGCGATTTTTGCCAACTCATCAATCAATGTGACCGCGGTCGCCTGGAACAAAGCCCGAGCGATTTTTGCCAACTCATCAATCTGTTTGTTCTTCGCGAAACTGCCATTTCCAACATGATGGCCAAACAGTTCACTGTGGACCAAAAATTGCAAGTCCAACAGTTTACGGACGCCATGAACCAGTACGTGTTGTATTTGCAACAAGACCGCCCCCAAGATGCAGCCAATTTGAAACGACAATCCGTTGACGATTCGGCCGGCACCATGCTCGACGTACTCGTGTCCTTTGCCCAACGCACCACCGACGATGCCCAGTCCAAAACCTTTTTACAGGCCTACACACCCTTGCAACCCAACATGCTGGCCTACCTTCATACCGCATTGTTGGTCCAAGATATGCAAGATGCGTATTCGGTCTGCTAACATTTCTACACTCTATGGTAAACAACATGTTCCTGATAAAGATGTCGGCGCACAAACTCGGC
>Ga0070374_10000634_pt1 | contig 14453 bp, 16 predicted proteins | sample LauGreSuBDMM15SN_2_FD_66374 | JGI IMG/M metagenome (GOLD analysis project Ga0070374, IMG submission 66374) | Freshwater lake microbial communities from Lake Michigan, USA - Su13.BD.MM15.SN (version 4) (version 4) | ecosystem: Environmental > Aquatic > Freshwater > Lake | place: Lake Michigan...
TGGGTTCGAGATATTCATGGCCGCGACTATATTGAGGGCATGTCTGGTTTGTGGTGCATTGCCTTGGGTTATGGCAATGAACGCTTGGCCAATGCAGCACACAAGCAAATGTTGGAGTTGGCCTATTACCCGCTAACCAACCACAAAAGCCACCAGCCTGTGATTGCTTTAGCTGAAAAATTGTTGTCGATGGCACCGGCCCCCATGTCCAAAATATGGTTTGCCAGCACGGGTTCAGAGGCGATCGACTGCGCGGCCCGTCTGTGTTGGTATTACTGGAACGCTGTAGACCAGCCAGAAAAAAAGAAATTCATGTCGCATTTATTGGCTTACCACGGTAACACCATTGCCGCAGCAAGCTTAACTGGGGCCAGCTACGCGCACGACAAATTCAATTTGCCGCTGCCCGGCTTTATCCATCTCACCACGCCTCACTTCACCAAAAATGGGCAACCAGGGGAAACAGAAGACGCATTTTGCGATCGGCTGATAGCTGACATTGAAAAGCGCATTCTGGCCGAGGGCGCGCACACCATTGCAGCTTTTTTTGTAGAGCCTGTCATGGCGGCAGGGGGCATCATTGTGCCGCCCGCGGCTTATTACGATAAATTGCAGCGGCTTTTGAAGAAGTATGAGATTTTGTTGGTTTGTGACGAAGTGGTTACAGCTTTTGGCCGAACGGGTGAAATGTTTGGGTCGACCACCATGAAGCTTCAGCCCGACCTATTGGTGTGTGCCAAAGCCTTGTCCAGTGCCTACATCCCCATTTCTGCACTCATGATTTCGCCGCAAGTCTATGAACCCATTGCAAGACAAAGTGGTGAGCTGGGCATGTTTGGCCTGACCATGACTTATTCAGGACATCCCGTTGCTTCTGCGGTGGCCTTGGAAACACTGAACATCTACGAAGAGCTCAATATTGTGGAACACGTTAGGCAAGTGGGCCCAAGCCTTGTCAATGGCCTAAAGCAATTGGAAAGCCACCCCTTGGTCAAAGAGGTGCGTGGTATTGGGCTTCTGGCAGGTGTTGAGCTTTTAGCCAACCATGGCCGTGAATGCGCCAGGCTAGCAGAAGAAGAGGGCTTGATTGTGCGTGCCATTGGTGACACCATTGCCTTTTGTCCACCACTGATTATTTCTGAGGCTGAAATTCAAGAATTGTTGGCGCGATTTACAAAAGCCCTCAACCGACTTTGACTTCTTGACTTTGGCCAAAACACCAACTCCAACTCGAACATCTACCATGGCTGATATGAAAGAAACAACGCTTCGCGCAAGGCTGCGACAACGCCTTCAAGAACCTGGCCTGGTTGTCGCACCCGGCGTTTTCGACATGGTCTCTCTTCGCTTGGCCGATTCATTTGGGTTTGAGGCTCTGTACATGACGGGCTACGGCACAGTGGCTTCGCACATGGGCTTACCCGATGCGGGGCTTGCCACTTACAGTGACATGGTGGGCCGTGTGACCGCCATGGCGGGCATGGCCAAAACGCCACTCATTGCAGATGCCGACACAGGCTATGGTGGCCTCCTCAACATGCGCCACACCATTCGTGGCTATGAGGCCGCGGGCGCTGCAGCCATTCAATTGGAAGACCAAGAGTTTCCCAAAAAGTGTGGCCACACACCAGGACGCCGGGTCATTGCCATGGAAGACATGGTGCGCAAAATCAAGGTGGCCGTCGATGCGCGCACCGATCCCAACTTTCTCATCATTGCCCGCACCGATGCCCGAACCACGCTGGGCTTGGACGAGGCCTTGCGCCGCGCAGAAGCCTATGCGCGCGCAGGCGCCGACATTCTGTTTGTGGAGTCGCCCGAATCAGAAGAAGAGATGCGCCAAATTGGTCAATCGTTTGATTTGCCTTTGCTGGCCAACATGGTGGAGCGTGGCCGAACACCCGTGTTGTCTCGCGCAGAGCTCGAATCGATTGGCTACAAGTTGGCCATCTTTCCTGTCACTGCGTTGTTGGCGGGCGTTCATGCCATGCAGCGCGTCTATCAAGAGTTTCAGGCCCAAGGCTCTTCTAGCAAGGGCGCTACCGAGCTCTATGATTTTGCCGATCTCACCAAGTTAATGGGCTTTGAAGATATCTGGGAATTTGAAAAAAGATACGCTGAACCACAATGAATTTAAATCTAACAGGAGACAACATGATGAGCAAAAATTTTCGCAGGCATTGGTTGCAGGCCGCCTTCTTGGGCGCTTCGCTCACCTTGATGGGCGCAGCCCTTGCACAAAGCTACCCCACCAAGCCCATCCGTTTAATTGTGCCCTTCACCCCTGGTGGCGTGACCGACACCAGTGGCCGCTTGATTGCCGAGCAATTGTCAAAGCGCTTGGGCCAACAAGTGATTGTGGACAACAAGCCAGGGGCCTCAGGCATGATAGGTACCCAACAAGTGGCCGCCGCGGAAGGCGATGGCTACACCTTGCTGTTGGGATTTGACGGCACCTTGGTCATTAACCCGCATGTCTTTCCCAAAACAGGCTTTGACACGCTCAAAGATTTTGCACCCATCGGAAAAATTGGCGACGCCGTTTTGATTTTGGTGGCCCACCCCAGCTTTCCCGCCAAGAACCTCAAAGATCTCATTGCACTGTCCAAAACCCAAGCGGGTGGCTTGTCTTATGGCACTTCAGGCACGGGCGGCACACCGCACATTGCGGGTGAACTGTTGCGATTAAGAACAGGCGCCAATCTGGTTCATGTGCCTTACAAGGGCGGCGGGCAAGCAATGACCGATGTCTTGGGTGGCAACATTCAATTGGTCTACACCGCCATTGCGGGTGCCATTCCCCATGTGAAGTCGGGTAAGTTGTTGCCCATTGCGGTGTCTAGCAGCAAGCGCGCCAGCTCTTTGCCTGATGTGGCCACATTCATAGAAAACGGCGTCACAGACTTTGAAGCCAGCTCATGGGTTGCGTTGCTCGCACCCGTCAAAACACCGCGCGCCATTGTGACGCGCCTCAACACCGAACTCAATGCCATCCTCAATGACCCCGAAGTGAGGGAAAGACTCAATGGCATGGGCATTTCGGCATCCCCCGGCACACCCGAAAGTTTTGGGGCAGAGCTGATTAAAGATCTTGCGAAGTACGGCCCCGTTGTCAAAGCGTCCGGCATCAAAGCAGAATAAATAAATCACAGCGCTATCACACAAGGAAATCTAAATGTTCAGCCACGTCATGCTAGGGGTCAATGACCTTGAAGTTTCAAAAAAGTTTTACGACGCCTTGTTAGGGACTCTGGGTTATGGCCCTGGTGTAGCCAACAAAAACCGTTACTTTTATCGCAGCCCTACAGGCACCTTTGCCATTTCAACGCCAATCAATGGTGAGCCTGCCAACCACGGCAACGGCAGCACCATTGGCTTTACAGTGAAGTCGGCAGAACAAGGCGATGCCTTTCATGCGGCTGGCATTGCCAATGGCGGTACCACCTGCGAAGACCCACCTGGACTTCGCGAAGGCCCAGCTGGCAAGCTTTATCTGGCTTACTTGCGCGACCCAGACGGCAACAAGATTTGCGCTTTGCACCGCCCAAGCACTTCATGAAATCTTCTATCAGTATTTATGGCCGCAAACACATTACTATCATTTTTAAAGATATGCTAATCAGTAATCAGTTTGGAATTTGGTTCAATAAAGCTGATTTATCAAAGAAGCCATGTTCAAGAAACTATTGAATCAAATCTTGATTGCCTTAAAAGCAATTCCAAACTTGTGCGCAGTGCTTTTCAAGCAACTTTTGAAGCTGCTCTTTGCCTCGATCTTTTATGCGCTTTCACTGGCATTTTTGCTTTTAGGCATCAGCATCATAGGCGCTCATATCTATATGTTTTTGAAAACTGGCGATTGGGGCTTGGTCGCCTCGCCTGATTTGCCATTCACTATTTTGTTAGAAGCACAATGGATTGGCGCTTGGAAAATTTACAGCTGGCTGCCTGCTTCTTTAATTTTCATTGCCAGCAGCATTGGCATCGTTTTCTTGTACCTGAAATTAAAGCGTTTGCTTCAAACAATGTTCAGTCCTTCGCCTCTGAATCAATCATCAGAGCACGTCGCTTAAGTTAAATAACTCAAGGAGCCTTGTCATCACCCAAGAGCTTTTTCTTTTGCATTTGAAACTCTTCTTCGGTAATGATGTTCTTCTTTTTCAATTCATCTAGCTTTACAAGCATTGCGTACATGTCTTTGAATTTTTCGGACGTCATCTGAGCTTGCCCAGAACTGCCACAGCCGCTTAGCAGCGCAGACACTGCGATTGCGCAGAGCATCAACTTGATGATTTTCATTCTGATCCTCATTTAAAACTCATTGAAATGCTGCTTTTACTTTGTCAAAGCATGCTGCAGGAATCAGTTTAACCTTGAATATCAAAGTATCGATGGCTTGAGGATTTCATGCCATGTCCTAGAATGCATTATTTAGTAGAGCCAAATTGAAATCTCCCATCAGCATCGTCGACGTTGACCGCCCAGAAAGTTGGACGCGCTACAAGGCGGGCATGTGCGACACCTGTGCTGCCAACTGTTGCACCATGCCTGTTGAGGTCAAAATGTCAGACCTCATTCGCCTGAACTTGGTAGATGCTTTTGAAGCGGAACACGAAGAGCCCAAACAAATCGCCAAGCGCCTTAGCAAGGCTGGCTTAATTGATCATTTCAATTTCAAAAACAGCATTTTTACGCTGGCTAGGCGCAGCAGTGGAGACTGCCAGTTTTTAGATGCCAAGGGCCGGCACTGTACGGTGTATGCCAACCGGCCCAATACCTGCAGAACCCACCCACAAGTGGGGCCAAAGCCTGGCTTTTGTCCCTATGGTGCTTTGGCCCAAAGTCGCTAATTTAAATGTGACTTGGGAAGTGAGGCGCATGCCTCATGTGCAAAGACAAGCCCAAAGCAGCCATGTGGTTGCTGTTTCGACCCAAGATTTTTTCGGCCAAAGGCAAAAAAACAGCCTCTTCTGAGTTGGCATGGGCTTTGTAGCGGTTGATCAAAATTTGAAAGTTCACATGGTCTAAGGTGCTTGCACGCCCCTTGATCACATCCTTCAGAGCAGGCTCTATGGCCATCCAATCACTTTCCATGGCCCTGTGTTCTTGCGTCAGATTCTCAATCAATTGATCCCCCTGTTTGCGCTCATCGCCTGGTAAAGCACTGCTTTGAACCGCAGGGAAAAGCTCTAACTCTTCCTCTTGGTGGTGCGCCCTCATGCCCAGGTGAAAATAGGCCAAAGCTTCTTGGGCAATTTTCTTGGCAGCAACAGCATCGCCCATGACGTGCAGCAGTTCTGACAAGCGATCTAAATGATTGAGGATGCCAATGTGGCAATGGCTGAAGTTGGAAATAGGCAGATCTGTATCGACCTCGTAGTGCTCTGCGGTCATGTTTTCAAATTGAGGCATGGCTTTCCCTATAAGTGCATTTTTTGCGCCACATCAAAGGACTTGCATTTTTGAAAATCAGCTTGTTTTGCGAATGCCGGTGTTACCATACCAAGTAATGGTTCCCCCAATGATGGGAGACCCCCAAGAACGCCACGTTCAGTCCTTAAAATGGCGCCCAACCATGTTTGAAAATACAGCTTCTGAATTTGACAACAGGCCACTTTCAAGTGGGCCCTTGTTTCAATGGTTAGGCGTGCATTGGCAAGGTACAAACTACGCCGTTTCCCTCAACAGCATTTCTGCTGTGTTTCAAACAAGCCCAAGCATTCATTCAAATTCTGACAACATGCATTTAGATGTGGCTGTGCACGATGGCGCTGTGGTCTTCATGATGCCTTTTTCTGAATGTTTTGCCACCGCGCCCTCTTTCCTCGCATCCAACGAATTGCCCCAATGGGCTATCGTGCTGCATGCCGCATTGCCTGCCCCCATAGGCTGCCGCGTGCAATCGGTGGTGGGTCCGTTTTGGGCCAAGTCTGGTTTGGCTTCCTTAGAACACGACGGCCAAAACTGGACTGTGGTTCACCGCTCTGGAGCCTCGCATGCTTGAAGGCAGAAAACTCAGCCTAGACATGCAGCGCGACAGCAACAGCCGCGTCTGGACCATGCTTGCCCTGCTCATTTCGACAGCCTGCATTCTCTTGCTGACCAGTTTGTGGATTGGCTTGGCTATTGCCCCGCCACCGCAAGACAAATCGCAAGACATTATGGCGCAAGCACACGCCAAAGTTTTAGAGGGCATGGCGCAATTAAAAAGCAGCCTAGCCGCCGATCAAACCATCACAACTGAATTGATAAGCGATATGGCCCAATGGGTTCCTGTGCTTGTCGATTTTTCGCAAGCATCCGCCAAAGGCATGCAAGTTCCCGCAGATTCACGTGATCCCCAAATTTGGCCTGGCCAGGCCAATCTTATTTTGGAAGATCTCAACACCATCATCTCGGCCAAAGAAACCTTGCTCAACTTTCTGCGCACCCGCGACAATTTGATTGTGCTCTACAAACCCAAGGGCCCTATTTCGCCACAAGCCTCTGCACCGCTAACTGCGTTCAGAGAGTTCAGCGGTGGAGTTTCAGAGTGGGTCAAGCTCACGCCCGCTTCTACCGGTGAAGCCAAAGCGCCCAAAGTGGCTACCCCACTCACATGGGGTTTGCTTGTCAGCTCAAAAAGCCCTTGGCAAAAAATCAATGCCCAAATGGACGCGCTAGAGGGCGAAGCCAAACTGACCGACAACGCCGCTCAAGTGAAAGCCGCTCAAGCACTGCTTAGCGCCTTAAACCAAAACAATTTAATTCAAAGCATGCGCGGTACCGATGAACAAATGTCCAAGGTGTGGGTGGCACACGAACGCTTGCTGGCCGCGCTCGATCAGTTGCCGCCTGTGCCCAAAGTGGTTATAGCGCCAACGCCATTTTCTTGGTCTCAGTTGGCCTTTCCTGGCAACACCACAGAAGGTTTGATGGGGGCTATGGCGCTCTTGGTCATTGGGCTTTCAGTCCTTTTGGCGATGCACATCTCTCGCCAGCAACATGCAAAACTCATGGCGCAAAAGTGGCTTTCGCTCACCCTGAAATTAGAAAGCTCGTTGCGTGATGTTGCACAACCTCTGGCAATTTCAGTGAGCCAACAAGAAGAGCTTGTTGCCGAATTCAACCGCCTGCTTGAGCAGTCTCGGTTGCTTCAATTAACGCTGAACACGCCCGTAGAAACGCCTCAAAAATCTCTTGAAGACCAAGCTTGGAGTGCCGCAGCGCGCATTCAAGCCGACCTCGAAAGTGAGCTCAGGCTTTTGCGAGAAAAGCTGCTGAACATTCACCTGCAGTTTTGCTCAGGCGCTACCCAAGAAAACTTAGTGTACGACTTGGCATTTACCGCAGAAGGCATTCAAACTGTATTGACCACGGCGTCCGATTTGGGCCGTTCATTTGCCATTCTCAAAGAACACATGCATCAAACAGATGCCACGGGCAATGACCAAGAGTTGGTGGCCATGATGTCGCAAATGTCTAAGCTGAAGAATTCGGTCAAACGCATGACCCAACAACTTCGCGAACTCTCTCACAAACTTCAAGTGGCTGTAGAAGACGTGCCAGATGGCAAGCGCTTTGATTTGGTCAGTCCTCAATTGACAAATGGGAGGCCCCATGGCAACCCGTCAGTTTGACCACTTGTCTTTGGTTGTCTCCGATGCCGAGCTCAGCTTGCAGGGACTAACTCGAAGCATCCAAGTAGGCTCTGTAGACATGCAACAAGGCGCTTTGTATGCCCGTGACTTGTCGGGTGCTTTGTCGGTTTTGGGCCTTGACACAGCAGCCAGCCTGATAGAAGACATCGCAAGGCAGCTTACCCTTGGACAACCCAGCGTTTTAGATGTGGCGCAAGGTTTGCTACCGCATGTGGCCAGCGCGATTAAAGACATTCAACTTGGTCATGTGCCCGAGCCCGATGCTCAATTGACCGTGTTTGGCCCTTGGTCTTCAAGACTTCAAGTATTGGTATCGCGCGACACGGCATCGCTTAGCAGCTTTGAAGCTGTGGCCCCCAAGACTGGACACACTCAAATACTGGGCTTATCCGACCCTGGTTTTAAGGCCTTGCGCATGAAAGGCCTCAACCTGATTCAAAACGCGCGCATTGTGAACCAGCGCGACGACGAACGCACGGTGGTTCAAATGGATGCCTTGCTCAGTGAACTGCAAGACTGGTCCTTGCGTGTGGGCCAAGTGCCTTTGTCACAACTCTTTCCATTGTCTGCACAAGCCATGCAAGACGTTTGGCTCGACAGCAGCGTATTGGATTTGCTAGACCCTCTTCGCGATTTAGGTGTTCAAGCTGGCAGCATTCAGGCCCAATCTAGAAGTCTCACCATTTACATGGAATGGCTGGGTGTGAATTTAAGCAGCGACGAGTTTCAGCAACTGGGCCAGTGCCTATCGACTGCGTCTGGCCACGTCAAACGTTTGGCCGATGGCTACCGCTTGGTGTTTCCCTGCAGCCTTTCGCGCATGCGCATGACGCCTTACCTGCAAAATGGTCAGCGGTTTGCGGTGGGTGCGGGTCAATTCATTCAGTTTGACCCTCATGCCGAAGGATCTGGCTTTGCAGGCACCCTCACTGTTTGCTCAGGTCTAAGCACCCGTACCCTGCAAGTCGACCGTGTGCTTCCCGCACAAAACATGAATCTTTTTGAAGTGCCACACAACATCCCAACGCCCGAGGGTGTGTCTGGGGTGGCCTTGGATGCCATGGGCGAAATCTACTATTGCTTGAACATGGCTTGAACGCTTAACTTATGCGTACTTTGTTATCTATTTTGTGGTTAATTTTTTGCTTGGCAGGCCCCGCCCAAGCAGCATTAAGCGTTCAGGCCGAAGATGCCGTAAAACAGTTTCTGGCCAATCACTCTTCTTTGGAGGGGCGGGATTACAGCATTCAATGGGAGCCCGTCAAACTTGAGTTACCCAACTGTGCCAAAGCACCGACGGTTGAACTCTTAAGAAAAGACAAAGCTTGGGGCAAGCTTCTTTTGAATTTAAGGTGCAATTCTGGCCGAGTTTGGGCCAGACCTGTTGGGCTGTATGTCACGGTCAAAGGTCAGTATTTGGCGGCGGCAAGGCCCTTGAAGCCGGGACAAGTCTTGTCTTCTAGCGACTGGAAGTTGGTCGATGGCGACCTGGCCAAGATGGGCGACGGCCTGGTGGACAGTCCAGATTTGCTCAAAAACATGGAGCTCAGCCGAGCTCAACAGCCCGGAAACCCCCTTCGACTAAACGATTTTAGGCAAATGTCCGTAATCAAATCGGGAGATCAAGTTCGGGTGGCTATTTTGGGCCGCGGATTTGCAATCGATGCGTCTGGTCAAGCTCTGGCTGACGCGGCCTTGGGAGCATCAGTTAAAGTACGTATATCTGATGGCAAAATTATCCAAGGCACCGCTGTAAAACAGGGCGTGGTTGAAGTTGTGATGGAATGAGGTAAATCATGGTGATAAAAAATAACATTCGTGGATTGGGACAACCCAAGGCGCCTAGCCTTCAGGGTGGCCCCACTGCTGCCAATTTGCAACAACCTACCCCCAACAAATCTGAGCCGGCCGTGCGCATCGGCATTAGCGATGCAGCTGTAGCTGCTCAAGCCAACGTCAGCACCAGCGCTGCAGTTCAAGCCAATGCAGGCGATAAGCTTGACGTTGAACTGGTCAAAGAAATTCGCCAACGCTTGGCCGATGGCACTTTTGAAATTGATTACAACAAAGTGGCTGGCAACTTGCTAGGAGATGCAGTGGCTGCGGTTCGCGCAGGACGCCGTTAATTTCAATGACATTTGAAAGCACGCATGCTCTGGTTGAGGAAGTCGCTCAAGCTGTGCATGCGCTGCGCATAACCTTAGAAAATCACGAATTGCCTGGCCTTGAAGCGGCCATCTTGAACAGTCAAATGGCCTTGAAAGGCCTAGAAAATCATCCTGGTGGCGTAGACGGTTTAAAACAACTGATTGCCACATACACAGAAGAGCAACAAAAACAACTGAACGATCGTCTAGCCCAGGCCCGCTCTGACCACCAACTCAACACCGAACTCCTTCGCTTGGCCATGCAGCGCAATGCTGCGCTTCAGGCTTATGCCGCGCAGTCTTCAGCCAGCGCCACTTACTCCAGTGAAGGTGGGGTCTCGTTTTTTGGGGGCGGCCAGTTGCTTGGCAAATTCTGAAGCAAGCACTTCAAGGCTGGCTTCATTCAATTGTTCAACTAAGCCTTCAGCTCAACATGGAGCATGGCCCGAATGGCAATCATGGCCTGAGTGTGAAGTTGGCTAATGCGACCTGGTGTGAGATCTAACACCGCCGCAATTTCTCGGTACGACAAATCTTCTTGGTAATGCAAAGCCATGACCAATCGCTGCTTTTCTGGCAGCGTTTTTAAAATGCCTACCACTTGTCCTAAAAATTGTTGGCCCGACACCTTCTCTAAAGGGTCTGCAGAAAAATCGGTGGGCAACAAATTTTCGGGCACATCGTCAATGGGCATCACGTTGACGAAGGTGTCAATGACGGCAAAATAATCATCAATGGACACACCCGCTTCTTTGGCAACCTCTTGTTCCGTAGGCAGTCTGCCCAAGGTATGCTCCAAGCGCTGCGTTACTTTTTCAAGCAAATCGAGCTGGTCGCGCTGGTTGCGCGGCAAGATGTCTTCTTTGCGGCAAGCATCATAAATGGCGCCTCTGATGCGCATGCTGGCATAAGCCTCAAAGCTTTGATTGGGCTGCGGCACGTAGCGTTGCAATGCATCTAGCAAGCCCGTCATACCCTCTTGAATCAAGTCGTCCAACATCACATTGGCTGGCAATTTAGAGCCAATGCGCGAAGCAATGCGCCTCACAAGCGGTTGGTATTGTTTGAGCTGCTCGCCCAGATCTTGTTGATACTTTGGCGGCATGCTAGTGCATCAAAAGATGGTTGGTGAGCTTGGCTGTCAGCTCGGGCCGCTGGCTCCAAGTACCCTTCAAGGGCAGCTGAGAAGCAGGTGTTTCAAGGTGACCCAATACTTTGACTTCAGGCCCCAAACTTAATTTCACTTTTTCTTCTGCCCAGCCCACACTGTTTTCTGAGCTGCCTGCTTGCCCTGCCAACACCAAACTCCAAGAGGCTACTGGCGTTTGTTCTTGGGTGTGTGCAAGCCATTCAAAGGTTTGATTCAATTCTTGCAACTCACATCCCGTAATGGCTGTGCAGTGAATGCGGGCGCCATAGTGCTTGAAACTTTGAGCTTTGAGTGCTGCAGTAGAAACAATGACACTGTCAAACTCCACACCACTTCGCATTAGGCGATCGGACAAGGTTTGCACGCTTTCTCTGATTCTGGCTGTGTGCAAAGACAAGCCATACCAAAGCCCGGGCTGCAAGGGCGATACGCTTTGCTCCAGATCGACAAAGCCTTGCAATGTTTTGGACAAATCAAACCTCACTTTGCAAGGCAGTGGTACTTGCTCTCTGTGAGCAAAGTCAATTTCATCCGCCCACATGATGGTGCGTTCAAGGTCAATCAAGCCCTGAGTGAGCTCACTCACCAAAGACAAAGCCAACGCAGGCCGGCTTGGGCAGCACACCACATGCACGGGCGGTGGCGATTTGCCAAACAACTCACGCAGACCATCGGCTTGGTCTTTGAGTCCGTTCAAGGTGGCAGGCTCACTCATGAAGCCTTGACCCAGTCGTTCAATTGATCGGCCATGTGAACTGGAATTTGATCGTCTGGAATTTGCAAGCGGCTAGACAACATGCGCGGGCGCAAAGCCCTGTGGCTGAGGTAAGCCGTGTTGGCTTGGCTCAGGTCTTCCGGCACACGCTGGCCGTTGGCCAAGAACATGAGCGGCAACTGATGGCGAATGAGGCAATCGAGCACAGGGCCAATTTGTGCGGCCTCATCTGTTTTGGTAATGATGGCTGCCGTGACAGCGCGAGACTTTTCATTCTTCTCGGCCATTTGGTACATCAAGATCACATCTTCTTGCGTGCGCAAATCGGTGGTGCTGCTCATGACCAAAATGCGCTTGAGTGCAGGCGCGCCTTCTAACAACAATTGAGACTGCTCCAACATCTGAGTGTCGCGCTGGCTCACCCCTGCCGTGTCTAGCAAAATAACGCGGCGGTCTTTCATGCTGCTGAGCTTGGAAGCCAAGTCTTCGCTGTCGCGCAGCGACACCACAGGCACGCCAATAATTTTGGCATACACCTTGAGTTGCTCTTGCGCACCAATTCGAAATGTGTCGGTGGTGAGCAAGGCCAATTGGTCTCGGCCATAGCGCAATACGCAGCGTGCTGCAATTTTGGCAATGGCGGTGGTTTTGCCCACCCCGGTAGGGCCAATGAACGCAAACACACCACCGGGGTCAAATACAGACAGCGGGTCGAGGGTTTGAATTTTGGATTCGAGTAGCGCTTGCAAACGGTCCATCAAAGGCAGGTCTGAAGGGCCTTGCGCCATGAGTTGATCGGCAGTTTCACCACAGAGCTGTGGAGAAAACCCGGCGTTAAGCAAGATGCGCAGCGCTTCTGCTTTTTCTGTGGACTGTGCCTGCATGTCGTCCCACGCGCGGGCAGACAAATGGGTTTGCAGCAACTGTTTGACTTCAGAAAACTCTGCCAACAGTTTGTCTACGCGCTTGTCTTCAGGGGGCGGTGCACTGACTGAAGGCGAAGAAGAGGCAGGTGCGTAACCCGGGCCTGATGATTTAAAAACGTTAGATGCTGGGGAGGATGCGGTTGAATTCAAACTGCTTGCGTTGCTTGAACTTGAACTTAAATTTGAAGTTGATGTGCTGGCAGGTGTGCTTGCCACTGGCGCAGCTTTAACTTCTGGACGCTGGGACATTTTGGCCAGCGCCTCAGGCGAGATGGCCACAATTTCAACCCCCTCTGGGGTATCGCGGGTAGACAAAACCAAAGCATCGCCACCCACCTGCTCGCGAACCAGTTTGAGCGCTTCGGTGGTGGTGGCTGCAATGATTTTGTGGGGGACCATTTAAAAGAGTTACTCCGCTTTGTTGAGTTTATATTTGATTTATTTGATTTAACCAGTGCTCGCCTGAGAACACAAGAATTTCTCAAACGTGAGCTGTGTGTCTAAAGGCAATTCGGTCATGGCCAAAACATGGGCCTGGCTGCGAATTTTCTTCACAATTCTTGCAAAAGTTAGTCGGGTGCGAGGATTGCACACAATGACGGGCGGCAAGTTTTTGGCCTCCATCGCATCTACATGTGTAGAAACCTCTTGCACCAAAAGACGCATGAGCGAAGGCTCAATCACGCCATCAGGTGCTACTGCGGCGGTACCAATGGCCTGCTCAATGAGGCGCTCAAACTCGGGCTGCACACCCAACACGCGGGCTGTTTGACCACTGCCCAATGCGTTTTGCACAATGGTTCGGCGCAAAGCTTGGCGCACCATGGGCAGGATATCCAAAGAATCGGGGGTTTTGGGGGCGTGCTCTGCGGCCACTTCCAGAATGGTTCGCAAATCTTTCACGTTCACGCCTTCCTCTAGCAACAACTGAAGCAAACGCTGAAGCAAGGCCACCGACACCACCTTGGGCACCACATCTTCCACCAACTTGGGAAAGCTGCCCTTGAAGTGGTCAAGCAACTCTTGTGTTTCTTGCCTTCCAAGAAGTTCGCTGGCGTGGCGGTGAATAAGCGTGTCAAGGTGCGTGGCCATGACCACGGCAGGCTCTACCACTGTGTGACCACGGCTAATGGCAAATTCTCGGCTGCTGGTTTCAATCCAAGTGGCGGGCATGCCAAAGGAGGGGTCGCGAATTTGCAAACCAGGCATAGGGTCGACTCCCTCCGGCGCAATGGCCAACAGCCTGTCGGGCAAGCACTGACCGCGCCCCACTTCACCACCGTAAATTAAGAATCGATAGGTTTCAGGTGGCAGCTGCAGATTGTCTCGAATGTGCACCGAAGGAGTGAGGAAACCCATGTCGTTAATGAACTTGCGCCGAATGGCCCTGATGCGCTTGATGAGGTCGCTGTCTTCGCCCTTGTCCACCATGGGAATGAGGCGGTAAGGCAACTCTAAACACAAGGGCTCGACCACTGGCACATCGGTCCAGCCCAACTCCTGCCGAGCTTCGTCTGTTTTGTTGAGGGCCGCAGCGTCGCTGACCACATTGGCCGCTTTGCGCCTGATCATGTACGCCAAGCCAGCAAAGAAAAGTGCAAATGAAATGAACATGGTATGCGGCATACCAGGCAATACGCCCAACAAACCCAGCACACCCGCGGCAATGAACAACGAGCTTTGATTGCTGCTCATCTGCTTAGAAAGCTGCTCGGAGAAATTATCCTCGGTGGCCACACGCGTGACCAAAATACCTGCAGCCGTAGAAATAATGAGCGCAGGTACCTGGGCTACCAGGCCATCGCCAATGGTGAGCGTGCCGTAAACGGTGAGCGCTTTGTCAAAGCTCATGTTGTGCGCAATCATGCCAATGAT
>Ga0070374_10000640_pt1 | contig 14413 bp, 14 predicted proteins | sample LauGreSuBDMM15SN_2_FD_66374 | JGI IMG/M metagenome (GOLD analysis project Ga0070374, IMG submission 66374) | Freshwater lake microbial communities from Lake Michigan, USA - Su13.BD.MM15.SN (version 4) (version 4) | ecosystem: Environmental > Aquatic > Freshwater > Lake | place: Lake Michigan...
CTGCCTCTGTACTTAGTTTAAGATTCAATTCGCCTTGATATTTTTCAAATGAATTTTCAACCCAAAAATAGCTTTGAAAATTCCCTATTAATATAACTGGTTTTGCTTTAGATTGATCTAATATTGACCACCCAATTCCCTTACCTGTTATTAGACGATGCTCTCTAAAAAAAATCAGGTTAAGAATCCTGAACAAAAGTGGTCTTATGAATATTACAATTTTTTGTTTCCAATTTCTTGCAACCCAAACTGAGCTAAGTTTTAAAATAAAATTTACAATTTTGCGTCGTGCGTAAGGTTTTTTACTGAAGTTGATTTTAATTGTATCGATAAGATTTAAGTCGCAAATTTCAGGAATGCCTCCAGCGCCAAGTGATGTATATAAATAACCTGAATCAATTGTAAACTGATCTCCAAGCACTTCCCGTGCAGCGATATATTGAAACATCTGATTACCTAAACCTCCGGAGAGCACCAAATTATGACTCATGTATTGCCTTAATAATTTTTGGCCGATTTACTGTTAAATATACCATTGCTACAATAAATTGAAATATGTTCTTAAAATTTATTAAAATTACTCTATTAAAAGTAGCAATTTTGTTTTTGTTCAAAACCCAGTTACTTTCAGATTTAACTATTCGAATAAAAATTTTGTTTAGCATCGCAATTGACATACGCTTGCATATAAATTGCTTTTTTTCAATTGACTCTAAAATTTTAAGCAAAAGTTCATGCATGGTATCAATATTATAATTGAATGTCGTTTGATTTTTAGACCCAATATAATATCTATATACTTCAGAGTTCGATAGATAAATTTGCTTCGTTGGTAAATTCAAGGATAATAAAAAAATTAAGTCTTCGCCTATTATTATATCTGTAAATGGTGTTGTTTTAATCAATGACGTGAGAAAAGCCATTCGAGTAAAAGCTGGGAAATTTGCAATTTGTAAGTCAAAAAAAACATTTTTTATTAGTTTATCTGACATGCAAGGAGGTGTTGAATTATTCTTAGACTTTACAGAAATCAATCCCATTGCAATCTCGCAATTTAATTCTTTAGCTTGTTCAACCATATCAATAAACTTGCTCACATAAACTTGATCATCACTATCCCAAAAACAAACCCACTCTGTTTTGCATAATTGAAATCCGGCATTGCGAGCTTGTCCAGCATTTCCGTAATAACCCTGAATATACCTATCATTTTCTCTACTGTATTTGTCATAGATTTTTTTTATAATTGGGCTATTATCTAAATTTTTAATATCATGAACTAAAACAATGTTGATATTCCTATTGCTGGACTGAGACAAAATGTCTTCGAGCATATCTGCCTGACCATCGATATGCGCAATAGGGATAATTGCAGTTAAATTAGCGCCATATTTTTTTGTATCAGTACTTTCTGGCAACACATAAACCTCCAATCAGTTATGTTTTGATGATAGATTTGGCAAATGCATGAAGTAAGTTTAGGTGTATTGTGTTATAAGCATCGGAAATGGTTGGCATTTTTTTCATTTATTTTTAGTATTTTTGTTTTTACGACTCTAATTGTCTCAGTAAAGCCCGTTCAAGATGACTACGCAACTTTGTCTCTAGTATCAGAAAATGGTTTTATAGGTTTTTTAAATTCTAACTGGCAGTCTCATGGTGGCAATATTTGGCCAATGGCGATACATGCAATTGTAATGGCTTCCGCTTTGGAATCATTCAATTTTATTTCAATTTCTATATTTGTATTATTAACGATATTGCTTATTATAGGATCAATTGTATATTTATATTCTAAATTACTTCAACAATCTGTTATTAACGAAAAGTGGACTTTATACATCTTACTTATCGGAACTTTACTAGGGTTTGAGGGTATTTTTACGCCGGGCTTAATTGGGTCTTACCTTTTTTCTCTTGCAAGTTTAGTGCATTTATGGCCAGTTTGTTTTTTTGTACTTGGTATTTCACTAGCCATCTCAGATAAAAAATATATGCTGGGACTTTTCTTGCTTGGAATAGTTACGGGCAATGCAAATATTTCTGAATCAGTTGCTTTTATTATTACTATTTTACTGATTAAAAACTTCAAAAAAATTAATAACTTTAAAAACGCAACAGTATCTAATATTAACATCTTTTTCTCCGGTCTATTATTAGGTACATTGCTGATAGTTCTTGCTCCTGGTTTTTGGGTTAGGGCTAATTCAATAAATAGCACTTCATCTGAATCACTTAACACTTATTTTTTACAATTTATGAAGTCGTTTTTGATTTTTACTGTAGATGTACTTTCCCACCCGGTTCTATATATATTTGTAATTCTTGGTTCAATATATGGTAAAAAAGTTTTTAATTCAATGCACACTAATTTTTATTTCCCAGTCTTAGAAATTCTTTTTGTGAGTTTATTTTTATGCCTAGTAGTTGGTTCTGTATTTGCTTATCCTGCTTGGCACCAAAGCTTGGGTTTATTATTTTTGTTACCTATTTGTGCTTTTAGCTTAGGTGCAAAATTCGCCAAGCGATTAAGTAAGATGCTAAGGTCTAGCCAAATTTTTTTATTGCTTTTGTTTATCTGCGTACTTAGCATTTCAACTATTCGAGCTAGTTTTTTGTTATCTGATAGAAGTAGTAATTGGAAAATATCTAATGACTTAAATATTTGTAAGATTAGAATTAATGATGAAATTAGTATTCGAAACCCTGAAATAATATACCCTCCATTTAGTCTTGGCATTGAAGAGGTCCAAAGCTGGCCTTGGATTAAAGACGCATACATTGTTTGGATTAAAAATAACAACACTGCAGGCAATAAAAAATGCTAGATTAATGTAATGGAAAACATTGCAGTGATTTCTCCTGAGGTATCTATTGTTGTGCCGTTTTTTAATGAAGAACTCATGGCTGATCTGGCTATTAGAAAAATTAGTGAAGTGATGATTAATGTGGACAGAACTTATGAAATAATCGCAGTTGATGATGGTTCTACTGATGCAACTGTTGATATATTACGCGATTTAATAAATGAATTCAAAACTTTACGCCTTATTTGTTTTTATCGAAACTGGGGTCATATGGCAGCACTCTCTGAAGGTTTGATGAGGGCAAGAGGTCAGATAGTAATATCGTTAGATGGTGACTTGCAAGATCCTCCTAGCTATATAACACAGTTACTTGCAGAATATGACAATCGTTTGTCATCCGGCAAACCGGTTGATGTTGTTCAAACAGTCCGTAACGACAGAACTATGGATACTTTTTTTAAGAGAATAACTGCCCATCTTTACTACAAAATTATAAAAAAACTTACTGGCGTGGCCGTAATTCCTCATGCCGCTGACTTTAGGTTATTGAGTCGCAGAGCAGTTGATTTAATTAATTCTATGAATCCATCAATGAAAATTTTTCGAATACTAATTCCATATTTAGGATTGAAAACTTCAGTGGTTAATATACGTAGAGATGCAAGGTCAGCTGGCAAATCTAAATACAAGTTTAGAGATATGGTTAAACTTGCAGCAGAATCTTTTCTGAGTTTTTCATCAACACCCTTAAGAATATTTGGAATTACCTCGCTGTTGATTTCAACTGTTTTATTATTTTTAGCATTTTTATTTTTACTGCTTTGGGCAAATGGTTTAGCAATACCGGGATGGACTTCCATAGTTCTTTTAGTTTCAGCAGTTAACTGTTTCTTGTTCGCAGTATTAGGGCTTTTAGGGGAATTTATTGGTCGTACATACGAATCTACTCAGAATAGAATTGTCGGAAAAGCGTCGTTTGAAATCTATCGCTAAATACACCTATGACTACGCTACTACTAAACTATTTTAGGCAAACTAAATATTATCTAGCAAAGATAACTAGGTAAAATATTTTAGAAACTCTTTATAGGCTTTTAACCCCCATCCTCTAGGCTCAATCACTCTTAAGTAATCGAAACTATAAGTTGGAGAACTCTGCATTAAATTTACAGTTGACAGTAAATTCTTATCCGCTAGGAGTTTTACTCTATTTCGCAAGATAGCTCTAGTAACATACTCGCACCGATCTCTCTCGTTGTTCGCAATTATGCACTTATTCATATCTAATTTTATGCGTTCGGAAAATAACTCAAAGGGATTATTTGCTATATATTCTGTGAGTTCCATTTCATTTATAGGAATAATCTTTTTCCAAATGGTATAGACACCATTCCGGGGACAACTAATTTCCGCTGGGGTATTAAACTCTGTTGAAACGTCACCGCTCCAAGCAATTTCCCAATTATCCTTAAAGCGAGAATCAGTAACTAGTGATGAATAAGAACACAGCCAGTGACCATGGAGCTCAATAATGTCTGGAGAAATATAATCAATCAAATAATCAATACTCAAACGCTCTTCATTTTGTACTAGTTTTGACAACAAGGGATCACCGATTAAACCTAAGTCAACATTTACAATTTTTTTTGAAAAAGATATTTTTCCTAGATCAGGATTGGCAACGATTGGTAAGGGATTTTCACTAAGAGAAGAACTGAATATTTGGTTTGAATATGACAAAATTATTTTATCACTTGGAGAGATATTGCAACATAAATCTCGCTCAGCGTCAAATCGATTAATCAAAATTGCGATAGGAATAACTGAAAAAATAAAAATCCATCTATACTTTTGCAAGTTAAAATTAAATAAATTATTCTTTTGAATTATCCAGAAATAAGTCAAGCATATTGGGATGACAAATGCAGATATTATACGAAATGCGCTAAGTCTGGCTGGACCAAACAGAATAAAATGATTCAGGGGAATTAATGTTACAAATAAACCTAAATTAAAACTAAATAATTCATTTTTGGAATATGAAAAAACATATAAAATTATAAACGCCAAAATTAAACAAAATATCAAGGCATACCTATATGGCAGTTCGTAATTATTTATTCTAATCATAAATATTGAACTGATTGCTAAGGTCGGTAAAAAAACCCACTTCAATAATGAGTAGTATAAATTTGATTTATTTTGTAAAAAATATTTGAAAAATATAATTAATATTTGGGATAAAATAATTAGTAGGGAAAAAATTGAGAATTTCTTTCCTAAAGCAGTTGCTGTATTGGGGAATATTTCTCCATAGTAAGTAAAGCGAATGATGTGAAAAACAAACCAAACACTAAATGGAATAAACATTAATTTCATTTTTCTGCTAAGTGATAAATCTTTCAATCTAATAATCAAAAATAAGATTGGAAGCAGCAGCAGAGGCATTTCGATTCGGCTTGTACCCAAAAAAATTACAGTAATGATAACCAATTTCAAATTAATCACGGGATTAACTAATAAGCCAATTAAATAGACTAGTAAGCTTGCAACTAAAATATTCTCCATCCCTGAAATCATCCATCCAAATGTTGTCCAAGTTGAAATAATCAAAACATAAAGTAATGTTTGAAAAAGTAATTTAGTAGATAAACTATGATTAAAAAGATTTGATATTTTGTTTAATGTATAAGTAATCGATATTCCTAATATCCCCAAAGTTATTGGGATATAAAAATCTAAGTATTTTGTAAAAGTTAAATCATTATTTAATAAAAATGGCGGGATAGATATTAAAAAATTTAATGGACTTGACATAGATTCAACTCGACCGCCTGGTGACAACCCGACACTACTGTATTGAACTAGATTTAAAGCTTCGCTCAAATGAATAACTGAATCATCTCTATATTGCCACCAAAACTTAGGAATAATTCTTAAAAAAAACAGACTTGAAATCATCCACAAACATATTCCAAATAAATATACTTTTAAACTATCGCCAAACTTTCGGGCTTTTATTATAGCTACAACCATTTTAACCACATGTTCATGTTATTATTCTATTGTAAATCATTAAGGTGGATACCATTTTAGTTACAGTTATGGGCTTTGGATTTTTGTGTATTGGCCAGATACTACGTGGGTTGGCTACTCGAAAATATCTTTCTTACTTCACTCAAGTAAGGCACAGAGATATATTCACTATAAACGCTATTGGGTCTCTAACTAACTTGGTGTTTCCTTTGCGTATAGGAGACATAGGTCGGATTTTTTTGTTCTCGAGGAAGAACTTAAAAGTTCAAATTTCTACGGTATTTGTAATTATTGAAAGAGTAACTGATTTATTAGTTGTTAATTTAGTTATCTTATTTTCCTCAATATTTATTCCGAGTGTTTCATTTGGACAGTTGAATGCTTTAGGAATATTCGTGAGCTTAACTTTTTTAATAATTTTTTATTCCTCCGCAAAAACCACTATTGTGAAAAAAATCAATTTTCTATTAATTTTTTATCACTTCAAATCTGTTTGTAATCTATCTGCATATAGATATTTTTTTTCAATGATTTTTCTCAATTGGATATTTACATTTACGGCTATATACATTTTGTCTCTGAATAATGTATCAATTTTACAATCCTGGGTAAATTTTAATACGAAACTTGGAGATCCACTTACAATAATTTTTAGAAGAGATTTTTCACTAATGTTTACTCTACTAATACCTATAATTGGAGCTTGGATTTACTCAACATATTTTCCTTCAACAAGGAAGGTTGCTGAAAAAGCTTTGGATGTGCTTGTAAGGAGTGATCATGAATTGACCGATTTAAAGAAATTTAATTCCAACTTTGCAGGTTCAGGAGATTCACTTTTTCAGGCAAGAATTAACTCGAAGAACAATGGCAAAATTGAAAATATACAAAATGTCATCGTTAAAGTCAGTAAAATTGGAACAGCACTTGACTCTATAGAAATTGAAGATTTTTTAAAATCAAATAACAATATTTATAATTTTCCAAAAATTCTGATAGCGGGAGTTTATCGTAGAAGATATTATTTAGTATATGAAATGATTTCTGATAGCGGATCAGCTAAGCCGTCACCTAATGCATATGAATTTATTAACAGCATGGAGCAAGAACACAAGTTTGAAGTTATGAAAGAGACCTTAGAATACATCTACAGCACAGGTGAAAGGACTAACGCGGCTGAACCTTCAAAAAATACAATGCATGATTACCAAATAAACGCTATCGAAGAACGATTGAAAAGATCAGAGTCAATCAGTTATTTATTTTTAAACGTATATAGAAAAAATGATAGGGAAATCCTAGAAAAATTATCTCATTTAATTGATAGATTGACAGTTGATTTGAACATAAATTCGCATAAAATAAAAAAAGGTATAACTCATGGAGATGCAACATTAAGTAACCTACTTATTCAAAGAAATGGTGATAAAAGAATATTTTGGAGCATCGACCCAAATCCTAGATTCCCCGTCGGGAATTTAGAGTTTGATTTATCCAAAATTATGCAGTCAACTCATTTCATGTATGAAGACTTGATTTCATTTAAAGGTAATGAGAGATATTTTTTCGATAACTTCAAGCAAATTCGAGAAGATCAGGGGCTTGTAAATATTTTCAACTCAATAATTAAAAATGGTGAATATAATATCAATGTTAACTTATTGAATCTTTTTTTCTTGATTCATTTAATTCGACTTATACCCTACAAAACAAATGAAACAAAAGAATTTTTTTCAATTTTAATTCAGTTAATCATTCAAATGGGGGACGATGTACATAATAGACCGTGATGGGGTGCTGTTTGATACTTGTAGGTTAAATATTGAGTCTTACTTACAAGCAACGCATAAATTGAATCTAGAACTAAATGTGATTGAATTAGAACAGAGTATTCACTCAGGAAAAAGTTTCTCAGAATACTACTTGAATGTATGGCCTGATTTAGAGTCTGCAGCGATAGATGAGGTGAAATTGCTGAAATCCAATTTTTTTAATGAAAATTTAGATTTAGCAAGACTTAATTCCGGGCTTTTAAATGAATTACTTTTAGATGAAAGTAAAATGTGCCTTTTGACAAGAGCGACTGAATCGTCAACGCTTGCATTATTACGACATTTTAACATATCGATATTCGATGAAAATGTTTACAGTACGCAAACTTTTAATAATCCCTCAAAAATGTTTGCTATAAAGTTATTGGAAAAGAAGCTTTTAATTAGTAGTGACAAAATCAGTATCATTGATGACTCTATCAATTTTGTCGAAGAAGCTATTTTGGCGGGCTATAATTCAATTTACTATGAGCATTTTTGCTCTTTTGAGTCCGGAGTTGCATGAGTAACCTTTCAGTAGTAATTCCAGTCTATAACGAGGAAAATAATATAAATAGTCTTTTTGACTTTGTTAGCCAATTATCTTTTAAAAAATCTATTATCAATGAATTAGTTTTAGTCGAAAACGGAAGTACGGATGATACAAGGAAGCAAATTAAAAAACTATCTTCAAGAACTAAGGGGCTGGATTTGATTAGAACTTATGTTGAGGATAATCAAGAGTATGGCGGTGGAGTAAAAATAGGCGTACAACAATCTAAAAATGATGCCGTAATGATTTTACCTGCGGACGCAAAATATTCAATAAATGATGTAATTAAAGTTGTCACAGCATATGAAAATTCATCTAATATCAATCTAATGGTGAAAGGTAGAAGAAATTTAAGGAATGATCCTCTAACGGTACAAGTCCTGAGTTTCATGCTCACTTTTCTGTGCAGGCTACTTTTTTGCACAAAAGTTAAAGATATAAATGGGCTCCCTAAAATCTTTAATAAGAAGATTATTGGGGAGAAACTTCTTAACCTCAGTACGAATAGCTGTTTTGATGCGACACTGTGCGATGTTTGGCAGAAATCTGGTGGGAAATTTTTAGAAGTAAACGTATCTTTTATTCAAAATAAAAAAGCAAGTTGGAAAGGTAGGCGGATTAAAGTATCTATCGCGATGGTATTTACTTTATTAAAATACAAATTTAACGTTAGGAGAGATATTTAAAATGCCTACAGTATTGATCACGGGGGCATGTGGAGGCATAGGTTCTATACTTGTTCCATTTTTAGTTAGTAAAGGATTAAAAATAATTGCTTTAGATGATTTATCCAGTGGTACTTGGAATAATTTATCCCCGGACTTACCAATTACTAAATTAACAGTTGATATAACTCAAAAAGACGAGCTGGAAAAATTAATTGAAGGGCTAGAGTTTGAATTTTGTATTCACCTTGCTGCTATAAGCTCACTTCCTGAGTGTCAAGAAAATCCTTACAAAGCAATGGAAGTGAACTTTTTAGCAACTGTTAATCTTGTTGAAATTTGTGCAAAACAAGCAAATTTTTCTGCTTTCATTTTTGCGTCTACCTCAGCTGTTTATGAAGGTCTAAAAGAACCAGTTTATAGTGAAGACCTAATTTGTAATCCTTATTTATATTATCCATTAACCAAACATTTTTCGGAGAAATACTTAATATCATCTAATTTAACTAGGGGTTTTCCTGTTGTAATTACCAGACTTTTTAATGTTTTTGGTGATTTTCAAAACTCACAAAGAAAATCACCGCCGCTAATTAATTATTTAGTTAGAGAACTCTGCGCTGGCCGACGCCCTGTTCTATATGGAAAAGATGCACCAAAACGTGATTATATCTCAGTTGATAGCGTAGTTTACTATTTTTATGAGATTTTAAAAAATAAAGCTGTGATTGGTAAGACTTATAATATTTGCAGTGGATCTGGGTACGATGTAAAAGAAATTTATTCGATCGTATCTAAAACACTTAAATCAGATTTAAAGCCTGAATGGGAATCGGCTGAAAAAATCTGGTCAAAGTATGAGAGTTTAACAACAAGGTATTTTCAATTGAAAGACGAGGTAGTTGTGGCTGAGACTAACAAGCAAAGTATAGGTTCGCCAGAGGCTGTCCATTCTAAGATTGCGCCTTTGAATGTAGACACTGAGCAAGAAATATCTGAAATTGTACTAAGAATTAAAAAAAGATTAGAAAGCATATGAGCCCAGTAGTTATACTTTTATGCGGTGGCAGTGGCGAAAGATTTAGAAAACATGACGCTCTCATGGAAAAGCCATTAATTAAAGTTTTTGGTAAGTCGCAGCTATATTGGGCAATAAAAGGAGCTAACCTATCGTATCGTCCCAAAAAATTTATTTTTGGCGTACGGTCAGAAATTCTTCCAAAAGTTCTAGAAGAGATTAAGGGATTTGATTTTGAAATTAAATTTGAAGTAATTGATATTGGTAATAAAACTAACGGTGCAGCAGAAACAGCCGCACTGACATTGGCTAGATCAAAAAGCTTAGAGTCGAAAGATCCAGTTATCCTCATTGATAACGATTGTTTCAATTTGTTAGATCTGGGAAGTAATAAATTATCAGATTTATATCCTTTTGTTTCAACTACTAAATCAATAAATAGTCAGCATTGCTTTGTTGAAGTTTCGGGAAATAATAAAGTTATAAAATTTCATGAAAAACAAATATACGGTGAATATGCAATTTCTGGAAACTATGGATTCTTATGTAGTGATCAATTTTTTGATGCCCATAACAAGGCTAAAGCAATAGGAAATGAATTTTATGTTTCTGATGTTATGAACTCACTCTTAACTTTTGAGTCAATAAATACTGTTATTGCTGACAGGTACTATTCTTTCGGCACTCCGGAAGAGATTGATTTAGTCAACAATTCAATTCTGGAATTCTTATAAGGTAATATCTAGATATATAAATAATCAATTGGATGCTTTACCTATCCTATCGACTATTGATACCGCTAGTCCGCCTCCTTTGGGAGGAATTACAACAACTCTCTGTATTTTTTTTTGATCCGCAGTTCTAAAGGCACGGTATAAATTTTTGGCGAATTCCTCTACTGAGTCTGGTGATAACAATCTGAAAGTACCAGTTGGAGTAGAAATGTCCGACATGGCAATAAATCCGTCTCCTTGCTTTACCTCACCAGATATAACTACTTTAGCTTTGGGAGCGTAATGAGATAAAAGCATGCCTGGGGCTTTTATCTCATGAGCACTTGTTGTTGATATTATTTTTAAGCCTATTGATTCTTCAATCATTTCATGTGTAACTGCTCCAGGGCGTAAAATTTGAGGTTGGTTATTAGTAAATCTAATCACCGTAGATTCAAGACCAATTTCACATTGATTTCCATCTAAAATCTTGTCAGATAAGGCAAGGTAATCTTCTAATTCTGTGATTACGTCTTGAGCAGTAGTAGGTGAAACCGCACCAAATCTATTAGCACTAGGTGCGACAACTCCAGTTCCGCCAAGTGCTTCAAACTTAATTAGTAATTCCTTAGCTATAGGATGATGTGGAACCCTCAATCCAACAAAACTTTGACCACCGGTTATAAAATCCTTAGCTAATTTAGTCCTATTCAAAATAAGGGTCATTGGCCCTGGCCAAAAATCTTTAGCAAGTTTAAATGCAGAGTCAGGAATATCAACTGCCCACTTATCCAACTGATTAATAGAGGAAATATGAACTATCACTGGGTGGTCAGTAGGCCTACCCTTAACAGAATAGAGTCTGCTGACAGCTTTCTCATTTGTAGCATCTGCCCCTAATCCGTAAACAGTCTCAGTTGGAAATGCCACAAGATGACCATCTTTTAATGCTTTAGCTGCCTTTTCTAAATCATCTTGAGTGCAGTTCGAGATTATTTCCATGTGTAAATCATCCCATTTAACTGGTTTTGATCTGCTCCTTATGACCGATACCCTTCTCCTTCTGGTCCCCATCGTCTAGTGGCCTAGGACGTCGCCCTTTCACGGCGTTAACACGGGTTCAAATCCCGTTGGGGACGCAACGAAGTTGAAGGAAATTTCGGCTTCGAAAGGTAAGGCCCAGTAGCGCAGTTGGTTAGCGCGCCGCCCTGTCACGGCGGAGGTCGCGGGTTCAAGTCCCGTCTGGGTCGCAAGGTGCCTTACGGCACCTTATTGGCTGAGTAGCTCAGTTGGTATGAGCGAACGACTGAAAATCGTTAGGTCGCCGGTTCGATCCCGGCCTCAGCCACAGAAAATATAAAAAGTTAGGTAGAAATGATCTTAAGAATAAAGATTTTAAAAGATAAGTACTTTGATTACTCAATGCTGCGTTGGGTTGCTGTGGGTTTTACTACCACCCTAATTGATTACATTCTTTTTATCACTCTCTATGGCCCAATCAACTCAGTATTTTTAGCAAATCTATTTTCAGCAGTAGCAGCTACTTTATTTAACTACCTAACACATCACCGCTGGACTTTTAAGAGTAATAAAAGTTACTCCAGCTCTGGAGTTGCTTATGTTGTTAATTTGATTTTTTGGTGGTTAGTTTCAACCTCTGCAATTAAAGGGCTAATTGTGATGGGTATTGATCCAAAAATCGCAAAATTGATTCCTATCATCTTTATTGCCCCAATAAACTACTTTGTCTTGAATAAGTTAGTTTTTAAAAAAAAGATTAATTAGTTTTAATTTTACTAAATCCCACAAACAAAAAAATCCAAGTAAGAGCCGCTGTGGTGAGTATATAATATTCAAAGTTTTTATCTACAATTGTGATCACAATAGAAAGAGAAGCAAATACTGCCGATAAGCCCCACAAAGTAAAAGCTGCCTGTTTTCGAGATAAACCAGATCTGATTAATCTATGTGAAAGATGATCTTGACCTCCCTGAAATGGAGATAGGTGTCGATAAATTCTTGAAACCACTGCAACTGTTGTATCTAGGATTGGGATTGCTAGTAAAAGTATCGGTGTTAGGTAAGAACCGATCTGAGTAGAGGTATTTGGCTGAAAACGAACGGTCAAGGTTGCAAGTAGGACACCCAAAAACAATGCACCAGCATCGCCCATATAAATCTTGGCCGGATTCTTATTCCAAACTAAAAATCCTAGGGTTGCTCCCGCCGTTACGGTAGCTAGCGCTGTAATTAAGTATTGATCCCCATTTAATGCCAAAAAAGCTAGTGCTACAGAAGATATAGCAACTGTTCCAGCCGCTCCACCATCTAAGTTATCAAAGAAGTTAATTGAGTTACATATTCCTACAACCCAGATAACTGTAATAACTGAATCAAAAATAACTGAGCCGGTTGGATTTCCGACGTTATTGGTGATTATCAGAATACTTGCAGTGAAGATACCGGCTATATTTTGAGCGACAAATCGAGGTAGTGGCTTGAGGTTTTTAAGATCATCCCAAAGTCCGATTAAACCAAGCGCTAATGCCGGGCCAAGTACTGAAGTTGCTAACCAAAAAGTATTGGTGGTGAAGTTTGAAACTAGTGAGGATGAATAGGAGATGGTAATAACTCCGATAATTATTGCTACACCGCCTAAATATGGAACAGGCTGCTTATGAGATTTATGAGATGAGTTTGGTCGGTCAATTACATCACTTGCAATCGCAATCTTTCGCATTATTGGGGTGAGTACACCAACTAAAAAATATGCCATAACAAAGAGTAAGAAGTACTCCTTATTTGTAATCCCCATTTATCTATCTATATCTTTCTTATGCAGAGCCAGATTTGCGACGATGCATCTTTGGCGCAGAGCCACCAGTTTGACCAGCACCAAGCTTTGAACCAGAAGATGGCCCAGCACTCTTACCCGTGGTATTTCCCTTTTGTTTTTTTGCCAGCGCCTCTAGCATCTTCGCCTTTGCATCAACCTCAGGCTTCTTATCCTCACTCATTGTTAATTGCCGCCATTTCTATTTACTGGGTTTGATATTGAAGTAAGTAAGGATTTAACCTCAGACTCTTTATATCTTCGGTGCCCACCAAGGGTTCTAATTGAGGTTAACTTGCCAGCTTTTGCCCACCTGGTAACAGTCTTAGGATCAACCCTAAATAAAGATGCCACCTCAGCTGGTGTTAATAAAACCTCTTGCTCAGAAGCCATTTAAATCCACCATTCGGAAAAATATATACGAAATGTCCATTTCGTACCTTTAGGGGTAAGTATTGTGGTTTGAATCAATAATTAAAAGCACGCACCTACATTGCCTGCTCAAAGGCGGCCACTCTGCGCCAGCGTGTAACTAACCGCTCATAACCTTGACCAGCCAACGCCCCATCACCTGCTGCAAGGCCCGCTAAAGATCTTGCAACATCTTCAATTGAAGTGTCCGCACTTAATCCAGGCTCACCACTTTCAATTAAAGTCTTCTCTAAATAGATAGCTAACCCTCCGTAATCACACTCCACAATTGATTCACTATGAAAGATGGTTAGCCACTGAAGAAGATCTGCTATCTCTTGTTCTATTGGTCCACTGCCAAATGCATGAACAACTGCCTGGTGGGCAAATAAACATCGCTGCTTTGCATTTGAGATTGAGGTTCTAAGGATTGTGTATGAACCATCCTCATTTGTGCCACGAAGACGATCATTTGGTTCAAAGAGTGAAAACCAACGGGGTGGGATATTCCAGGTTGCGGTGATTATATGTGAAACCTTATCTTCAACTACCTCTGAGTTGACCATTAT
>Ga0070374_10000647_pt1 | contig 14366 bp, 4 predicted proteins | sample LauGreSuBDMM15SN_2_FD_66374 | JGI IMG/M metagenome (GOLD analysis project Ga0070374, IMG submission 66374) | Freshwater lake microbial communities from Lake Michigan, USA - Su13.BD.MM15.SN (version 4) (version 4) | ecosystem: Environmental > Aquatic > Freshwater > Lake | place: Lake Michigan...
CTCCTCATCGTTGCGGCGCTCTCGTGCCTCTTCGGGGTCGGCTTGAGCCGCCGCCTCGTGCTTCTCCCGCTGCTTGCGCTCAAAGATAGCCGCGTCGTTGCTGATTAGCGGGCCTCCGGGCACGTCATCAGGGTGCCCGAGCATCAGCAGGGGCCACGTGCTCCGGCCATGGAGAGGCGCAAATTCGTGGCAGAAGGGCTTGCACAGGCCCTTGGGGTCCTGCACGACCAGGAGCGGGTGCTTGGATCGCTCCACGAAGCGGCGCGCTAGCCGACCGGCCTCACCATGTGCAAAGGTGAAGTCGGGCAGGTGCGCGGACGAGGTGGCCGCAGAGCTGGAAGGCACGGCCGACGGCCGATGGATGGCAGGTGGCGCCTTGCCGGCCGCTTTCGCCTGCAGCGCCAGCTTGTGACCGCGGGAGGCCATAAATTTATCTGTTCACTATGAATGACGCCACGTAAAGCGAGGTGGGGTCCAAGATCGGGCTCCGTCTGGGCCCGTCCGTGGAATGAAGATAATCCCAATCACACTCCCTTCAAGTGTGGAGTGAACACGCCGCAAATGGCGGAATACGAAGATCGCCTGCAGCGTCGGGCGGCCGGCGGTGAAATCTTGGTCGCTCGGCTGCTGCCAAAGCCAGGCCCCAAGCTATACACTGGCATGCTTTGGTGGGTCTTTGGGCTTTATGTCCTGTTTTATGCCCGCGCGCCGTACATGCCGAGTGCAGCCGAGGAGCAGACTTACGGTGAGCTGATGCAGCAGGCCACATTCTCCGAGGAAGCGAAGGAAGCCCAGAACGAATTGCTCGCGGCCGAGCGGCGCCTCGCGGAGGTGCACGTCTTCGGCTGGCGCTGGAGATCGCCGTACTCGCAGCAGGTACCACCACGCATGCGGAGCGTCGATGAGGCCCGTGGCCGACTCGAGTTTCACTTGCAACAGCGCAACGCGTTGATCAGCGAGGCCAAGGCGCAGGTGGGCATCTGGTCGGAGTATGGCGTCGAGGAGGTCCGCGACCGGTTCTGGAAGGCCTACCAGTCGGGCAAGGACTTTGCGAAGCGGATGACATGGTGGGACCTCATCCTCGGAGCGGGCGGTCGGCGCGATGAGGAGGCGTGGGTCACGATGTTCCGCTATCTCGCGCAGATCATGATGAACTTCACGATCGGCCTGATCTCAGCCCTCTTCTCCTTTTGCTTCTCGCTCTTGTCCATGCTGTGGGAGTACAAGACGAGCTACTTGTCCGGCCTGCTCTTTTTCCTCGTCGCCATGTCAGGCGCCTCCGCGATGGTCGCCACGTTCATAGGCGGCATGTACACTGTCGCCATCGGCGGCGTGTACGTCGTGCTGAAGTCGAATGCCAACAATCCGCGCCTCCAGGGACGTCGGCAGTACCAGCCGCAGAATCTGCGTGCGAGGTATGAGCACTACGACTGAACTCTGAAGGGACTTTTCGAGCGCCGCGCGGTCGGTCCGAGCGGAAGAGCCTGTGCGCTGCGAGGAGGGTGTCGCGGCGCATGTGTCCCACATATTCCTGTACGTGATGTGATCGTTACCGGTACATTAGGTCCACATTTGGTCCGGCATCTCTGACGAAGCCCGCGCAAGTTGAAGCGGGGCTCGCTGCGTCCTGCGTCGGGATGGAGACAACACGCTCGTTTCCAGGCTCATCAGCCCTTGACCGAGCGGCGCACGCCTCGCCCGATGGCCGGACAGTGACGTTGGTCTTTGGCACGATCGATTTTTTGGAGTTGCTGCTCAACTGGAGCTGCCACGCTCTCGCACTTGGAGTACACTGGTTTGTGCTAGTCGCCATGGACGCGCAATGCCACCAGGCGCTCCTACAGAATCCGATGGCACGTGCTCACGCGTTACTGCTCCCGCAGTCACGCAACGTCTCCAAGATGACTGTCATTGGAGATCGCCAGCGTTTTGGACTGAGCGTCTTGGAACGCGGGTTTAACATTGTGCACTCTGATGCAGACGCCTACTGGATCAAAGATCCGTGGCCGGTGCTAAGTCATGGTGACGACATCGTAGCAGAACGTATCTGGGGTAAGCCACTCTCCGTCGTGCGCGCCTGGGGTGCGGCCATCTGCACCGGTTGGTACTTTGTGCGCTCGACGCCCGCAGCTATCGCGGTGGCTCGGGCGACTCGCGACGAGATCGCCAAGAAGCGTGCTCGGCAACCCAATTGGCAAGCGTCGGATCAATACTGCTTGAATGTGGCCCTCCACAAAAGGTTTGCATTGCGCTGGGACGGCAACCAGACCATGCCGCCGGCGTCCTCGATGGCGACCAAGTATGTCGATCAGCAACCAAGCCGCGGCACGGCGACCACTGAGAAGGGGACAGTCCGCGTGGCGATGCTCGCACATGCGATCATTCCACGTGCGTGCCCGGTGCTCTCCGCGACGGAGCTCACCAGCGTTGAGCGCGCAAGACCGGGCGAGCGCCTGCACGGCAAAGCTCACTGGTGGCGAGTGCTGCTACAGAACGCAGTGGTGCTCCACTGTTTCCCGCCGGGCGACACGCCGCAGCCCACGGAGAAGCGCTTCATCTTTATGGGGCACCCAAAGCACACGCAGGCCGAGGTGGCGTTTGCCAAACGGCAGAACTTGTGGAGGCTGCGTGAAAACTGGTTTCAGTTGATTACGAATAGGAGTAGAGACACGACACCTGGCATTTTGGGCTCGGGCTTCCTCGCCATGTGTAGGTCGTCGTGAAAATGTGTTGGAGACGCGATGAGATTTTTCATCTCAGATCCGCAAACTCCGAGTAGGCCGCTAAAAAATGATCATTCGTCAAGTGCTCGCCTTTTCGCCGACACCATGGCTTCCGCGTCATTGTGGGCTCAGCTTGAACAGGACGCGTTCGAAACTGGTTTCAGCAGCTTCATGAACGGTCTCCCTGACTTTGCAGGTAGCTTCACGGCCGAATCGTCCTTCTCACCGAGGGCCTCACCGCCACCCCCTTCGGTGCCAGAAACGGCACTCACATCCACGCGTGACACACCGCACGGGGCGGATCCAATACCGACCCTTGCTATGGCTTGGCCAATGGCCACTATTGCGGACGATATTCCATGGGCCTCCGTCGTCGTTGCGCCCGAGATCCTGCAGCACATGCTCCAGCCCAGACCCCCACTGCTCCAAGCAGCAGTGCAGACAGCCAACTCGGACGGTCAGACCCAGGGAGCAGAGGAACCGTGGCTGCGCTATCAGTGCCGCTATCCGGGCTGCAACCACCACTATGCCAGCACGGACGGCGTGCGCAAGCACTGTCGCAAGAAGGTGCGCATGCATTCTCGACCAACCGCCCCGCATGCATGACCGCCTTGCTGACACCCGGCCTCCGCGCGCGTGCGCAGCACTCGGAATGGTTGCGCGGCCTTGGGCCAGGCGTCGCGCTCTTCTCGCAGGTCGCGCTCCCATTCGGCCACGCGCTCACGCCCGTTGTGGAGAGGAAGGCTAAAGGAGAGCGCGGCGTTGACGAAACCGGCGAACCTGACGACGAGTCGGACGACACCCGACATGAAGTGCAACATGAGGGGCTGGGGCCGCCGGTACCGGACACGAGGCCGGACGCGAAGCGCAGCAGGGCTGTGATGACGGCGTCGCGCGCGCGGTCCGGCAGCAGCAGCAGCAGCAGCGCGTCGACGATGCAGAGGGACTCCTCCGCGGGAACTGGCAAGCGTAAGGGCAGCACGCGAGCTCACGGGAGCTCACGGGAGGACAACTGAGGACAGGACGGCCACCCTCCTGTGCTACGTGGGAGGGGGCATCCGGAACGCTGACGTAGATTCCGCGTGCCAGGCCGCAGGATCGTGTGGTGCAAGGCCCCCTCCCGCCCCCCTCATGGTCTGCCTGCAGACTTCAATTTTTGCATGCCCAAGTCTGGTACATCTATATTCCTTTACTTGCGATATATGTAGGATATAATTGACCCCAAAAACGGGAGAGCGGGGAGTTTTTCTATTTCTATTTTTCTTCGATTTCGTCACGGCGGGGACTGACGGCGACGGGCTCCGGCCTCCGCGTGTAGCGCGTTCCCGCCTTCCCGCCCTCGGCCCTGTCCGCCCTGATATTCCTCGTCGTTCGGAACTTTTTCAATTGTTGATCGCAATGTATTACTTTCAGTCGAGCTCCGGAGGGTCGGGTGGAGTGATTCGTCAAAGAAATTGCTCGTAAGATGTCACACTCATATTGTTGTATTCGGTACACAACGATGCTTCGCCCATCAGTCCGCCCCGAACCGCACTATTTCGGGCCGGGCTGACTTGGGCAGAAGCCGAGTTGGCCTGTCTGTGGACCTCTCTCTCTCTCTCTCTCCCTCTCTAGACTCTACTCGGAGGTTAGGCTAGCCCATGCTAATTCATGCGATCGCGGACGTCGAGTTAGCTGGTGCGACTCGTCGCGCCAGTGATCCTTGTTGTATCGCCACCTTCCATCACGCCTTCTGGCTCTTCCTCAAATCCTTCTCCTGCTCCGAAGGGGCGCTCATCACGACCTGCGGCACAACCTCAATGATCTTGACGGTGACCTTCTGCATGTTCGGCCCATAGACAGTCTCCTCCTTTTCGGAGCGCGGCTCGAGATACGTGCACGGCGGGTAGACGCATTCGAACTCATCTGGGTATACTGAGAAGGGTTGCACGACGGCCCCCATGTGAGCAGCGGAGTCGACGCGCACCTTGAGCAGCAGTGGCATCAAGGGGGCCTCCGGATTGAGCTTCATCCGCGCCGCCACGTCAGCAAGCACGCCCTTCTCTGAGATGGCGCGGTTCATCGACATGGACATCGGGCTCAGCTCAGTGCCACCGCGCTGCTTGAACTCGGAGGCAACATCCAGGTTGCACATGCCACGCCAAAGTACCCTCTGGGGAGTGCTCTTAGCGCCGGCGGTCGTCTCATCGTCGGGTGCGCCAGCGACTGCCGCGGCCGCCGCGGCTGCGGCCGCCGCCGCCTCGGCTGGCCGCGCATTAGCCTTGGCCATCTCGGCCGCGCGGAGCTTTTTGATGGCCTCGGTGAGCAGTGCGACGAGGGCGGGGTACGGGTGCGGCCGCTCCGGCGAGCAGCCATCGTGCAGCGGCCGGTTGATCGACCGAAAGACGGAAGATGAGTACAAGCGAAGTGCGAGCACATGCGCGCGCTTGAGCCCGGCCGAGGCCGCGGCAGGCAACGCCACGAAGTCGTCGAGGCTGAGGCCCCTGTTCCCCTGGTCGATGTGCGACGCGGGCTTGAGCTTCCCAGAGTCCTCAGGCAGCGATGGCAGGCGCGAGAAGTCACCGGAGCGGTGGGAGCGCACGTAGGTGAGCCAGTCCCTCTGCGTCCAGCCGTACTCGTCCGTATCGGGCTCCGCGGCGCTCGCACACGCCGTCTCGATCTCGTCGATGATGGCGCCTTCGCCGCCCAACATCTTGGCCCTGAGTTCGTCTTCCGTCTGCAGCCCGAGGAGCTTGTGCAGCGCGGACAAGCCCTCAATCGGGCGGCCAAAGCGAATCTTCTCAGCGAGGTACTTGTTTTCAACACTCGTATGGTCGTTGATGGACGAGGCGTCGAACATCAGCTCGTTGAGCGACTTAGGCGCCGCCGCCACGGTGGCCTCGCGGTCGACCTGCATGAGGACCATTTGCTCCTGGCAGAGCGGGCATACCATCGGACGCCCTTGCAGCTCTGTACACGCCCAGCGCGTCGGGAGCCCCTTGTGCTCCGTGTGCTTGGCGCAGCCGGGGCAGCCGAGCTCGGCCACAGCCGTAAGGCCGGGAAAGTCGTGGATGATGGCGTCCGCGATCGCCTTGATCTGCAGTAGGATGGCCCATAGCTCATGACGGTTGGACTTCTTCCCGCGCATCTCCATGCACAGCTCATACTCGCCTTTCTTGAGAGCCTTTTCGTGTGTCGAAGTCTTCTCGCCCGACACGGCGCCCGTGCGCAGCTCGAGGAGCAGCAGCGCGGAATCTTTGGTGCGCGTCTCGATGAGCGCGCCGCTCTTCCAGAATCGATGGTACTTGCCGAAGCCGTAGCACGAGGCCGTGAGCCGCTCCGGAATCCCAGGGGGGGCGATGCTCCCGATGCGATAGGACATGGCGAGCGTCTCGCGCGCGTCGCCGTCGGCGTGGCCCATCGCCTCATTCCACTTCCACATAGCATCGGTCGGTTGGTTGGGCGGCAAGCGCATCGGCATCACCCAGCGGCGCCCCTGCTGCGTGTGCTCTGCAAGGAAGAGGACGCCACTCACGCTCATCATCAGCAGCACCTCGGCGTAATCGTCGCGCTCCAGCCCGAGAGAATCCCACATGAGGGGCAGCAACTCCTCACGAAGCTCGCCGCTCTTGACCAGGCAATCTATGGCCGGCAGCAGCGTCGCCGCGCGCTGCTGGTCGTCGCCGATCAAGAGCGCGCCTGTGTGGCCCTTCGTGAAGAATTGGCGGTTGAGCCGGTGGTCGACGAGCGGCTTGAGCAACCGCACGACGTAATTGGGCTGCAGGTAGATGATGCCGCAGCTCGCGAAGATCTCGCCCTGGTTGACGAGCAGCTGCAGCGCGTCATCTAGCACTGCGGCGTCGCCGGCCAGACCCATCTTGGCCGCCACCTCGTTGACCCACAACTGCTTCGCAGAGCGCACCGTCATGTACGCGCGGGATCCAATCTCGCGGTTCTCGGCGTCCCACTCGCCGCCGCCGCCGCCGCCGCCGCCGCCGCCGCCGACGCCGACGCCGACGCCGACGCCGACGCCGCCGTGGGCGCTCTCGCCCGCTGCCGGCGTCGCCTCCGTGCTGTCCTTTTTCGCTTGGCGCTGATCGATTCCAACGACCTTGGCCGCTTCGATGGGATCGCGCCCGTCGCGCAACGCGCGCAGGTACGTCATCGCGAGCACCCACGTGCGAGGGATAGTCTGCCCGACCGAGGGGAGCAATGGGGGCTTGGCGAGCAGGAGGGACTCGATTTGGAGGCGCAGAGAGCTCAGCGACTGGTCGCCACCCGCGATGGACGAGACGCACATGACCTTATCCTGCACACGCAGCGAGCGCTTCTTGACATCAAGGGCGCTCTGGTGGCGCTCGACTCCCTTTTTGATCCAGTCGATCTGCTTGAGCGCCGCGTGTGCAAAGGCCTCGTGCGAACGATCCTTGGCGTCGTCCGGCACGAGCTGGTCGCAGTGTGTGAGCACGAACTGCACGACCGCGTCGGGTGCGCCGGTCGTCAGGTAGTCCATCCAACGGCCGAGCACATTTGAGTACTCCGAATCGAGCCATTCCACGGGATTCGCGGGCACGGTCATCAAGTAGAGCGACCCCGGTACAATGTACGGCTGCAAGCCCGCCGCGTACTGCGGCTGCCCCGCGAGGTCCCACATCGAGACGAGCACATGCCCGTTCTCCTTGGTCGAGTCTCCCACGGCCATCGAATAGATGTCGAGCTGGATGGTTCGCTCGTCTTTCCCTGCCGGGCGGGGCGCACCCGCACGCAGCCCGCGCTGCAGCGACGTCTTGCCGCTCTCGCCGTGACCGAGCAGGACGAGGCGCGCCGTGTTGGCCGTGGTCTCGCCGCTCTTGACGAGCTCTTGGAAATAGCGCCGGATGGCGGCGATGCCCTGCTTTGCAAGCGAGAGCGGCGGCCGCTGTAGCGGATTGTCCCTCACATCGATGCGCTCGAGGTTCTTGAGGTTGCACACGGAGAGCACGAGGGCACCTAGCCGGTTCTCGGCGACGTCGAGGTGCTTGAGCGAGTTGAGCTGCCCGATGGAGACGGGCAGGTAGGTGAGCAGATTGGAGCGCAGGTCGAGGGTCTCGAGGTTCACCAGCAGCCCGAGAGACGCGTGGAGCTCGTAGATGCGGTTGTTGTGCACCGAGAGCTTCTTGAGAAAGCGTAATTGGCACAGGTCTTCGGGAAGCGTGGCGAGCTTATTGCCCGAGATCGAGAGCGTCTTGAGTGAGAGCATCTTGCCGACCGAGTTGATCTCCTCGATCTGGTTCTTGTCCATCGAGAGCTTCTCGAGGCCGGCTAGCGCGCCCATGGACTCGCACAAGAGGTTGAGCTGCTCCTTTTGCTGCGCCAGGTACCGCTTGAGCGAGTCCATGCTCATCGTCTTGAGCTCCTTGTCGCCGAGGACGCGCACGTTGCTCGATATGTCCAGGGTCTTGATCGGCGTCGTCTTCAGCTGGTCGACGATCGCCGTCAGACCTTCCGGCCCCATGTCGTTCGTGTTCACGTTGAGATCGGAGAGGGATGTGTTGTTTGTGACGAGTGCACCGACGATGACGGAAGAGACAAAGGTGAGGCTCTGCTTCGAAAGGTCAATCGAGCGGCCGGTCTTCGCATTGAGCCCCTTGAGAAGGTGCACAGGCAGCAGCCCGCCCTCGAGCACGATCATCTGCAGCGATGGGTTCAAGCGCACCGCCTCCGCGAGCGCAAAGACGCCCTTGTAGTTCTGCTTGACGGAGAGATCCGCGTTCGGGTCGATGGTGCACAGGGGGTTGTTGGACAGGTCGACGGTCGTGATGGTAGTGTTTTTGAGGAAGGCGGTGGCCAGCGCAGTCGCGGCCAATGTCTCGAGGCCCGTGTTGGACAGATCGACGGCCGTGATCGAGTTGTTGAACTTGAGCACGCCGGCGAGCATGCGGTACGCTCCCGGCGCGAGCTGCTGACCGCGCAGCTTCAGCTCCGTCGCGTCCGATTCGATCTCGAAGGCGTAGCATTTGAGGGACGAGAGCTGGCATTGGCAGTCGTCGCTCAGCAGCAGACCACCCATCATCCACAACCCGTCGTCCTCGATCGGGTTGTCGCGCACGTCGAGCGCCGTGAGCGAGTGGTTGAGCTTGATGGCGCGCGCAATCACGTTGGCCGAGATGGCGTTGTTCGAGATGTCGAGCGACGTGATCGCACACTGCTCAGTGCGCAGCACCTCGACAAAGAGGATGCCGATCGCCGAGTCAGTCAACTTATTGGACGAGAGCTTCAGCTCCTTGAGGAACAGGCACATGCCCTGCTGCAGCGACTCGAAGAAACGAGTGCCGCCGCGGTCGCCCAGGCTAATCTTGGACAGGTTGAGCGTGCTGAGCGTCGACGCCTTCGCGCGCTGCAGCTGCTCGAGCACGCCCCCGCCCTCCGACGAGGATCCGGGGTTGAGCCGAAGCGACTTGACCGTCTGGTTGACGGCGAGCAGCGCGCCCACGACGGCGCATGCCCACCGGTGCAACGCTGCCGGCACTCGGTTGTCCTTCTTGTCGGTCTCCTCGACGGTGAACCCCACATCCCACAGGTCGATCTGCTCGACGCTCCGATTGCCGTTGAGCTCCTGAACGGGCAGGACGGCCAACGCGACCTCAGAGCCACGCCCTGGGTGCTCGAGGTGGAGCGACTGGAGCGTCGAGTTGGTTTGGAGCGCTTCGGCGAGCGCCTCCACGTGCTCGGCCACCACGGAGCGGAGCGTGAGCTTCGTGAGGGACGAGTTGGAGCGGAGAAGTCCGCAGAGCAGTACAAAGGAGCGGAGCGACCGGACGTGCTCGCGATCTCGCAAGTCGTACACGTGGCTGGTCATGCCCGGGTGAAGCTCATAGATGTCACAGTAGCCCACCTTGCCCTCCTTGTTCGCGAGGAGAGCGCGGCCGAGCTCCTCGCGCTCGGCCTCGCCGAGGTCGCCGCCGGGCGCCATGGTGATCTCGGTCAGGGTCTTGTTGGCCTTGAGCACGCCGGCGAGCATGACCGCGTCGCACGCCTGCGCGGACTTCCACGCGAGCGTGCTCGTCTTCTCATAGAGGGCAAAGATGTCGCACTGCAGGAAACAGAGCTGATTGCCGCTCTCGAGCAGCGCGCGCCCTATCATCTCTTTGGCACGAGAGTCCAGATGAAACGTGCGCTCCATACGCGACATGGGCTCCGCCTCGACGATGCCAATCGATTCCAAGCGGAGCCCTTTGACGCGCAAGAGCTCGGAGAGCGCCGGCTCGCGCCCCGGATTGTTGTACGACACGTCGATGCGTCGCATCGCATCACACGTACGGAGCGCCTGGCAGATGATTCGAATCCCATCGGGGCCAAGCCCATTGTTGGATACATCCAGCGTCGTGAGCGTCTTGTTCATGGCCAGGCCGCGCCCGAGCGTGCGCAGCAAGTGCTTGAGCCCGCCGAGCACATTAGATCCCAAATCGAGCGAGGTGAGATTGGGTGCCGTCATCAGCATGCGCGCGATGCCCGCCGCGTCCGTCTCGCGCTTGCCCACGCCGTTGCCGGCCAGGTTGAGCGTGACGAGCTTCTCATTCTTCTCCATGATGAGCCAGAGCGCCTGCAGCCCCGTCTCTCTCAGCAGCGCATCTTGCTTCGAAAAGTCCCATGAGGGTCTCCGCTTGGCGAGCAGACTGCCCAGGAAGCCGCCGGCGATGCGGCACGTGTTGTTCATGAACGGGTTGTTCAGGAACTTGGCGGCGGTCGCGTCGGTCGCCCAGCCTTCCCAACCATCTTGGGCCTGAATCAGCAGGTGCTGCGCGAAAAGGCCCTCCTGGAAGGAGAGGTGCTTGAACTGGTACTGCGCGGCGGCCACCTCGGTCTGCACCTCGAGCGTCTTGGTGAGCGGCATCCCGTTGTCCTCCTTGTTCAGGTGGAGCCAGAGGGTGAGACCCTCTGGGTTGGGGAGGTCAAGCAGCAGCGCCTGCGCCACGTGTGCCGACGAGAACTCGCGCCGCCCATTGATCTGGTTCATCACGGCCACGTTGCGCAGCATTGAGAGGCCGAACGACTGAGCGCGCTCACCAAGGAGCATCTTGAGGTTCGCATTGACGAGCATCATCACGGTGTCGACGAGCTTCTTGGGCATGAGCAGCTCGATGCGGTTGAGCTCGGTGCGCTGCACCTCGGGCTTGACCGCCTCGCGCAGATAGTGCGAGCCATGCTTGAAGACCTCGTACACCTCATTGGCCGTCAGCTTGAAGACCTGCTTCTCCTTCGACTCGCCTTTCGCTACGCTATTGTTCTCCTCCTTCTTGACCTTCGCGTCCATCCCATCATTGAAGCGCAGCTCCTCAAACTTCGTCTGTGCCTTGCGCGACGGCTTCTTTTCGCGCTCCTTGACTGGAGCGCTCGTCTCAACACCAACCTTGGTGTCCTTCGCGTCCTTGCCCTTGGCGTCCCCAGTATCCTTTGCCGCCATCGCGGCGCCACGGTCAAGGTTGAAGAGGCGCATCCACTCGTGCACGAGGTGATCGGTCGAGGTGAGGTCTCCGGACACCTGGCTGCGCAGCAGCCGCTTTGAGATGGCACTCTCGATGCCGAGCTCGTAGAGCTCGATGCGGTTCGAGGGCAGCTTCGTCAGGTCCTCGCCGCCCGAGGTGAAGATGAGGACGAGCAGCGAGAGCAGCACGGGGATGCCGGTCGCGTCCACGAGGAAGACGAGCTTCTCCTCGAGCAGCTTATCGAGCTCAGCCTCGGGATAATGGCCGGCGAGCCGCTGCCGGAAGAAGTGGTAGTGGCCGTACGCCTCGTTCTTCGGATCGAGTGCGATCTTCATCACGTCCTCGTAGTGCAACTCGGCCTCGCCGTACATGAAGAAGTCGCGGAATGAGATTTTGAGCACCGCCACCGCGAGCCGAAAGTGCGTCGGGTCCAGATCCTCGAACTTGTTGCGCAGTTGCACCATCGTGATTTCGACGCACTCGCCCTCAACCTCTTCACCCTCTTTGTTCACGTAGAACTTCTTCTTCGCAGGCTTTGCGATGATGTTGCCGTCCGCGTCGAGCTTCGGAGGACCGCCGTCAAGCAGCCCGTGCTTGATGATCTCTGGCCATTTGGCGCTGTCGTTGTCGTCCACCGGCAGTGGGGCCGAGGTCTGCAAGAGCTGAACCAGCTGGATGATCTGCGTGCCCGTCTTGCACGGTATGCGCGCACGCACCACGTCTGTCACGCATGCCTCGACAAGCCCGCCGCCCTCCGAAACGCGTCCGCCAAGAGGCTCGTCCATTGCCTTCTCGTGGCAACGCACCGGCTCCTTGAGCTCGCCAAATATGGTATCGTTCACGAGCGCACTCGCTTCTGCTGGGTCTCGCGCCACCTCCTTGAGCAGGAACTTGAGCACGAAGGCAAAGACGGGCAAGAACTCCTCAGCTAACATGTACAACTCGTCGGTCCGCGCGACGATGCGCTGCCAGCATGCGGCCGCTGAGATCCCCTGCTTCGCCTTCTGACCGCCGCCGCCGCCGCCGCCGCCGCCGCCGCCGCCGCCGCCGCCGCTTGCCTCGTCCGAGGTCTTGTCTTGAGCCTTCCAGTGCAGCAAACCGAGGGGACTCGCTTGCACATCCGCCGTGCCCAGCTTTCGGATCAGCCTGGCCAGGTTGAGCGCCACGCGGTGGCGCAGCTCCATGCCATCGGAGCCGCACATATCCTCCAGGATCTTCGCCTCGAGTTCACTGGCAGGCGCCGAGGCGGGCGAAATAGAGAGCACTCGGTCGACTCGATCGAGCAGCGAGATGCCGCAGCGCTGCGGTGTGTGGCTCTTCATCTGCCTGTCAAGCTTCTCGAGGTACTTGGACGTTGGCGTCTCCCCTGTGCCGAGCTCACGCAGCACCGTGCTGTGCGTCGATGGCGAGCGCAGCTGAGCAGCTGGGTCAAAGTAGGTCACAATGTCCTTGGGGCGTGCGCCCTCCAAAGTAGGGTCGGCCGCGGACGCGCCTTGGCTAGCCCCAGGCTCGGTTGGTGCGGACGCCGGCTTCGACTGCGCCGCGCCTGCCTTAATGTCGAGTATCTCCTTGTCCCGGAGCTCCATCGTACCTTTTCGTTCCCTGGCGGGCTCCCTGGCGCCACTCTCGCCCTTGCGCGGCGAGCGCCGCGTTGCCTCGGCCGAAGCGGCGATCGCCGCGTCCTTGTTCTCGTCGGCATCCTCGCCAACAGAGTCGACCTTGTGCAGGCTGTCGACGCAGAGTAGGCCCTCGAGCTCCGTACGAACAGACTCCTTGATCTTGTTGTACGCTTCGTCGAGCCACTTGCGCACCTCGCCGAGCGAGAGCAGGTGGTCGAAGAACTCGGAGCCTTGCATCTGGATGTTGATCACGCGTCGCTGCTGCTCGTTAGTGAGCTCGTTCAGGTTCATGATGACGAAGCGCGACCGGTACAAGCTGAGTGTGACGCCCTCGGGACGGCTCGTTACCAACACGCGGTTGCCGCTCGGTACGAGCTCCGAGTGCACGAACTTTTCGACCTGGTCGCGCAAGCCGGCGGCCTCGTCGACGCCGTCGAGGAGCACCACGAGCGCGCGCATCTGGTACGCCTGCATGAGCATCGCGCACCATGACTCCATCTTCTTGCCGCTGTACACGGACTCGATGTACCGAGGCAGCAGCTGGAAATCACCTTCCTTGTCGCGCTGGCCCTCGCGCACTAGGTACACGATGCGCTGCACGAAGACTACGACCGGTACGAGCCGGATGCCATCCTTGTGCCCAGTGCCACCGCCAGATCGAAGCCGGTCGGCGAGAGTGTACACCGCCTGCTTCGCCATCCACGTCTTGCCAGTGCCCGGCCCGGCGCGCACGAGCACCGGCTGAGCCGAATGCGAACCCATTGATCGGTTTGGCGAGGGGATGAGCAGCAGCGTCACCAAGTCGCGCACGTCGTTGACGCGCCAATTTTCGGGCACCGCGCCGGCCGCATTGTCCTGCACGTCGGTCGCGGTGGACACGTGCAGCGTCTGGTCCTTGATGCGCAACAGATTACCCGTGATCGCGTCCTCCACCATCGCCTCGCGCTCGACAATATCCTCAAGGTAATTGAGGCGCGCCATCTCGAACGCAGACACGTCTTTGAAGCGCTGCACCGAGTGGTTGAACTCATTAAGGGCCGTCGTGATGAGCACCGCCTCTCCCGCGAGAGACGAGACCATCGAACGCACTGTGCCGTCCTCCATCAGCCGATTCTCGAGCACGTTGACTACTGTCCGGTTGGAGAGAGTACCCACTTTGTCCGTCGTCTGCGAGAAGCCCGAGCGCACTATGAGCGGCTTTTGTGAGCTCACCACGAGCTGCGTGTTCGCCGGCATGTTCACCGCGAGGTCACCACGAACCGCCGACGATGAGCCGTCGGAACTGGCTAGCTTGAAGTACTCCAAGACTTTCCCTGGATTGGCCTCGTCCGGCTTGCACACCGTCACCCAGCCCGTCGTCGTCGAGCCCTGCACCAGCAGCCGGTGGCGCGAACCCTCCTTGATGTCTGTGGGATTCTGCATCCCCTCAAACTCCTTTCCCTGGCCGAGGGCCCACTCCTTCACCTCAGCGTCGCAAGCGGCTCCCTCATGCTGATAGAGAAGCCGCGTGCCCGGCGGGTGTCGCGGGTTGGTCGTGCGCACGACCGTCTGTGGCGTCGGGTCGATGATCGACTCCGAAT
>Ga0070374_10000651_pt1 | contig 14345 bp, 10 predicted proteins | sample LauGreSuBDMM15SN_2_FD_66374 | JGI IMG/M metagenome (GOLD analysis project Ga0070374, IMG submission 66374) | Freshwater lake microbial communities from Lake Michigan, USA - Su13.BD.MM15.SN (version 4) (version 4) | ecosystem: Environmental > Aquatic > Freshwater > Lake | place: Lake Michigan...
GCGCCGTCACGGCTTCCATTGAACCCGGAGTTCTGGACCTCGCTGTACGCTTGTCGCATTTCCTCCAACGGATAATCCGGGAATAACTTCATCGGGTGCATGACCGCGTATTTCGCTTGCAGGTCAAGTCCTAGATCTTCTGCGATCTCGATTTCGTAGTCAGCCAGTTGGCCATCAACATTCTCAGCGTACAGCGTATCGCCCATCAGATAGGTTTTTTCTCCCTCATTTGAAATGAAGATGTTTCGGTCGATGTCTAGAGTGACAAAGCTTGTGTAGACACGCTTGTCGGAGCTCGAGCTGTCCTCTGTGCGTGTGGTTATCGTATGCGCAGTCTTACCTAGCCACACGTTGGTCGCTTTCACAGCTTTGTCGTAGATCTTCTTGCCTTGTGCGACAGTGATCTTCTTTGCTGGAGGTGTTGCAGCAGATGCTCCTACAACCGGGGTCACCAACGAGGCAACCAACGCCGCGAACAGCACCTTCTTCGTCATACTCATTCTCATTACAAACCACTCTCACTCAATTGGGACCAGCTTTGGCCGTTGTTTCAACCAACTGTGCGCGCTAGTTGCTACTGCGCACATGTGGATGAGCCCAGGGAGTCGAAAATTCCGATGCAACCACACAGCCTGGCGCTCACCCTTACTCTAGAGATTCTCAAACCTGCAGGTGTAAGGGTCGTGGTCCTGTTTCTCAAGCACACGAGCCGCGCGACACGACTGAGGTGCTGAAATCTGCACATACACGCTGGAGGGCGTCGTTTGGATCTGCGAACTCGACACGCAACGGATCGATGCTCACGAAATGGGCTGTAAGAACTGCTTCATACTCGAGGCGTTCCAAAGCGTCCGCCACGTCATCGATAGCGACACTGTTGCCACGTTGCTGGGCAGTCGTCGCGGCCGATCGGACGATCCGCTCGACCAAGGCGCGTAACGCTGAGCCGCTCAGCGCGACCACTTCGTCGGGCGCATTCTCTTCACCCGTACGCTCCGCTGCGTGGGCGGAGACTCTTGTCATCGCGGTGATCCGCCCGATGGGGGCTGTGAGCTTGACCGAGGAACCCTTGGTGATCTTGACGTCGACCAGACCTTCGATGGTGACATTGCGAATCGAGGTGATCCGATTCCCTACCACGGTGGCTGTTAGTGTCGCTCCCTGTCCCAGCAGGGTCCACGTGGTCGTACCGCCCTTGACGGAGCGTTTGGCTGTCGATGCTGCACTCAGACCTCGAACCGCTCCGATGTCGTCCAGCACAGCGAGGAATTTCCGTTCGAAGCGATGCTCGTTGGTCGCCGCTTGGCTGTACCACGCAGTTCTCTCACCATCGAGAGCATCAATCTGTTCTGCGGCGCTACTCAACGTCTCTGGTAGCAAGTAGGGCCTGAGGTATGCGACACCGGCAACTAAGTGTTCCTCATTTGGTTGCGTCAACGCTTCGCCTTGCCTGCTGAACCGCAAGTTCCCGTACGAGTCGGTGACCAGATCGACCTTGATGGCAGCACCATTGGTACCGGTGCTGACGATGGCCACCTGTTGCGGGCCGGTGAAGCGTGATGAGGCACGAACAGCAGCGAGGAAGGCTGTCCGGGCCACCGGGGCCGACACCTTCACCGCCGAGGACGAGGCTTTCCGAGTTCCCGTCGAGACACCATCCACACCCCGTGGTGTCGCAGTTTTGGCGGCTGCATCGGTCTCGGAACCAGTCAGAGTTCCGGTTGAGGCGACCTTCGGTACTGCCGATAGGGCGTGTGATGTCGCCTGTGAGGCGAGCAGGATTGCGACGGTCAGCGAGGTACTTATCACTCGCATGAGGGCACCAGGGCCGCCAGATGGCTTCTTCACGGCTAGCACTGTGCGGCTCAACGTCTCAAGCGCGTGGGAGCCTCGTGCCTTCCAACCAGTATCGAAGCACCGTCAAGGGTGTGCCTGACCTTGGGCAAGAGTTGGAGTCCTTGATGAACCTTGCAGAGCTACGACGCATCCTCGCCCCGATGTCTGCGGCGGTGGTCGCCCTGGCCTTCCTCACACCTACCAGTTCGGGCGCGTTGGCGCTTGGTGCATCACCAGCTTTTCGAGCTGATGGCGCTCACGTGTTCACAGGTGGAGGCTTTGTTCCCGAGCACATCTACCGCACCCAGCTGCCTGAGGTGGTCGCACACGGCACATCTCTGTACGTACCCATGCCCATCTTGATGATCTACCCGGGCCCGGCGGTGAACCCGGTTGAAAAGCGAACCGTACGAGCCACCTCGATGCGCTCCGCGCTCCGATCTCTGTACCTGGCGGCGAAAGAGCCATCGAAAGGCTGGGGGTACGTTGGCATCGCCGATGCTCCTACGACATCAGTGAGAGTCACCGTTGACGGGAAGACTCGCACCACTTCGGTGTACGCCCTGTCGATGTCTGCCACTGGTCGTGACATCACCCCTACCCAGGCGGCTGCACGCAAGCGTCTTCGTGCAGCGATCGATCGGCTCGAAGCTCTCCGTGGTACCTCGTCGACCTATCAACCTGCACAACTCGAAGCCTGGGTCCTGGGCGAACCACAGATTTCTATCGACACACCGAACGACGCACCAGCTTCCCCGGTGACTGGGCCCGCCATCAAACCAGGGGATGAGTTTCCAGGCGGTCCCGATCTCCCTTGGCCACTGCCGTCCATCACGGCAGGTTGCATGGTGATCGATGCAGCTTCTCTACCGGTAGACGCCCACCAGGCGAGCACCTGGGTGAGCGGAGAGGCACGATTCACTGCTGTCTTCCGGATGGTGCTTCCTGGAGAGGTCGCTTGTAAACCAGAACAGCACGCTTCCCACTGATCTACGACCCACCTCCTCGCTGGACTTTGAAGACGATCTATGGTCAAGCAGATCGTCTGGTCACATCCTCGTGAGCGTGTTCGTCGGTTTGAGTTCGCGTTGAGCCTGCACAATTTTGATGAGCTTGCAAATGTGTTGAGTTTGTAGTGTGTTGCGTCCGCCACACGACTCATCACCATCGCTGATGAAAGGAGTAACCCATGTTCAACCGAATGTTCGACGTTGCGATCACTGCCATGTTCTGGCAGATGGTCAGGGTTGCCCTGCCTGCACGCAGTTGAACTGCTGTGCCTGACAGACGAGCCGCCCGGGAAACCCGCGGCTCGTTCGCTTTTCCCGGTCTCCGGTACGTCGTCAACCCTCTGAAGCACATGCGGATGTGCGCCCGGTTGAAGCCCGGGAAGAGCTGGTTCGACTCCAGCCGGAGGGACGAAGTACCACACATCCCCTGAAAGGGTTCGCATTCGTGTTTGGGTGCGCAATCCGGGTGAGACCGAGAGCATGGTCCATCCCAGGGTGACACATTGGGGTGAAGTGTTACGGCAGCACAGCGGCCTCCAAAACCGCCGGACCGGGTTCAATTCCCGGCACCCCTGCCAAGTTCTGAAATGCCTGCGTTTCAGGATTCACCGCTGATGGCGTCCGGTGACGCATCGGGTCTCATAAGCCCGCCGGCCTGGTTCGACTCCAGGATCAGCGACCTCATTCACATCGCGGTGGGAGCCTTGCTACTTTTGCTGCAATTGGATCTGGCAGCAGTACGCCCATCGCTGCGGGATTCGTGGCAGGACCCGCCCATGAGAAAACCCCCACATACCGCTTGGGTAGGTGGGGGTTTCGGGGCTTGTGTCTCTGGTCAGGTGTATCTGGTTCTCGGGCTGTTTCCCTTGGGTGAGTATCAGCTCCTTAGCGTACGAGTTCGGTCGCGGCCTTGAAGGCTGCATCGAAGTCGGCGAGGGCCTCTCCGTCAACCGTGCTCCAGATTCCCTTGGCCGTTTCGAGGACGACAGGGGATGTGGTTCTGATCGGGTAGACACCCGACGCGAGTACACCTGGTGCTACTCGGTTGGTGAGTTCTGCGGCCCAGCGGGGCAGCACCATCAACGATGTCGAGTAGAGCTGATCGGTGCCGCAGAGCGCTGCAATGATCGTTATCGGGATCGTGTAGTCGTCATCTGTCTTTGGAAGCACAGCGCCGTTCCCGTTAGAAACCGACGGAGCTTTCGTGCCAGCTGATGGGTTATTGGAGCGCTCAGCGCGCTTTGCGTTGAGGACGACCTGATCGACGACGACGTGGACGAGGGACTCGTCGATGTCGATGCCGTACCGTTTGTTGGCTGCTTGTTGCAGGATGGTAATCGCTCTTGGTGAGGCGATCGTCGTCTGGCGTAGATGTTCGAGATCGGCGAGAACGCGGTTGATCTCCTCTCGAAGCGTTTGCGCGTACCGGGAGTCGGTAGGGTGGAACTGGTGGCTCAGCTGACTGAACTCGTCGAAGAGGTCCTCTTCGTAGCGCAGGAACTGTCCGACTAGGTCACCGAGCTCTTGGGTCGAGTCGATACTCTGGATGATCTCGTCTCCGTCATTCTCTCCTGGTAGGAGAGCTTTGACACTGAGCAGATCGGAGAGTGCCTGACCGAGCTCGGTGTCCGTGATCCCGTCGATGACATGCGTCTTGGAGGGATGTTCGACGTGGAGCTGTGTGCACGGGTCGAGATCCGCGAGGGTGGTGAGTGGGACGACTTGAACATCGAGGTTGGCTATCTGCTCTGCCTGATGGGCGGAGATGATGTGCCAGCGTCGTTGTGTCGGGTGGCTCTTGTCAACGTCGTGTACGACCTTGACGGCGAGCGTGTTGAGGTCGTAGGCCGGGTCCAGAACTGGAACCAGCGCAACGACGTCATTGATGACGTCGAGCATGTGGCTCTCCGCTCTGTCGCTTGGCGACGGTCAGGACCTGTCAGGGTCTTTGGATGATGTCACTCACCCTTGGCGACCTCAACGAAGTACCAACCCTGTCCGTCGCAATACTGCTCGAGGACGTTGCCAGCTCAGAGTACCCGTAGGTCGATGACCTTGATCCCAGCTCGACTGGGGGACGGTACAGAGCCGAATGCTCAGCGTCGGTCGGTGAAGATACGCGTGAGGAGCTTTGATCGCACCTCTGCGGTCTGCTTCGAGCCGGCAGGGCGGTCGATCACTGCGTAGAGATCCGCCATCTTCGCCTTCCACGTGATGAGCACGGAGAAAGTCAGATCGGAGAGCACGTAGGTGGTGGCGACGGTTTTCTTGGTGCGACTGTCGACGATCCTCACCTTGGCGCCTTCACACCCGCTGGTTATCTCCATGTCCGGCGTGCAACCGTAGAATGCTGATCCGCTGACACCGACGTGCCCCTTGCCTGCAGCTAGGAGTTTCGCCTCGATCAGGTATTCAGGTAGCAGTGGCGTGTATATGCGCTCACCGTTGATGGTGGCAATGATGAAGAGTGGACCTGCACGGAGTTCGGACTGACCAGGCACGCTGATCAATACGTCGTTGCCAGCGGTCACCTTTCTCTCGAAGAGTGGCTGCATCGACCAGCCGTCGAGAACCTGGGCGTACCAGGTGATACCTTCGCCGGCTTTGTTGGTTGTGACAGTGACGGATATTCCTCGTTCCATCCACTTGGCGGTGACACCGGTGACCATGGCGTCATCAGGTGCAGAAGACTCGAAAGGTTCGACGGTGTATGCGTCGACCGGCAGTGAAACTAGTGATGCTGAGTTCTTGGTGATGGCGGTGACGGTGAAGTAGGTGAACTCATCAGCTTGGGCTGTGATGACGGTACGTACCTCATCGGCCTTTGCTGGGTAGGATACGCTTGTCCAGCTTCCCTCCACCCATCGATGCACGCGCACTTCGTAGGAGGCGACGTCGGCACCAGCAGCTGGTGACCAGTTGATACCGATGTTGGTACCTTGGTCTGCGGTGACCTTCACCACGACTGGAGGGATCTTGTTGACGAGGAAACGAAGAAGCTGATCCTTTGTCTGCACCGTAGGAGCACCTCCAGCAAGTTTCGCGCGTGCTGCACCAAGGTCGATGATTCCCGCGCCTGTCCGGGCGTCAACTCCTGGCGCGTCGAGATCAACAACTGTTTCGTTGAAGGCTCTGTTCGCCGCAGCGAGACGGGAGACAGGATCCGAACTGTTGCCCGGGTCGCTGATCAGTGCTGCGAAAGCTCCCGCGCCGATGATGGCAGCCAAGTCCGCGAGATCGACGGATGCGTAGGGCAACCAAGTAGGTGTCGACAACGCTGAGACGATCTGGACCGCAGGTGCTGAGTAGGTAGGACTCACGATGGTGCGGAACCCGTTCGCCTCGCCCAGCGTCGTGCTGAGTGGAGCGAAGGAGATCGCATCCGCGCAACGTGCTGCGAAGAAGGTTGGGTCGAGATAGTCGTAGTCACTGCCAGCGGGGACGATGGTCGGTACGCCTTTTGCCTTTGCTTTTGAGATTGCTGCACAGGTCTGCTTTTCGTCACCCGTGATGATCGAAGCAACGAGGCCGTCTGCGTAGACGATCACATCGGCACCGTTGTCAGCTGCCCAGATGATCGCACGTGCGATCGGCGTCTCATCGGAGATGTTCTCGCCGTGTACGACGATCGGAAGAATTGTTGCCTCTGGTGCCACACCTCTGATGCCTGCGTTGTCGTCGCTGCCGGCGATCAAAGCCGCTGTGAAGGTACCGATTGTCGCCACCGGCTTGAACTCGTCAAGTTCGATCGGTGGTTGGTATGGAGTTGAGGTGGTTGCATCCCAACCTGGTAGGACTCGACCCTTGAGATCCGGATGGTTCGCCCAGACACCATCTGCGAGGACTGCGACGGTGATGCCCTTACCGGTCGCCCCACCCAGTTCTCGTGCGTTGATTGCATCCAGGTGCCATTGCGTTGCTGAGAGGTCGGAGCGGAGTACTTCGGGCGTCTCAGGTGTCTGAGGTGCAGCGATACCGCCACCACCATCATGTCGTAATGTGGTGTCGATCGCTTGAGCGTGCGATGAAATGAACGGACCGGTCAGCAGGATGATCGCTGTTGCGATGACGCCTGCACGTGTTGCTGGGCCGTATTGTCTTTGGCTGAGTGAGCGGTGACGCCGCGCTGCGGAGCGTCGAGCGGTCAGTTTGGACAGCTGGGCAGTATCTGTGTTGTTCGTGCTCTCCAGGTTGATGGTCATTATCGCTTTCCTGTCATTACTGATGCTCGTTGTGCCGCAGTCGGTGCGGACCCGTTGGTAGTGTTGGTCGTTGTAGCGGATTGAATAGCTGGCTTTACTTCTCTCGGTGCCTCTGGTTTGGTATCATCAGGGGCCGGCGGGGTTATTGGCGGCGAGTCACCGGATGGCGTTTCTTTGGCTGGTGCTTCTCCGGTTGGTGTGTTCCCTGTCGGTTTTCCGTTCGCTGTGGGCTTGTAGACGATCACCGGCAGTATTGGTGAGGCGTTCTTGCCTTTCAGCGTCAGAACTAGTTTCTCGGAGCGGAGGTCGAGGCGATTGATCATGATGGTGAACTCGAGGTTCTCGAGCACTCGAGTGGAGCCGAGTACCTTGCGGCTCTTGGCATCCCGAAGCTCTACGATCTCACCCGCGCAGGCGCGCTGCTCCATGAGGCAGACGAAGTTCGATGAACCCTTCACTGCTAGACGTGCCGGACCGGATGTGAGTACGAGTCCTGCTAGTGGGTATTGAGGCAGCAGATCAAATTGCTTTCTGTTACCATCGACTCCAGCGCTGATTACTGCAACGTGCGCCCGCGCTTCTGAAGCCGGTGACACTTCCATGAGCAGCAGAGTTGACTTCTTTCCAGACTTGACCTTGACATCAGTGTTTCCGAGTAGCCCATAGTTCCAGTCGAGCGCCGTGGCGTTGACGGTGCCAGCAGGTCCATCGGTTGTGATGTTGAATTCGATACCCTTGTCGACCCAACGTGCTGTGAGTTTCGTGACCTTGGGCTGCGGCACCTCTGGTAGTTCCACGATCGCCAGTTCGACACCGTTGAATGGCATGGATACCCGTTCGCCGGCGGAGGTGATAGCCGTGACGGTGAGGAAGCCCGAGAGGAATGCATCGACAGCGAGCGAGCCCGCGAGCTTGTCCCCTGCGAACTCGATACTGACGGGCGCCTGGCCGATCTCGGCGACGTAGCTGACTCGGTAGCTCTTGACTGCAGCGCCTACCGGAGCTTCCCAACGCAAACTCGTCGTCAGGGCGTCAGATGCGGCCGAGAGAATTCTTGGTACGGTGACAGCGTGGATCGAAGCTTTTGCCTGCGCAAGCGTTCTTGCAGGCAGGCCGAGAGCTGCAGCTGCGTCCAGCGCTCCTGAGCCGGTCTCTGGGTCGAATCCTGGGGAGTTCACGTCAACAGCACTGGTTCGCAATGCAGTGACGACTTCGGTAGCGGTCCACTCGGGGTGTGCGGATCTCAGCAAAGCTGCAGCAGCGGCAACGTATGGTGCCGCCATCGATGTTCCGTCCCACTGCGCATATGGCAACTCTGCTGCGGTGGGTACACCTGCAACGATGCGCCGGCCTGGCGCTGCGATCCCTACAGTTGCGTCATACGAGCTGAAGAAGGTTCGCTCGAGGTTCTCATCGAGTGCGGCGACGCTGAGCGCGCCTCGGCACGATGCCGGGCGATTCTCAGGGTTACGGCTCGAGCCGGAGTTTCCGGCTGCAACGATCACGACGACACCTGCGTCGAAGGCACGGCCAACTGCCGTGCAGGAGATGTTACCTCCGTTGTCGAAGATGCTCTTTGCTCCGCCGAGGGAGAGATTGATGATGTCAGCGCCGTTGGCGACGGCCCAGTCGATGCCGGCGGCTACGGTACGGTCCGTTCCTCCGTTGCTACCGAGTACTTGTACCGGGAGGATGGTCACCTTCGGAGCAAGGCCTGCTACGCCGTCAGCGTCGTTGTCGCCACCGATGATGGTTGCCACGTGGGTGCCGTGCTGGTCTGAGTCGTTGTCCTGATCAACAGCCAACGCGCTGTTGTCGAGGGTTGACCAGCCGGGAAGGACTCGGCCAGCGAGATCGGGATGGGTTCCGTCGACACCTGTGTCGAGCACGGCGACGGTGACGCCTTCACCCTCGGATATGGTCCACGCCTCCTGGGCTCGAACTGCCGTCAAACCCCACTGCGTGGCAGTGAGGTCAATACCGTAGGATGCGGCACGTTCGGCTGCGACTACCGGAGCGCTGAAGAGCGCTGGTGCGACAAGCGCTGGCGCCAGGAGTGCTACGAGCACTCTTTGCACCCCTGAGCTCGAGCGGTAGCCAGTCATCAGGCAGAGCTTTTGATGGATCGGGCGCTTGGAATGCTGCGTATTTGCTTGCCATGTGTGGTTTGTTCTCATGTCGGAGAGAGTGCGGTTTTCGGGACTCATGCCACACGGACCACACATTCGCGAACATTCGGGCAATTTGGACAGGGAGTGAGTGATATCTGCCAGCCTGACCCGCTTGCGATTGTTTCCGGCATCTGCTTGAAAGTTGTCTACTGGCTACGACTGGCTTTTGATCTGTGAGTTGTTGGTGCGCACGGTCGTGGAGAGGTTGATGTCGCTGGACCCCCCATCGACCACTCTGTCGCCGCCTGGTCACCCCAGCTCGTTCTCAGATCGTCTGAAAGCTCCAGATCGAGTCTTCTCACCGTTCTCCAACCGGAGCCCGGTGCTCTCTGAGCGAGTTGGTCGTACGGTTTACCTTCAGTAAGGTCCCTGTTATACACTTATGTTATCCACTGAGATACAGGTGGCGTACAAGGACCTTTTCCGTTGCGCTTCTGGTCGGCGAGCGGGGCTGTTCGCGGCGCCTGAGGTGTTGTTCCCACCTCAGGCCGCCTTGCGGCAGGAAATAACTATCGGGGCAGGTTAAGAATGCGTACGAGGTCCGCGTACGCCTCAGCGGGCGATTCGCCGGAACCCGCCTTGTCGTACCCCTGCCAGAAATCCTGGCATTCCCCGTCGTCGCCATCCCAATCTTCCGGCAGGTCGTTGGCGTCCAGGTTGAAGGCAAGCCACTGACCAGGCTCGTAGACTCCGCCGTACCGTGAAAGAACAATCGTGACCGGGTAGGGCTCGAGCGCGGAGGTGTCCAAGATCGTTTCTGTCATGTTCACTACGGTCCTTGAGATGTTGTCGATGTCTAGGTGCGCAGGACCTCGCCAGGTCTATCAGCTCATGTCGTAGGTGATCTGCCGGTGTACAAGGCGCTTGCAGTCAGTTCGTTGACTGATAGACAGTACGGCTCGCAAGGAGCGCTGAACTTGAATGGTATTTGATTCTTCGCTAGCACTATCACCAGCGTGAGTATGACCATGGTTCGTTCGATGAGCAGACCCAAGAAGAGTTTCAACCCAGTGCTACGCACCAGCTGGGAGCTGGACGAACGGGGCTCAACTTTCGTTCGAAAGAGCGAGGATTGGATCCAGTCCAACTATCTATTGCTACAGATGTCTTCCCTTGTGCTGCTGCTTTCAGGTTCGATGACAGTCATCGCAGTTGCGATGCTGACCGGCGACGCTACCACTGAGCGACCAGGATGGGTCACCGGCGCTTTCAACGCCGGAGTTGTGGTTGACGTAGTTGGTCTAGCGCTTCTCCTGTACACCTTCTTGGTCTCGATTTTTGCTCGCACAGGTATTGCCGGCGCACCACGACGACTGATTGGCTACCTGCTGCTTCGCGGCGGCTCTTATCAACCGGTGTTGATGCTTTCAAGCTGTCGATTTGGGGCACGAGCACGCGCTTGGCTCTACCGTCAGGGTTTGACACCTGATGAGCAAGCGACGTTCTTTGACCTGGCCGTTGAATGGCAGTGCAGCTCACGCGATCTTGTTTGCTTCATCTCATCCCTACGTGACTGACTCGCAACGCTTGTGCGTCGCGGTGTATCTCCACAATGTTGTTTCGTCGAGCCTATCGACCTGAGTTTCGTTGAATCTTTGCTCGCCTTGTTCAGCGAAGTGAGCGTGCTGTAGCAATGAGCTGGTCCACGTTGAGCTCACTTCCTTCGACGAGGAGTGTCTTTATGAGCTCATCATCATCTTTCGTCAGACCGGCAGCGTCGAGGTGGCGTTGCAGAAGGTTCGCGAAGTGGTCATCCTCGTGGTAGAAGAGTAAGCCGGAGATGGCGCCGACTCCTCCCTTATGCTTGACGAATGCCCTCTTGAGTCCTGCACCACGATAACGTTGAGGTAACTCCGCCGGTACTGCCGCCACATACATTAAAGCGATGATGCCGAGTGAAATAGCTATCATTCCAAAGAGTATAGCGTATTCGGTGAAAGTAGACCCTCCGATAGCTTTGCCGGTGAGAACTGAGAGCAAATATCCGACGAGAAACGCAACGACACCCGTTCCCAAAGTGGCATAGACTGCCAGGGTTCGTCGCCACGCGAAGATGCGCGCGAGCCGATATCGGTAGTTGCTGAGTTCGTCGTCGAGCTCGTGACTAAATTCAGCTGCGCGAATGACGAGCGTGGAGATCAGCTCGAAGCGTGCGGCACCTTGTCGCCAAAGCTGCATGTCGTTTGTCATCGTCTTGTCGATGGTGCTCCCCTCTACGCGTTTACCACACAGATTGCCTCCACTACAGGCGTACATGCCCTGGAAATGACCTCACCCCGTCCAAATGGGCGGGGTGAGGATTTCGCGTTGACCAGTCTTTTGACTGGTCACTGTGTTTGTCAGGCGGTTGCTGGGTCAGGGTTCTTCTTGCTACGACGTTTTGGTCTTGCGACGGAGGATCCCTTGTCGGCACCTGACGTGGTGGCGCGCCTCGGCTTGATCGGCTTGCTTGCAGCCTTACCTGTGGCTATGGGGTTGGGTGCGCCGAGGTGATCGACTTGGGTGTCGTTGTTGACGTTGGCTGCGCCTTGGTTGTTCTCGGTTACCTCAGACTTTGCTGGCTGACGGCGTACCGCGCGGCCGGCCTTGCTGACGACGTTCCCTAACGCTTCTGCGGCGACGTGACCGGCGAGCTGCAAGGCGCGTGCGGTGTGCTCGGAGAAGCTCGGGTGGTGATCGCCACCTGATGCCACAGAGGCAATGAGATCCTCGAGGTCACCCGACTCCAGTGTCTCGTGCTCGAGGAGCTGGTTGACGATCGCACTGAAGAGAGCTCGGTTCTCATCGATCATCAGGCGGGCCTGCTCAAGCGCGTTGGAGAGAAGTTCCTCGATGACGTCGTGGCTCTGCCCGTCCGGTGTACCCGAGCGCACAGCAAGACCACGTCGCGTCATGCCGTAACGGGTGACCATGATGGTTGCGAGCTCGGTTGCCTTCTCCAGGTCAGATGATGGTCCTTGAGTGAACTCCCCGCCCAGGAGAACCTCCTCACCGGCACGCCCACCGAGGGCCACGACGAGTTGGGCTTCAGCTTGAGCTCTTGCCATGTACTGGTCGTCAGAGCCGTTCATCCAGGTGATACCCCCAGCGTGGCCGCGTGGGGTGATCGAGACGCCGGCAGGATTCGATGCGTTTGCTTGTTTGATCGCGCAGATGGTGTGCCCAGCTTCGTGGTAGGCGGTGATTAGGCGATCACGGTCGGTGACGAGTGCGCTCTTACGGGCACGGCCCATCGCAACGAGGGCGACCGCTGCAGAGAAGCAGGAGGCATCGATCGACTTCAGATTTCGGCGGGCAGCTTCGATCGCCGCCTCGTTGGTGATCTGCGCAAGATCGGCGCCGCTCATCCCCGGGGTACGCTTGGCGATCGCTGCGAGATCCACATCCTTCGCGAGTGGCTTACCGACGGTGTGGACCTTGAGGATCTTCTCCCGTCCACGTCTGTCAGGGTTCGGTACCTGGATCTTGCGATCGAGGCGGCCTGGGCGGATGATCGCCGGGTCGAGGATGTCGACGCGGTTGGTCGCTGCGAGCAGGATCACGTTGCTCCGGCTGAAGCCGTCGAGCTCGTGCAGGAGCGCGTTGAGAGTGTTCTCGCGTTCGTCGTTCGCGTTCTGCTTGGTGGACATCGCCCGTGAACGTGCGACAGCATCGATCTCGTCGATGAAGATGATCGCCTTCTCTGAGAGACGTGCCTTGGTGAAGAGCTCTCGCACACGGGCTGGACCTACACCGACATACATCTCGACGAAGTCGCTACCGGAGGCGGCGAAGAAGTCGACCTTCGCCTCACCGGCGACCGCTCTCGCGAGCAGGGTTTTACCTGTACCGGGAGGTCCGACGAGTAGCGCGCCCCTCGGGATTTTGGCGCCCAGCCGCTCGAATCTCTCTGGATCGCGGAGGAACTCGACGATTTCTGAGAGATCTTCCATCGCTTCCTCGCAACCGGCGACGTCTGCAAAGGTGACGGTCGGGATGCTCCCACCAGGACCCTCGCGTGTCTGGAAGACGGTCTTTTCGTCGTCAGAGGTGACTCGGCTCTTGCGTATGTCTCGTTGACGTATCTCGTAGATGATGATGACACCCGAGATTACGATGAGGATTGGTGCGAACATCAGAATCTTCGACCAGTTCGTCTTGTCGGCCTGTTCGTTGATCCGCTCCTGCTCTGTGACAGGCGCATCCTTGAAGGTGACGAACTGCGGTTGGAGGTCAGCCGCGATGAGCGCTTGGAGGAGTTCGGGTGATGCGTCGTAGTTGAAAGCCATCACGACGCCGCCGGTCGTGACGAGCCCGCCCAGGCTGCGACCATCCTCGAGGTAGACCGACCGGATCTCGCCCGATGCTGCCAGTTGGATGACTAGCTGCTTGGTGATGCTCACGGATGAACCGAGAGTCTCACGGAACGGGATCCCCTTCTTGTCGAGCAGTGGCAGTTTGGTCGTGTCGACAGCAGGTGATCCTGGCTCAACGACCGCCTTCCCTTCGACCTGGTCACCTTTCAGGGAGCCGGAGAGGGTCGTGTTCGCATCCTGAGGTGAGACGACTTCGGCGATCGCCGGGGATGCGGCAGGAACTACCACCCAGAATGCCAAGAAGATGCCGGCGAGCATGGTTTGCAGGGAACGGGTGCGTGAACGGTTCGCAGATGTCATCTACGTCACCGTCTGGCAAAGAGGCGATCTGTCAATTGAGGAGCGTGGCCGAGGTCACTGGGTGCCCCATCCAGGCCTCGTCAGCGATCGGTGCTGAGCTGTGCTACCCCCTCCCCTCTCGTCCCGATCCGCTGAGCTCGGGAGACTGCTTGGGGTCGGTCGTCAGGACCTGAAGTCGCTTGACCGGCCGATCGCTACTGCTTGCATGCCTATCCCGCCAGCGAGGGCACCGTCACTGACATGATGACTGCTGCGGAGTTAGACGTTGTTGATGCCGCGCGGCCTCGACTCGGATGGGTACTGACCCGCCGGCGGGTCGTCGATTACGGCCTCATCACCACTGACGGCTGTAGCCGACTCATTGCTGCTTGATATTCAACACCCCCTTTTTGCGCACCTACAACGACCAGGTGCCTGCACATCAAGCCAAACCCGTTAACCAAGGAGTCCTCACATGTCCATCCACTCAAT
>Ga0070374_10000654_pt1 | contig 14320 bp, 10 predicted proteins | sample LauGreSuBDMM15SN_2_FD_66374 | JGI IMG/M metagenome (GOLD analysis project Ga0070374, IMG submission 66374) | Freshwater lake microbial communities from Lake Michigan, USA - Su13.BD.MM15.SN (version 4) (version 4) | ecosystem: Environmental > Aquatic > Freshwater > Lake | place: Lake Michigan...
ATTTTGATTTTGCCAAAGGCTATTTTGATTTTGCCAAAGGCTATTTTGATTTTGCCAAAGGCTATTTTGATTTTGCCAAAGGCTATTTTGATTTTGCCAAAGGCTATTTTGATTTTGCCATAATAGGCTATTTTTATTAAGTAAAGTGGTCATTATTTTTAAGATATATTATTTATTTTATGGTAGGATTGCTCTCTATTTCCGTCGATAACAAACGATCAATTTTTCTAGCGTATAATAAGAATATATATGATAAATATAAAATAGACAAAAGAAATATAAGATAAGATGAGTCTCTCAATAATAAATGCGATAAGTTCTCAATTCCCATTTATGATGGGAGGTATTTCAGTCCTTCTCTTGGCGTTTCTTGAAAAATCAAATAGTTGGCAGATTCCGGTCTATATTGCCGGATATATTGGGAACGAAGTACTAAACAGAGTATTGAAACCAATGATTCAAGATCCTAGACCGGTTCCCATTTCTCCCACGGATACATACGGAATGCCATCCGGTCATTCCCAATTAGCCGCATATTCTCTCGTATTTATCACATTGACATTGCGAGAAAAACACTATGCAATCATTTTTTTGTTTGTTTTTCTGACCGTTGCAACCATGGCGCAACGTGTGATCACTCAAGTACATTCTCTCGAACAAGTTATTGTTGGTGGATTATTAGGAGGGATAATAGGTTACCTATTACAGAAGATCGGCAAGAAAATATAATTTATTTCTTATGTTTGTTTTTGTGTGTTTTTGTTTTTCTTCTTCTTCTGGTTTTTCTTTTTTTCTTACCACCATGCGGCGTATGAGTGTCAGGCTCAGTAGGAAGAAGCGGAAGTGCTATTGGTGTTTTTAAATTAGCATAATATAATTTTTGAAAGTTTTTATCCAGTAATTTATAATAAGTAGTTGGATTGGGAGCTTCGGCTAACAATCTAAGAACTTTGCTTATTGTAATTTTTGGTTTAGTATCGTTGTCTGTATGGTGTTGTGTTGGTTCATCATCTATATCTATATCTATATCATTCGGATCTAGATCATTTGGATTTTCATTAACGGGTACAATAGGATAATGACGACGACGAGTTAATTGTTTCCAAATACTGGACGGTCCAAGTGGTCTTCTTGTCCTTGTCCTTGTCCTTGTCCTATTTTCCATAATACTTATATAATTTCACTAGAAAATATATTATAATCGCATTATAACTTACCCATCGCCATTCCCATGGTTCCTCGGCGGAGTTGTCTTACGGTAGGTCGGAAAGGATAAGGTCCATTGCGTAAATCATATTGGATTCTTTGCGAAATATTCTCTTCTCGTCCAGTACTGAAACGTAGAACATTCATGAATCCAGTTGCAGCATCATGGACATATTTCAAATTGAAAATATCGTTGATACCTTCTGATGTATTTGCCATATAATTATCGAATTCTCCACGATTCAACGTTCTCTCAATACCGTCTTTTAATTGCAAGATATTCTTATCGAGATTTTTATGAAATTCACTTCGATCAATGATCATTTTCGATCCTCCATAACGCAAGACACGATATTGTAATAAATTATCTTCATATCCCCATGCCCATAAATTCGGAAATCCATTGACCTTCTCGAAATCTCCTGCTTTCATAGAAACGATTCCTCCTAAAGCAAATAAATGTCCATAGAAATGTTTGACGTTTCCTTCTTTCGTTTCATAATTCAAATAATTCTTGTTGTATGGCATTGTATCCACGTCGTTGAAAACAAGAGTAATATTTTTATAGTCGTTTGGATATTCCGTTTTTGCAATAAGAAACCCTATATTTTTCAATGCTCCACGATTGAATTCTCTCTTGTCGGTTTGATGAATGTACCATATTTTATAATCTTCTTTTGGAATGTCTGCAAGAATATTATTCGTCATGTGGTTGTGGAAAAAGATTCGGTGTTGTTCTCTGTCGCGATATGGTACGATGAAAATGAGTTTCGGTGTTGGTTCTGGTTTTGTTTCTATTGGAGTAGGTTCTTCCACAACAACAGGTACAGGTTCTTCGACCACTGGTTCAACTACAGGTACAGGTTCTTCCACAACAACAGGTACAGGTTCTTCCACAACCACTGGTTCAACCACAGGTACAGGTTCTTCCACAACAACAGTTACTAAAGTAATATTTTCAGTAATAGATACATCGTTATTATCAACAGAAGAGGATTCCATAAGAAAGTATATAATTAAAATATAATTTTTTCTTGTAACAAAACAAGAAAAAAACAAAACAAAATAAAATATTCCAATATTTTCTTGCAATTATATTTTTACTTCATGATCTTCCTCTTCCCCTTCTTCACTTTTATCCGCATATTTTTGCATTACCCAAGAAGGTAATAATTTATCACGAATACGATCTAATTTCTGAAAACATTTATTCATCGTCACTTCACTGACTTCATCGTCTAAAACGTGTTTGATATACATTTTCGAATAGCCTAAATGACAATGCTGCGAGATGAAATACAGAATACCCACTGCAATCGCTTGGGGTCGATTATCGGGAATCAAATTCTGTGCATCTACTTGTTTCGCAATAAACATCGCCAACACCGTCAATTCTTTCGACATATTCAATTTACTACAGAAACGTTCCATAAACATGATTGGCCGAATCGTACATAAATGCGATTTATCCGATGCGAAATAAAACCGTTCATTACTCCGTAACATTTCTTCCGCACGAGAACAGCCTAAAGATGCACTATTCTTGTCGATTTTGAAAATCTCCGCGATTTCATTCGCCGTACGCGGACAACCGTTTTTCCAACACGCCAACCAAATCGAACCAGCACGGGTCGCACCACGATTCATTCCTCTAAACGTCTGTTGTTCATAGAAATCCTTGTAAATCGTTTTAGCATAATCGATGATGATTTTAGGAATACCACCATTCTGTGCCATAATAGTAATGATTTGGAATTCGTCATATAGTGCTTTTTCTTGCGGAGGCATCGATTGCCATTTTGTCCATTTCCGAATATTTTTCATTTCATTGGAAGCGACGGAACCACACAAGACTTTACACGCATACGAGGATTGTTCTAAAAGAGGATCAATTGGATTCCCACATCGGGTGGGATCATTCGCATGACGATCATCCGAAGAAAAGAAACGCCATTCAGGAGAATAATCCAAGATATTACAATTCATGATCCCACATTCGGAATTCGAACAGGTGGGGAATCCATCTTCATTTAAAATATAGGCACTTTGGCATTTAAAACAAACGTCATTATCGATAAGAACAGATTCGGATTCTTCTGTTTTGTTCTTTTTGTCTAATTTCAACACGGTTTTCTCTTCATCGTAAGCTTCCCATAATTTCGATTTATCTAAATACGATAAATGCTGTTTTTTCTTTTGGGTTTTGGTTTTATTTGTTTTTTTTGTTTTGATTTCTAGTTCTTTATCGGCGATTTCTATCATCGTTTTCTTAATACTGGTGGAAAACATATAATATTAAAATCGTCAATTTTATAGTATTTTATTATTATATAACGCAAGAATAAGCGAATCGAATGGATAATCTTATTTTAAGTGTCATAGGGATGGAAGGTCAAAGATTGGCAGGTATCAAAGTTGGCGAATTGGTCGGAAAACAAGTATGTGAATCGATTCGTAGTTCTTTTAAAACCGACATAATACAGAAATACAAAGAACTTTCGACAGAAGCTACTAAAAATGTATTGGCTGATCCAGAGGGAATGAAAAAATTAACCGATGCTTTAAGTAATACATTTGCAGGTATGGTTATCGATAAATTTGAATTGAAATCGAACCAACCCGATATTTCAGGAAAGACGATGATTAATAAAATAGAAGATAAAGTTAATGACACAATAGAAGGTGTTAAAGATCGTGTTAAAAAAGAAGTTCATGGTGTAGTTGGTACAGATCCTCTTAAAAAGCCTGATATGCAACCGAATCCAATAGTAGGTGGTAGTGATGAGATACCCAAGGTGCCAGGTGTTGAGATACCCAAGGTACCAGGTGTTGAGATACCCAAGGTACCAGGTGTTGAGATACCCAAGGTGCCAGGTGTTGAGATACCCAGTCAGATACCAGGTGCGCCCGATCCGGCCAATCTATTACCACCCGGCATACCACCAATAAATCTAGACAATCCATTAGATGCGATACCTGGTGCGGGTTTCATTAAATCTGCAGTACAAGGTTTAACACCAGATGAAGGAGTGGTACCTGCATATTTGTCGTCTGCATTAAGTGCGATAGATATGAAAACAAAAATGATAGAAGGTTTTGAACAATTTATCAATGAATTAACTACTAACAACGCGAACGATTTAAAAAAAGTATTTTTAGAGGTATTAAAAGAACAAATCAATGCAAAATTCAGAGAAAAAGATGGAGATGCTGCGTTTAAAACAACTATTATAGATATTATACAAAAAAAATGTAATGCAAAATTTGATCCAGAAGCAGGTGCAGAAGCAGAAGCAGGTGCAGCAAGTGCAGACGCAGGGGTACCAGAACAAACAGAAAAGACTCCTAATCCTATAGATATTATGAAAAGTATCGATCAAAGTAACGCCAAAAAACCTCCAGCAGCAAAAGATGATGGAAACCCAACCGCAGCAGAAGTAACCAAAGGAGGAAAATCCAACAAACCACCAAAGAGATTCACAAGAAAAATCCTCAAATAAAATTAAATAGAAAACGATACTTTTTTCTCGATCTTGTCAAAAATATCCGGATTATATACTAAATTACCTGTCGGTTTATACGTAGCAATCGGAGTATATTTAGGCACCTCTTTCATCGCAGTCGGACCAATATTACGCGGATCATTGAAAATCTTGGCATTAATATCATTCGGTGAGAGAACACCAGCCTCTGGATCGCGCGGATCCGTCACATTCCCTTTCTCATCCATGTTTTTCCCCGTCTTTTTCCGGAATTCCGCACGCACATATGCAGGAATCCAATTCGACCAAGAAACAAATAGAGTATTCGGATGCATATATTTGACTAAAAATCCATTTTCTTGCAGTTTCAAGACAATAAAAGCAATACAATCCCCCTTATCGTAAATCGGTTCTCCGAAAATATATTCCGGAACTTGAAACCAAATATGCGTTTCCCCCACTTTTTTATTTTTAGCAGTCACTTTGATGCGAGTATGTACGCGATTCAGAATCTTATTGAAAATGGCTAATTGTTTTAAATCGCGGCGTTGTTTGTTTTCGTATAATTCGTCCATATTGATCTTCCCAGAAGATTCTTCCTCATTGGTTAATAAAAACATCGACATATTTTTTCTTGCATTACCTCTAGAAAAAACATATAGAAATTATACGAAGAAAAAGAACAGAAAAGAAAAGCAAGTAAATGTATAAACGTAAATCGATGGGTATTATGTTACTATCGATATGTTGTAGAGTATTTTCTACCAATAGATTCATCATAAATAATAAGATAAAACACATTACCTATAATAAAATAAATTCGGATTTCATGAAAAAAACAGAGGTTATAATAGAAAAAGTACCAGAAATTGTCGATATTAGTGCCAATATGAGTACGAATCTGAATCAGACTCCGAATCCGAATCAGACTCCGAATCCGACTCCAATTATTAAACATATCGTGATGGCGGGTGGTGGTGCAATGGGATTTGCTTTTTATGGAGCATTGAGAGAAAGTCACCAGAAAGGTATATGGAAACAAGAAAATATTGAAACGGTTTATGCTACTTCGATCGGAACGATTATGGGTACTATTATTTCTCTTGGATATGATTGGTCGGTCATCGATAATTTTCTAATAAAACGTCCATGGCAACAAGTTTTTAAATTCCAATTACCGATGGCATTTAATCTGATTACTAAACAAGGTATTTTCGACCAGACGACGATTTACGAAATATTTTTACCGTTATTTAAAGGAAAAGATATTCCAATGGATATTTCTTTATTGGATTTTTATCATCTTACTAAACGAGATATTCATTTTATTGCGACGGAAATAAATACGATGCAGATCGAAGATATTTCTTATAAAACCCATCCAGAATGGAAAGTCATCGATGCTATTTATGCGTCTTGTTGTTTGCCGTTTTTATTCTCGCCGTTTTATTATACTGCGACAGGTTCTTTAGAGCCCCAGAAAGAACCAAAGAAAGCGTTTATGGATGGAGGCATATTAATGAATTTCCCATTGAATCTTTGTATTGCCGAAGGATACGATCCAAGAGAAATTCTCTCCATTCGTCGAGTCAAACAGAGTAATGGAACCGAGCTATTACATCCGAATAATACGATGGTTGAACTTTCGTTTTCGTTGATATTGAAATTAATAGAAAAAATCGAGAAACCACTGTTACAACTGCAAGAAATTGGATATCTGATTAATATTGAAAATTCCGTATATAATCTTTATACCTATCTCTTCAATTGTATTCATTACGAAGAAACCAGAAAAGAATTGATCCAGCTCGGGGTGAATGCCGTACTATCTATACCGGCGAAGAATTAAATCCCCATCTTAATATTGATTCTTATCCACTTTTGAATTTAATGGTCCTACCATATTAATGATGAATTGTTCCAAGAAATTATTCGTCACTTTCGCATCGAAATCGATGGTCTTGCCGTTTTTCAACATTTTAATCGTAGGATATCCTTGAACTTTATATTCTTGAATTAAATCTTGGGTTTCTGCATTGGAATCATCGGTACAATTCACATCGACACATCGGATAGTATGTCCATTGACTTCTGCTCCATCATAATTCTTGACGAAGCTGCTCCATTCTGGAGCAGCAGTACTACAATGTGGGCACCAATCTGCGTGGAAAAAATAAACAAGTACGTCGGAACCATCTCCTTGTCCTTGTCCTAATGGTATTTTATTGGATAGATCGTTAAAATTACGGAATTTTGCACTTGGTACATAGAATTGATAATATCCATATACAGCCGCAATTAGGATAAGAATCACGAAAAGAATGATCCAAATCATCGTTTTACGTGGATCTAAAAAATTTAAAAACATTTGTGTTAAGGTAAGAGATGGCAATGTGGTGGATGTCGTCATTTTATAAATTAGACTGATATTCTTTTTTTCAAAGATAAAACGAATATATAATTGGAATGTAATATGTCTAGAAAAGGCATAAAATATATATTTTCTAAAAGTATAAAAGGGGGTTCTCGACAAAACAACATGATAGAAACCAAACAAAATAAAAAATGGTTGGAATTAGGCGATTTTATTCAAATTACTGCACCTACGAATCCAGAATGGCATGATCAACTCTTTTATATTTCTTATTTGGATGAATCGGTTATCGAACTCGTAGATATTCTCTCGAATCAACTCCATCTCTTGCAGATCCAAAAACAACAATTTTTAGATAGGACGATTGAGAAAATCGTGGTGATCGATCGTAGTCCGGTCAAGGGATATGCAAGACAAAACGGATTATTTCCGCACATTTGGGTAGATATTTTCTTCGGTGGTGAATTGCCTAAAAGTATTACTGCAGAGATTCGGCATTTAGAAGAAGATATGATCGAATTGCATACATATCCTGAAAATAAGATATTATTCCTCGATTTTGCATATCAAGGTGTTCCTAGAAATATTCCATTAGAAAGAATATGTATTCGAGAGAAACCGGCATCGTATGTTAGATCGTTGGAGGTAGAAGGAGAAGGAGAAGGAGAAGGAGAAAGAGAGGAAGGTACCATGGAATATACGAAAGAAGGAATGATTGATATTGTCTTGCCGCGTAATGCGAAACCAGATGAATCCTATCATGAAAGATTGAAGAAACTGGAAATACGTTTCTTAACCGAAGAAGAATTGCCGGAAATTGTCCAAACGATGGAAGTCGCTCCCGAATTACAACGATATGGATTAGAAGCACAAATCAACGATTTATTGGACGCGTTTCTCTCGACGATACCCGATTATAAAAGAACACCCGTGGTATTACAACGGATTTATACTCATATTCAACGGTTCAAAGAATTGAGAGAAATGTTTTCTAGTTTCGATCCTACCTTTCATACCATCCTAGGTCCCAAGAAATCGAATCCGAAACCATTGATCCGCGAATTGGCGGAATTAACGTCTAGAATGCCGTGGGTACTTCCAGTAGCAAATCAAACCAAGAAAGTATATTTTCTTGCAGAAGACGGCCCAATTCTCTCGATCCTAATTCCCGAAATAGATCAGAAAAACATGACGATCGATGCACAAAACGAAACGGAAACGGAAAATCGGGCGTTTTATAATAATACGGTTCCAGAAGAAACTATAGTGAAATATGCAAATATGCATCTTCAAACGGCGGAATATCATTGTCCTTTTGGATCCACCACCCTTTCCGAAGAAGATTCGAATGTTCTTGCAAAACTCCAAACCGTACAAGTGAAACGAGATATGGACATTTTAATTTCCACCGGGCAAGAAAACGATTTATTTTCCATGTATTCCGCGGATGAAAGGGTTGGCCGATCGAAATTCATACGTAACCGCTATAATGCCGAGATAACCTACCCTTATAAACGCAATACGAAATCCAAAGAAGCATCTCTTTTCGCGCCCCTTTTTCCGGCGGATTCTCTCGATTTCCGATCCGTTGTTTTCTTGCCAGAACCTTTTATTGCTTTTTCGAAAATCCGAACCCCGAATACTTCTATTTATCGCAAATCCGAATTGCATTTACATTATCCATCTTTATCGCGTTTCTTACATCGAAAAACGGAAATCGAAGATCGAGAGATAAGTGCGAATGAAAGAGAATTCGGATCTACTTCTGCGACTCATATAAGACATTATTATCCTTCTTCCAAATCCGTTTCTCTCGAATCGTTTTTGAATCATTGTATTCCCGAGACCGAACCATTATTAGATACCTATGTAAATCGGATTTTCCAAAAGAAACTCTATTCTTTCTCTCAAATCGTGGATGTATTGGAACCGTTTTATATTTACATGGAGAATATTTCTTGGAAATCCGCCAATAAAATCAAAACGATACTCTACAAGAATATCGACACATGGATTACGAATACCAATGTCAAAGCGGAATTATTCAAATCCTGGGTATTGGAAAAATACAAATCGGAATTAATGAAAATGGCGAATGCCTTGGAATCTCTCGATAAACGCGTAAAGGAAATATATGCAGATCTCTACGAATCTACTTCTTCCAGTGAATTTCTACGTACCTTATTCGACGAAGATCAAATGCGATTGTTTTCTTGTAGAATCAAACGTATTTCAACGGAATTATTCGTTCCTGAAAATATGCTGCCGTCCATCATAGATGAATCGATGGATTCAAGTACGAATCCAGGAGGAGTAGAATGTTGGAAACGCGTAATCACCAAGAAATATACATCGGTTGCGGATTTGACGGCGGATAATGGCAACTTTATTCATTATGACAAAGAATTCGATAAAACGGAATATTCTCTCGTGGAAAAATATCGGCAAGAGAAACCGGAATTGGCGGAAGATGCGACGGCCTTTTTGAATTTCTTGGCGGAAAATCTGATTGCCAAACATCATTACCATCGAGATCGGGCATTTCAAGAAGCGCGAAATATGATTGCAGGAGAGAGACCAGTAGAAGAAGGAGAATATGCCGTCTTGTTTTTATTACCACATCTCCGTTCCGATGTTTCGAAAGATACACTTTCCGAAAAGGAAAAAGACGAAGTGAGAGAAGAAGCGGATACGAAAAAACGCGTCATGTATTTCATTCGGAAAAACAATACGTGGGTACATGTGGTCGAATTGGACGAACTGTCTTTTATCGATAATTTTTCTTTATTTTGTAATTTGCAAGACACATGTTATTCGTCCTCTTCTTCGAAGTCCAAGAGCAATATATGCGAAACACCCGAAATGACGAAAGAGAGAATGCATTATTTAAATCGCGAAAGAATGGAATCGGAATTCAAAGATCGATATGAAATCTCTCTGGAGGATTTCTCTCAACTATTAGAACAAGAAGAAAATCGATGCATACAACAAAAAGAACAACGCAAGAAAACCGAATATTCCTTAGTCGATGCTGTGGCATCTTCTCTTGCCTCTCGTGCGATTCTAAATGAATTGATTTTCTCTCCTTATCTCTCTTTAAGAGATCGTATCTTGGAAAAATCGCTGGATTTCACCACTAAAAATCATTATATTCTCTTATTTGTAGAACGGTTTTGTCGAGAGGCATTATCTGAAGAACCGATGAAAGAAAATGCGCATTGGTTTTATTGCAAAGAAACGAATACGATGTTAATGCCGAAATCGTTGTTTTTATTGGCGAAAGCGGCGAAAGAAGGGAAATATACCTCGGTTTTAAATCAATTATGTAATACGGTTGGAAAACTCAGTGATGATGGAGATGCATATGTGGATAAACATAGTGGTTATCTCTTGAAGAAAATCGAATATCGTGAAGAAGAAGGGATCTTTTCTTCCGGAGAAGGAGGAGAAGGTGAGGACCAAGGAGAAGTGGTTGAAGAGATCGGTGGTTATCCTATGGAATTTCATCCTAGAATCATGAAAGATGTTTCCCGTATTTTCCAAAACGAAATCGACCAGAAAATATACAATTTGATTTCGTCTATTTGCCGGAATATGTACGTCATTGGAGAGGAAAATAAAGATAAAATGATACAATTGTGCCAGAAATGGCTGAAAAATCCGAAATTGTTTATTAGTCAAGAGAAATACCAGAAACAATACGATATCAAAATCGAGAAGAGAAAACAAGATCCGAAACTGAAAATCCCCGATGATTTCGAAACATACAACAAGAAACAACATATTATGATTGCTGCACTATCCGTCTTAATTACGGTACAAACGGCGGTCCCAGAAATGGCGATTAAACGCACTTTCCCGGGATGTGTGAAATCGTTTTCTGGTTACCCGTTGAAAGATGGACAAGACGATCTCTCGTCTCTCCATTATATGGCATGTGTATTGAAGAAAATGTATATTGACAACAAAGAAGAAAAGAATCTCCTTCCGAAAAAAGAATCCGATTTGGTCCATCTATTATTGAATACCTTGAAAGATGTCGTTTTATTGCAAGTCGATATTATTCATTTATATGATGTGAAACGGAATTATTTACGAAACCTCGTCACGGAGACCAAACAAACCGAAGAAATCGAAGTACAAAACCGATGGGCACATTTCTTGCCGCCCATTTCCGCATTCACCATACCGAGCCGTTCTCTTGAAATCGTATCTCCTTCCGGAAATCGAATGACACATATATTAAATGTTTATCTTGTGAAAAACATGTCTTTGACGTTATCTCTTGTGGATTATATTCGAGAGATTATTGCGAGAAAAGGCGTATTATTTCAAACGAAAACGGGAAAAGCCTATCTACAAAATGCATGTTGTGAAGAATTGTTACGATTTCCATCGACCACGGTGTTGGGATATTTTAAAGAAGAAGATGCGGCGATTTCCAAAATAGTCGATATCTTGCATAACTTGGGAAATAAAATCACGGCGATTCGAGAGAAAAGCAAGGCCCCGGTTTTACTGAAAACGAAAGTAGGAGAACCCGGAGATAGGAATCCAGATCAAGAAAAAGCCAAGAAATCCAATCCGATTTATTCTTATGAACCTGCGATTTTCTATGCCGCCTTAATTCATTATGGTAAATTAGGATCGGAAATCTATCCCATTCCTACCGATTTGGAAACGATTTGTTCGAAAAAACCCAACGATTGGATTTCGTCTCTTTCCATGCCAGAGAAAATCGAATTATTAGAAAAACAACAGATTCGAACAGATGCAAGAAAAACCATTACATTGATGAATATTGTACATCAACGACATCCAGTTTCGATTATACAATCCATCGATTTTTCTCCCAAAAATCGAGTCCAAATGGCTATCGAAGATTTTATAGACCGTAATGCGGATATTCCCATTATCCAAAAAATCGGGGAAAAATGGTTATCGTCTATCTCGAACGAGAGCGGTGAAAAAATCGATTATGAAGCCGAAAATAAAACGTTACAAAAAACATGGTTTTCGTTTATCGAGAGAAATGCCGAGAAAAAACCGAAAAGCGCCATCCTTCGAAAACTGACTAATGTACTATATTCTTGGGAGAATTATCAAGAGATTCCATTATCGAATCTGTTTTTCCAAATGAAATCGATTGTATATCGTATTGGTATTCTATTTCCGTCTTATTTGGTTTCTGAAAAAACAAATGCCGTCGAAATCCCGAAACATTGGGAATTGATTCCTTCGGATGTTTTGTTATTAAAGAAACAATTGCAAACCTATAAACAAATCCTCAATCCGTTTAAAAACGAAGAAATGTTGGTGCCGATTTTCGAAACTGTAGTGGAAAGAGTCCAACCCCTGATGGAATTTATCGAATTTTCTTTATATATGAAAGATACCGATACCAATTCATCAGAAAAAGCGAAAGATTTCTTTGAATTGTCGCTATTTTGTATTCATTTGGTTTGGATGATTTGGATCGGTTTAATCGACAATCCTGCAATATATCGCGTTATTACGAACATCCTTCAAAAAAATACCGAAAATCAAATAGAAGAAAATAAATTGGGGGATATTCTTGCAGAAGAGGAAGATGAAATGCAAGAAGTAAATATCACGACATTACAATTGGAAAACAAATCCTTAATTCAACAACGAATCGCGGATGTTTTTCTTGCAATAATCGAAACGTTGAAATCGAAAAAACAAAGCGGAGCGAAAGAACCGGCCATGATGTCGTATGCCGATATTATGCGAGAAATCGATTATTCTCGGGATCGAGAGAAACAAAAAATCAAGAAATATTTCACCGATATGTCAGTGGAAGAACGAAAAGCCGAATTGGTCTTGAAGAAATTACATTTAGGCATTTTCGCGATTGATACCAAGAAATTGAATAAATATGGTAAAACGGCGGGGCTCTTCGGGGATAAAGATCAGGATATTGCAGCGATTGCCAAAGAAGGACAAGAAGATGATATCGAAGATAGTGTAGAATATCAAAACATGATACGGGAAGAAGAAGCCGATCCAGAACGTGATATTTATTTGCCGGGAGATGTAGAGGAAGAATTCGTCGAACCTGTAAGAGAAGCCGAAGACGATTATAATGATATGAATGAATATGCGTATGATAATTACGAAGGTACGGAATATGATTAAGTTTTGATTCAGATCTTCCAGAAAAAAATCACGGAAAAATATAAAGATTTAGTTTTACAAGAAGAATGTATTTCCACAAAGTTCTTCGCATTTATAAAATACAATTCGCCATTCTTCTGTTCTTATGTCTTTTCGGACTTTTCCATTGGATTCAACCGTCTATTTCCTATCAACCGAATGGCGCATTTCGACCTTTCGGTGTCGGATTTCGAAATAAAACCGTTATTCCTGTATGGATAATCGCGATTGTTTTAGCCATTTTATCGTATGTGTTTGTATCGTCTCTAGTACAGATGAGATGATACAAACACATTCGATAATCGATAACCGTATAAATATATTTCTGGTTTTAATCACAAGAAATATATGCCATTACATCCTCATTTAGTTGAAAATGGATTCACCGAATTCGAAGGAAGTATGCAACAAGTACCCAAACAAATGGAATGGTTTCGTAAATGTGTGCGAGAGACCTATTGTCCGAAAACGATCCTGGAAATCGGATTCAATGCGGGACATTCAGCGGAGATTTTCTTGCATTATTCCGACGATACCCATGTGACGAGTTTCGATTTAGGCGAACATGGATATGTGGATTGCGGCAAGAAATATATCGATGCGACGTTCCCGAATCGACACGAATTGATTCTGGGAGATAGTGTGAAGACCGTTCCGGCATTTATTCTTGCCAATCCTGGCCGGAAATTCGATATGATTTTTATTGATGGTGGTCACGATTTTGAAACGGCTTTCGCCGATGTTTCGAATTGTTATTCTCTCGCACATGCGGATACCATCGTAATACTAGATGATACGATGTATTATTCTAGTGGATTGCCCGCGGATACTGGTCCGACGAATGCCTGGATTCATGCGACTTCTCTTGGCTTTCTGAAAGAAGTAGAAGTGGAGAATCACGATAGTCGAATCATGTTTGATGATTATCGCGGAATGTCGATTGGAAAATATGTTTTTTCTAGAGGTTGAGAAAACAAAACAAAACAAAGTAAAATGAAATGCAAGAAAAAAATATATGCTTTTTTCTTGCATTTGGATTAACGAAGTAAAAAAAGAAAATGGAAAAATTACGACCGAAATT
>Ga0070374_10000659_pt1 | contig 14272 bp, 9 predicted proteins | sample LauGreSuBDMM15SN_2_FD_66374 | JGI IMG/M metagenome (GOLD analysis project Ga0070374, IMG submission 66374) | Freshwater lake microbial communities from Lake Michigan, USA - Su13.BD.MM15.SN (version 4) (version 4) | ecosystem: Environmental > Aquatic > Freshwater > Lake | place: Lake Michigan...
TGAAAAAGAAATAGAACCCCTATTTGGTCAACAACTAAATCGTATTAAATATTTTAAACATCACGAATTAAATGAACATTTATAATCTAACCTTAAATTATGTATCCTACTATTTTGCCATACAAAAAAACATTATTACATGTAGATACATTGAAAAATGGACAAAAGGTAAACGTATACATTGAATGTTCAGGTAATCCAAAAGGATATCCTGTTATTTATTTACATGGAGGACCAGGAGATAGTATTAATCCACATGTACGTAGATTGTATAATCCCAAAAAGTACAATATTATTATGTTTGACCAACGTGGGTGCGGAAAATCGCAACCATCTTACCATACTGAAAAAAATACAACACAATTATTAATTTCGGATATGGAAAAAATTAGAGAAATGGTTGAGTGTCAAAAATGGTTGGTAACTGGCGGAAGTTGGGGGAGTTCATTAGCATTATTGTATGCACAGGCACATCCTGACCGAACATCCGGATTAATTATACGCGGAGTATATGATTTAAGTCAGCATGATTGTGTAAAAGATACCATTTTTAAGGACAAAAAAGATGAAATGAATAATTTATTACATATTAAAACCAAAAAAGATTCGGAATTGTATCGTAAAACGGAAAGAATATTACGAAAACCAAAAACAAATAAAACCCGTAAAAAATTAGTAGATTTAATGAATGAAGACAATGGAATTTCTATTTTTAGTAAACCACAAAAAGATACAACTCATGGTAAGGAAGTTATTGCTGTTATAGGAACACATTATGAAAAAAATCATTATTTTGTACCTAAAAATACAATTTATAAAAATATGTATAAAATAAAACACATTCCATGTTATATTGTGAATGGTAGATATGATATCATTACACCATTTAATATGGCTTATAAATTAAAAGATTTATTTACAACTTGTGATTTTAAAATAGTAAAAGGTGGACATACAGTTATGGAACCGGAAATAACAGAAGCATTAGTTGTTGCTTCTGATAAATTTTTGAATCGTGCAAAATAGTTTAGAAATATATAGTTTAGTTTAGTTTAAGAATTATATTTACTTGGTCATTATATGTTTCAATTACCAATTCAATATAATTCACATAATGAGGTGGATCCAACTATTATACAAGATTTAGAACTGGTGTCAACCGTTGATTCGTCAAATGTTCCCATTTATCATAAGGTGTTTAATCCTACAACGGATGCATCAAAGGAAGTTGTAAATCAAATGTCAAAATATTATACAAATAATACATCTTTTTTAAAAGATAGCATATTATTTCACAAACGATTTTCACGTAAAACCCCAATATATACTGATTTTATAAAGCATTGGGATGAACTAAATAAGAATGAAGAATTTAAATTAACCTATCAATATCTTACCTATGATAAAATTAGTTGGTTAAATGAATCTTCAAAATTTATGTTTGCTGTTAGTTTGTATTTTATTGCTTCGCCTGTATTATTTATTGCCTCTCCATTAATGATGTTAATTATACCATTTGCGTTAATTAAATTTCAAGGTCACAATATATCATGGGATTTATATAAAACAAAATTATACGAAGTAACCAAAAAACATGCACTTGTAAGTTTGGTTTCTAATTATTCAAGTGCAACCCAAAAAGAAAAATTAATGTTGGTAGCAAGTGCAGCAATTTTTATGGTTCAAACGTATTGTAATGGGTATTCAGTATATAAATTTTACAAAAATATCGATTCTATCCATACTATTATAGATTGTGTACAATTACATATTAAACATAATATCGAGGCAATCGAATATATTAAAACAATATCTTCTGATTTATCCACATATAAAGGATTTTTATTAACACTTGAAGAACATGAATCGGTATTGACCAAGTATTATAATAAAATTAAATCGTTGACACAATTTAAATTTACATGGCATGAATTTATACATTTAGGAAATTTAAGAGCTCATTTTTATGAATTATATTCTAATAAAGAATTGAAAAATTCATTAAACTATTCGATTCAATTATGTGGATATTTAGAAAATATTGAAAATTTATCGACCCAACTTGTATCAAAAAATCTAAATATGTGTACTTATTCTAAAAAGACGTCTTTTTCAGATGCATATTACCCAACCAAAAATCCAGTTAAAAATAGTTATAAATTGAATAAGAACATTATTATTACAGGTCCGAATGCATCTGGCAAAACAACATTTATTAAAATGACTCTTATTAATACGCTATTATCCCAACAAATAGGATGTGGATTTTACAAAAAGGCAAACATTTTACCATATGATTCTTTTTGTAGTTATATTAATATTCCAGATACTTCAGGGAGAGATAGTTTATTTCAAGCTGAAGCAAGACGTTGTAAACAAGTCATTGATACAGTAAAGAATAATAATCGTGTATTTTGTATATTTGATGAATTATTTTCAGGAACAAATCCAAAAGAAGCATCGGCAAGTGCATTCGCCTTTTTACAATATTTATCTGCCCAAAAGAATTGTACTTATTTGCTTACTACTCATTTTTTAGATGTTTGCCGAAATTTAATGGAGAATAAAAGCATTGAGATGAAACATATGAAAACAACTTTGAAAAATGATAAATTAATTTATACATATCAATTATCAAAAGGATTATCTACTGTACACGGAGGTATTAGTATATTAGTTGACATGAATTATCCCATAGATATTATTAATAATGCAAAATTATGCGGATAAATATTTACATATATATATATTCTTAAAATATGAAGATATTGATATGTTTAGCAATGTCATTTGGATTAACAGCAATCTTATATTTTTATTTAAAGCAGAAAATATTTGCAATTGAAACAAGATTAAATACATTAACAGAATTAGCTCAAACTTTAGCAACCGAACTTTACAATAAAGAAAAAGGAAAAGAAAAAGAAAAAGAAAAAGGAAAAGAAAATCATTTAGAAATGAATGAACCGTTGTTTAAGAATGTAGAATCTACTGTTATAGAATCAGATGACTCTGATAGCGATTCGGATGATTCTGATAATGATTCTGATAATGATTCTGATAATGATTCTGATAATGATTCTGATAATGAATCTGTAGAAATAATAAAGATTAAATCTGCAGATCTTGAACATTCGATTGAATTGAAAGAAGTTAAATTGGAACCAGTTGAATTTGAAATTCCCAAACAATTTAATGAGCTTTTTATTGATATTTCAGAACCAATTATAGTACAAAAACGTGATTCGGATAATCGTATTGAAGTTTCTGATGATGAAATTGAAGTAGAGGTAGAAGTTGCAGAACCAGTTCTACAATTGGACGAATCTGATGTAAAACATGTATCTGTAGACACCGATTTTGGTACACTTAGCCTAAAAGATTTGAAACAAAAGGTTAATGATTTAGGAGGACCTCCTTTGAAAACTAAACAGGCATTGATTAATTTTTTGAAAAAAAAAGTATAATTGTAATGTATGAACAATATCCATTTTGATTATCCAGCAATGATGGCAGATGGTAGAACATATTCTAATTGGTTACCAACTGCATCCATCAATGAAAATATTAGAAAACGCGAAGGTATTAATACAAATTGGGATTATCGCAATTATTTACAATCCAATGCAAACTCTATTATGGATATGGATCGTCGTATGGCATGTGAACAAACCGGGTGCACTCCAATAAATAATGCAATAACTAAACTTGATGAACCAAGTGATTTGAAACAAATTTATTTATCCAGACAGCAATTACAAGAAAGTATTGTTATTACACAATTACCTAAATAATGAAATTACACCATATAAAAATATAGTGTAATTAATATAATGGACATTGGTTTTACAATCATAAGTAAATTTTTTAAAGAAAACCCAAATTTTTTAGTAGATCATCATATTGAATCTTATAATCATTTTGTAAATCACGATATACATCAACTTATTACCCAAAATAATCCAATATCATTCAATAAAAATTTAGTAAAATTAGAAGGAGAAGATGTAGCTATTCATTCATGCGACATTTATATAGGTGGCAAAAAGGGTGAATTTATACGATTTGCCAAACCTATTCTTCACGAAAATGGCGTAAATAATTATTTATATCCAAATATTGCCAGATTACAAAATTTAACCTATGCATTTTCAATTGTTGTTGATATTGAATTTGAATTTAAAATAAATAATACAGTAAATGAAGAAACTGTTATTATAAAAGATGTATTTTTTGGGAATATACCAATCATGGTTCAATCTCAAATGTGTGTTTTACATGGCATGCCTCCTGAAGTAAGATTTAACATGGGAGAATGTAAAATTGATCCTGGTGGATACTTTATTATTGATGGAAGTGAAAAAACAATTATTAGTCAAGAAAGATTTGCCAATAATATTTTGAGGCTTGGTAAAACACCCAAAGAAGAAACTTACAGCTACATAGCTGAAATTCGTTCTGAATCTGAAGATGAATCTAAACCGGTTCGTGAAACAAAGGTTCGTATGATATCCTATCATGATGAAGAAAATATAAATTTGAAAGAGGATGAAATGAAACGACTTACCCAAACTGTAAAACAACAAATTGTAGTGGATATTCCAAATATAAACATGCCCATTCCCCTTTTTATTGTATTTCGTGCACTGGGTATTATATCGGATAAGGATATCATTAAAATGTGTGTACCAGATGATGATCCAATTATGATGGAACTATTGAGGCCAAGTATATATGATGCTGGCAAAATTTATACACAACAATTGGCAATTAAATATATGGCGCCTTTTTCAAAATATTTAAGTGATTATCACGTATATTTTATTTTATGTGATTATTTTTTACCACATATTAATAGTTTAACTGATAAACATTTTTCATACGATTTACTTGAAAAGGCACATTTTCTTGGTTATATGGTAAATAAAATTCTACGATTATCGATTGATTTAGATGTACCTACGGATCGCGATTCATTTCAATTCAAACGAGTTGAACCTTCGGGAGTTTTGTTATCTGATTTATTTAAAGAATTTTACAAATCACAAATTAAAGATATTATACGAACATTGGATATTGCTCACAATGAGCATGAAGGTACATACAATGAAGATTCAAAAGCATTCCAGGAATTCGTAGTAACAACACTTCCTCCTATTTTATCTAAAAAACGAGTTACTGAAAAAGGTATTAACAGTGGATTCAAAGGTGATTGGGGATCTGAAATTTATACTAAACGTATTGGATTATCTCAAGAATTAAACCGTCTTACCTATAGTACTGCAATTTCATTAATGCGTAAATGTGTTATGCAAATGGATGAAAATTCAATGGTAATGGGTCCGCGATATTTACATGCAACCCAATGGGGAATGATGTGTCCTGTCGATTCGGATGGAGGCGATGTAGGAACACACAAACAATTTGCAATTTGTACCAAAATTTCAACCGGTACCAGTAAAAAGGCCATAATGGAATTATTACAATCTTATCAAGATCCAATTCATTGTATTCCAATTATAGATAGTAGACCAGAATTACTGTATATGTACACTAAAATATTTGTAAATGGTCACTGGAAATACTCTACAACTACACCTCATGAAATTGTAATTGATATTAAACATAAACGCAGAACTGGAAAAGTAGATAAATGGATTAGTATTAGTTTTAATATTCGTGAAAATATTATTTATATTTATACAGATGAAGGTCGCGTATATCGCCCTGTTCTCTATCTAAATGAAGACAAAGAATTATCGTTTTCGAAGAAAGACGAGAAGTTGTCATGGGAAGAATTAATACAAGGAACTGTACAACATCCGTGTAGTGTAGAATATATTGATTGTACAGAATCAAATACTGCATTAATATCCGTACAACATCTTCCTGATTATGAAGGTACAAATTTTACACATGTTGAAATTCATCCATCGTTGATACTTGGATATATGGGGTTACAAATTATTTTTCCAGAACATAGTCCTCTACCCCGTAATGCATTTTCATGCGGACAATCACGCCAAGCCGTTTCCGTTTACAGTACAAATTATCAAAATAGAATGGATAAAACTGGGCTTGTACTCAATTATGGTCAAATACCATTAATTAAATCTTATTATTTTCAACATTTAAATCAAGAATCAATACCTTACGGAGTAAATGCAATTGTTGCCATCATGTGTTATACTGGATATAATGTAGAAGATGCAATTTTAATAAATAAATCTTCGTTAGAACGAGGAATGTTCAATACAAGTTATTTTTCAGTTTATGAAGAATCAGAAGACGAAGAGAAAAAAATATTTTTTGCTCCCAATGAAGAATTACCTCAATTTGATGAAAATGGAATTATTCGGACTCAAACTGTAATTGACAACAAAACACCAATTATCAATATGACGGTTAACTCTAAAACTCGCCAAATTTATACAAAAAGAGATCAACAAGGGTATGTAGATAAAACATATATGACAACAAATTCGCTTGGACAGAGAACTATTAAAATTAAGATTTGTGATGAACGTATTCCAAATATTGGTGATAAATTTGCCTCTCGTGCAGGACAAAAAGGAACGTGTGGTATTGTTCTACCTGAAACAGATATGCCATTTAACGATCAAGGAATACGTCCAGATTTAATTATTAATCCGCATGCGTTGCCATCACGTATGACACTTGGTCAACTAATTGAAAGTTTGATTGGTAAAGTACATTTGGAACACGGATCCTACGGAGATTGTACTGCATTCAATAAAAAAACAGATGTTGAATTTTATGGAGATAAACTTCGCGAATATGATTTTCACAGTAAAGGTGTTGAAATACTATATAATGGAATGACGGGAGAAGCAATTAAAACCAATATTTATGTTGGTCCTACTTACTATATGAGATTGAAACACATTGTAAAAGATAAGATTAATTTTAGAGAAAGAGGACCTATGACAGGGTTAACACGCCAACCAGTACAAGGAAGATCGAATGAAGGCGGTTTACGTATTGGTGAAATGGAACGCGATGGTGTAATTGCAAACGGGTTGAATATGTTTGAAACGGAATCTATGATGTTGAGAGGAGATGGTACTTACATTGATTCCGAAAATCATACCAGAAAACCGTATAGATTAACTGTAGATAATGTAACTGGTTTAATTGCTATTGTATCTAAAAATAGTATTTACAGTCCAACTATTGATGGTCCTATGGAAATTACAGATCAAGGTATACGATCCAATCCCAAATATGAAAAACGAACAAGTACAATTAATGTTCCGTATGCATTCAAATTGTTCATGCAGGAAATTGCGGCTATGAATATACAAATGCGAATTATTACGTCAGATAATGTGAATCACTTTGATTCTATGGGTTGGACACCATTGAAAACCAAATTCGATAAAGTATTGGAAACCCAAGGATTTACATTAGTTGGCAAATTGATCCAAGATTTCAAACCAAACAGTCTGTTTGTTTCCAGTTCGGCAGCTGACCCCTGTAGCGATTTCGATTATATGTTACATACGAATGCACCATTGATTGTAAATAATCGGCAATTAACGTTTGATCTTTCTCGTAGAAAATTAGATTTCACTTTATTTCCATGTATTTTTGATAATAAAGGAAAGGATGATTTGCTTGCTGTATCTACTATTATAACTCCAAAATTAACACCATTTACAAAGTATTGTAAAAATAAATTAAATTTAGAAATTTACGAATTTACAGAGGGAAGATCGGCAATATACAATTACAACACATCGAATCCAAAAACAGAATATGAATTACATAAAGCAAAAACTTCAGATGAATTAGTAACAAATCCTTGTCATATTGCCGTCAACTATATGTTTCAACATTTGAAAACCGGTATTTTTGTAAGAATCAAAGACAATAAAATAGTGAATTTTAATTTAATGTACAATACAGAATATAAAAATAATTTTTACACCGAATTACATGTTGAAACTGAACCTGGAAATAAACAGTATGTATCCATTGTTGAAAACCCAGATGCATTGGATAAATTTTTGAAATCTACCCAAATTAAACGCCACAGAAAACCTGAAAATTGGTATGCAAACAATTGTTTACTTAGAACAGAACTCAATGATATGAATCCTACCGACAATTACTTATCCGATATGTACGATATGTTTGTAAATACATGTAATCAACGTGTTGTCAATGATTGTGTATTTGTATTAAATCGTAAAGATTTCCCACATTTACATAAACGTTGGATTGAGCCATTTTCAGATTTATTTGGCAGATATGTTGCTCTACCCGATCCTTATTTCCATAACCAATTTATTCCCATTTTATCACAAAGCACACATGCTGATTATGCAGACATTCCTATTCCAACAGGCGATGATTTAAATATTATTGGCCGAGGTGAAACTAAATTTTTTGCTACTTATTCATATACAAATAATGACAAAGAAAAAAAGGATCGTGTACGATGTGATAATGAATCGGATAATATTGATATATCTACATTACTTGAATGGAAAGATAGAGCAACCAAATTTATATGGAGAGGTCAATCAACTGGATGTGGTATAGATGAAGAAACAAATCCTCGTATTATGTTAGAAAATAAATGTAAGGATCCAGACTATGTAAATAGAGACTTTATGAATGTAAAAATTACACGTATTACAAAACGTATCAAAACAAAATTAGTCAAAATAGGTGGTGGAATGAAACCTGTATTATCGTTTATTGCACCAAAATTAATAGAAGATGATGCAAAAGTTCCTATGAAAAATCAGCTTGGCAACAAATTTATTTTCAACATTCAAGGAAACTCTGCAGCATATCGGTTTGGAAGTTTACTACGGTACGGTTGCTGTGTTATTAACATCAAATGCCCGTATACATTATGGTTTGAACCATTTCTAAAAACACAATCGATTACTGAAAAAAATAAAGGCGATATAGATACTTCTGAGTTTCATTGTTTAACGATTGAAAACAACTTTTCTAATTTTGAAACAACTATTCAATGGTGTATAGACAACGATGAAAAATGTGAACAAATTGCCAAAAATGGACAAGAATTTTACAATCAACATTTTACAAATGAATTTATATACGATTACATGTCAGATGTTTTGAATGGAATTTCAAATACGTTGGCAAAATCAGAAAATGCCAAATTTACACTGAAAAAGCATGAAGAAAATGTAAAGAAATTATATAATCAATATACGATTAAACGAAATTTTCCTGAATTCAAAGAAGACGTAAAGTATGAAGATGATTGTGATTTATCGGATACAATTATTATAGTACCTTTTAGAGATGATGGCGATCAAGGTAGAGGAAAACAGTTGGAGAAATTTGTAGATCATTATTCTGCACATAAATCGATACAAATATTGGTAGTAGAACAAAGTAATGATGGTCGCAAATTTAATCGCGGTGCATTACTCAATTCAGGATATTTGTTTGCTGTAGAACATTATCCACACATAAATACATTCCTCTTTCATGACGTAGACATTATTATGCCACCTGATATAGTAAATCGTTATTACGGTAATTGCGATGATTATCGAATATTACATTTGGGAAATTTAGTAAAAGATATGGAATACAATCCACCATTTGGACGTGTTATTCGTTTTACCAAGAAAGCATTCAAAGAAATTAACGGATTTCCTAATAATTTTTACGGATGGGGAGGAGAAGATGATGCACTCGCGTTTCGTATACATATGAATAAAATTTCCGTACATAGACCTCATAAATCAGAAGGAACACCTGGTATAGAATTGGAAACTGAAAATGATGTTAAAAAATTAGAAGATCCAGAACTAAAAAAGAGTAAAATAGAAATGCACAAATGGGAAAATATTTGTGCAGATCGCCAAATTTGGAAAATAAATGGTGTGAATTCATTACAATTCAAAACAAGTCATCATAAAGAATTAAAACCAAATGCTCATTTTATTACAGTTGAATTAACACCCAAACCTACAGTAACTGATTTATTTCACAGTATGTTTAAAAATCCAAGTGAAGAAAATGCATTTTATTATCAAGAATCCTATAAACATCTTTCTTCAAGTGTAGAATGGGCTACATTACCAATGGAAGAAAAACAAAAACAATTAGAAGAAGATATTAAACTGATGAAAGATAAGAAATTATTTGATGCATACAAAGAAAAAGAGACCCAGCGAGAAAAAGAAGAAGTTGAAGAAAAAGAAAAAGAACGGGTACGAATGTCTCCGCCATCATATGCACAAAACATTTCTCCTCCATTTGAAGTTAATACTACTTCAGATATTGATCCTGGTTTTGGATCACGAGATATAATACCATCCGAAGAAATTTCAGACATGAAAGAAAGATTAGATCAACGAGATGAAGATGAAGAATTAACAGAAGAAAATTTAGAAGGAGGAGGTATTACAATTTTAAATAATATTTCAAAAGAAGAAACCGATCCAAAAACAAATTTAAAACAAGTTAAATTTGATGTAAAAGATTAATTTAAATAGATGTTAACAATAGTTGGAATTGCAGATGAAAATTCGCAATCATCTTTCATTAATACTAATGCATATAAATAATAAAAACGATTAAATATAGAACGTACATTGGTCATATCTATATTTCCTGACATGAATGGTTTTTGATATTCTTGAATAAATCTAACTATTTCCAAATATACAGTTAAATTATTGTGTATTGTTTCAATAAGTTCAGATTCTAAATCAATACGTTTAAATTTCTCTTCAAATACATTGTAAGCAATCGTATGAATAAATGTTTCATATTCTTGTTTAATTGGGTTTGTATTCAAAAATAGTACAATATCAGCTCTTATTTTATTATAAAATAATGTAAATAAAATAGGAGAATTTGCCATTAAATTCAATAATAATATAACTTTAACTTCTATTTCTCATAGCAACTACTACGCCTATAACTACAAGTGCAGATATCCCCCATAACAGTGAATTTGCTTTATTTGTATTTTCCAATACCATTAAATCATTTTGATGTTGTTGTAATGTAGAACTAAATTTAGATTTCTTTTTGTCAATGTCGTTCATTAATTTTTTATATTCTTCTGATTTATTTGTAATTGTTATATTTAAATTTTCATTTTGATTTGTATATTCTTGTAAATTTGGAAATATACTACCTAACTGTTTACCACTTTTGATATAATTTTCATTATCATCCTTATATTTTTGATGATCTTTTAACAATCCAGTTCTATCAACAGCATTACATTGATTTCCACCCATAATAAAATTATATTGTTTTGGATAATTCATATATGTAACTGAATCTACGAATGTAGGTGTACCTTTAACGCACGATTGATCCCTCATATCTACATTTGCTTCTTTAATAAATATTTGTGGAATTGTATTTGTTATTTTAAACATATTTTTGGTAGAGGTATGTAGTAACTTTTGCCATGTATTGTCACTATCTTGATAAATAAAACCAGTACACAATGGATCTTTATTACACTTATTTTGTAATTCTGGTATATTACATTTATTTCCATAGGAAGATATATTTATATCTTGGAATGAAAATATAGTATCAGTTTGATTTTCCGATTTATTCATTGTATCAAAGAAAAGCATTTTATCTGGATCATTTTCAACCTGTCCAACATATCCAATTATTGTATTTTGTATAATTGGTGTATTTTCATCTGGTTGGATAGTAGCTGACGACCAAACAATCTCAGGTTTACTACCAAAGATACATAAATTTCCATCATTTTGTATTACTAATGAATATGGACCAACACCTTTATTACTTGAATTTGATGTCCATATTCGTTGACCGTTATTATTAATCAATATTAAATTTCCATCACGATCTAAATAACATGACGAACCTTTTATTATGTTATCATTTTCCGAACTATTTTTGTATGGTTCCCATATAATTTTTTCCTGCTTATTATCAAAAATTCTTATTGACGACCCATGCATATATAATAAATATCTACCATTCTTACTTTTACGAGTCGATGCAATTATATTGTCATTTGTATTTCTCCATGTTCGCATATTTAAAGATTCTTGTTGTTTTAAAGTATCATTATTTTCCTCGTAGGATACTAACATGAATGGATCCAAATAGTGTATAGGACTATTTAATGTATAGGTTGATTCTGGTGGTGGCATAAGTTTAAATTTAGCTCCTCCCTTATCTCCTCCTGGATTAGTTACAACATATTTAAAATCCGAAAATGTAAAAAACCCCCATACTTTACAACCATACCATCCGCAATTATCTGTTTTTACAGTGGATGATGATTGAGCAATATTTACTTCGTCTCCATATTTTATAGGACTTCCATTTAAAGAATCTGAACCAGGAGGAGGTCTTAAAAAAAATGGAGTTTGAGTTAGTCCAAATATTATTGTAGTTCCCCTTCGTATTCCAGCAAATAAATCATTTGATTTTATATAAATTTGATCGCCATATTTTACTGGTGGAACAATAGCGGTACAATCTACCATTTTTGATCCAGTAACATTAGTAGTTTTGAATGTTTTGTATATACCAGTATATTTATGTGATCTGAGGGGTACAGTATGTAATTCTGTATTTATATCTACATATCCTATTTTTCCTAGATTAGTCATAGAAAGTAAAATTTTATCATTCGGTAATAACCCTTCTGCCATACCAATACGGTTCCAATGATCCAATGCTTCTGCTTCATTAGTTAAGTTTAGGTCTGGATAAGTGGCGACGTAAAATTTCCAATCAAATACTGTTTGAGGAGGATTCGATCGTATATATTTAGTTTCATTTCCACATGATTGTCCTTCTACCATTAATGATCCAACTGGAAATCCCATATCACCCCATGATGTATTAATACGATCTATTTTAGTTGTACATCCATTTTTATTGTTTAAATCTTTAATAGATTTATATGGTTTTGCAACTCCTGTACTTGTAATATATGCTGCAAAACCATCTGTTGTTTGTATATTTTTACCTGCACTTTTCTTACCTGACATATATTTAATAATATTGTCGGTATATGTTATAATTCCGTTCATATTATTCATTTATATTTTTTTATACTGATAAAAAACAATCGATAATATAACAATCATACCAATACCCCATACAATAGCATTTTGTTTATACATTTCATTCGTTATTGATAAATCTTCATTAATTTTATAACTAGTATTTAACTTTTTTAAATCATTTTCTAATGAATCCGATATTTTCAATATATTTTTTTGTTGGCTGTCTAATGGCTGGTTAGGAGGAGGATATAGTATACTTAATGTAGATAATTTTATTAAAGCTGTTTGCATATCTGCATTCAATTGTGCTGCTCTTACACATTGTTTACCTAACTTATTTTTACCTAAACATTTATGATTTATTGAATCCATTATTGAAATGTATTCTTTTCTTTTTTCATTAAATTTTGATTCTATAGAATATAATTCAGTCAATGACATATAAATTTATTACATTTTAATTTAATAAATGTTGATCTAATGGTGAATTGAACAGGTTCTTTGATGAATCACACCTTATCATATTTCGTATATTATTTAGTATAATTAATTGATTTTTTTAAATTCTTCAACCAGTTTTTATATGATTTTGGTTTAGTTGGATGTATTTTATTTATTTGAAATTTTAAAAATAGATATAATAAACTACCATATAGTATATAGCATAGTATATCATTTATCTCTATCATATTACTGATATATATTTAAATTCAATGGATCCTTTTCAAAAAATTGAAATGATTTTTATAAATAGTTGTCATCATTACGGATCAAATTATGGCTCTCACTTCAGTTTTCGTGTGCTTCTACCCGGCCTTCGACGTTTCAATCAGCACTCTATCGGATCAGATTAGCCGACTTGCCGGTCGCCGTGTATCTCGCGTTGATCACGTCCGAGGATCAACTGGTAGATACTGTTTCGTACATTTTGACAGACAGATGCCCGATATTCTGTGGGACATGCTGAGCGCTGGTCAAGAAACTATCCAAACTTCACAAGGTCCGATTCGGATTGGTGTAAATCGGTCCGATGGTCTGGACCCCAACACCAAGGACGAGATTACTCAGTTCATGGATACGGATGATGATTTATATTGGCGCGATTTCAAATCCGGTGTCGTCCGAAAATGGAATGGGGAAATGATGAATTGGTTTGATACGACCGAAAATCCGTTCGTCCCTAAAATTGCAGTCGTGGAAATGGAAGACGATTTTACTGCTCCTGCACAAGC
>Ga0070374_10000661_pt1 | contig 14266 bp, 12 predicted proteins | sample LauGreSuBDMM15SN_2_FD_66374 | JGI IMG/M metagenome (GOLD analysis project Ga0070374, IMG submission 66374) | Freshwater lake microbial communities from Lake Michigan, USA - Su13.BD.MM15.SN (version 4) (version 4) | ecosystem: Environmental > Aquatic > Freshwater > Lake | place: Lake Michigan...
GTGTGCCATGCGTACTAGCGGGCAACTGCTAGCGAGATCTTTGTTGGCTTGGTAGCTCAGTTGGTACGAGCGAACGACTGAAAATCGTTAGGTCGCCGGTTCGATCCCGGCCCAAGCCACCAAATATATTTTTCTACGCCTTGTTCATTGAAGACTGGCGAAATTCTCATTTATCTTCGCTGTTTTTATGGCGATGCTTATTTATCGTTTCTTGAATGTGTTCAAAATTCAATTTAGTCCACTCGATTGTGGCCTTAAGTCCAAAATCAAACTCAGTCGAAGTAATAAAGTTTAGATGTTTTGCACTCTTAGTCGGGTCACCAAAACGACGCCCGCTATGATCCCAATCTCGTCTTCCCTCAATATTTAATTTGCTTTCACTGTTTGAGAAGTCAATTATCTTTCTTGCAACATCTTTAATCAAGAACTCTTGCCCAGAAGCAAGATTGTATACATCGCCCTTAACCCCATTATTTGAAGCAGCAATCACGCCTTTAGCTAAGTCATCTACAAAAACAAAATCTCGTGAACTCTCTCCTGCTCCATATAAAGTCAGATCCTCATTGTTTAAAGCTTTCCAGATGAAAGTAGGAATCACATTTCGCCAAATCGTGTGAATGGTACCCCTCCATTCACCGGCTCCAAGAATTTCTCGCGGCCCGTATGCATTTTGAAAACGAACTCGGACAACATCTAAACCACGTCGATCTGCAAAATATTTGGCGTACATTTCGCCTGTAACTTTACTGATTGAGTAGGGACTATCATGAAGCAAGGGCGTTTCATCAACTTCAGGGACACCGGTGGGCGCATCCCATGTTTTTGGAGCTACCGCACATCCAGCTCCGGTGTACACAACCCGTGCACTAGGAGTTTTCTTCTCTACCCAATTCAAAACTGTCAAAGTTGGTTTCATATTATTTTCAAGATCCATTAAAGGGTCTTCTATCGAACTTTGGTTTCCATGAAAACAGGAAAGGTGGAACACCTTATCAACTTGAATATCGACTTGATTGAGTATTTTCTCATCTGAAGCAGAGCCATTTATAAAATGCACACGCGAGCTAGAGGAAATGTTAGACTTTTCACTCGAAAGTAAATTATCTACTATAAAAATCTCGCCATCGGTTTCTTTCAGTAGATTTTCTACTACCCAAGATCCAACAAAACCTGCTCCGCCAACTACAAGAGAATTCATCGGGACCATCCTTAGTGGTGTAAACGTAACTGTTGGTTAGACGATTTGATTGTATTTACACATGATTCAATCGCTTCAAAAACATTGCCTGCTGGCTTCCAGCCAAATATTTTTTCTGTCTCTGCAATATCGAATACGACAAATTTCGGATCGGTCTCTTTTGGTGGATTGATTGTTATGGTAAAGGTGTCTAAGGCAATATTTAGTGCTCCGGCCACAGACTCTGCCACTTGTTTGGTGCTAATTGCTTTAGCACTGCCTACAACACATTCACTTGGCCAAACGTCAAGGGCTATAGCAGCATCTAGAAAAAGAATAAAGTCAGAGGGGGTCAGATAATCTCTGTACGTATCAGTTACCGTCAGATCTTCACCCGCAAGTATTCGTTTTGTAAATGCCGGAATAGCACCGACACTTATTCGTGGACTCACTACGCTACTTAATATCACCGAGGTTTTCTTTCCCGAATAGGCCTGTAATAAGTATTCGCCGGCCATCTTCCACGTCCCATAACTTTCACCCGGTGAAACTGGTGAATTTGAATTTACGGGTTTGCTTACATCTCGGGTTAAAAATGATTGGATGTACAGAATTGGGAAGTTACTTGTCATCGAACCAATTTCGCATATATTTGATAATCCTAAAACACTTTCGAATCCTCTTTTTTGGTCGGCAGAAACTGTAGTAGCCAGATAGATAACCAATTCCGGAATGAATTCTATTAATGCGTCCTTATATTTCTCCTGATGGGCAACATTGGCAGAAATAACTGCAACACTTGGCGGTAAATCGTCAGTAGCTAAGCAAGACTCTAAACCATCATCAATAATAAATAATTCGTGCCTGGATTTATAAGCGTCAACTATATCTGCACCTAAAGTACCCAAGCCACCAACAAGACAAATACGCATCTTACGATTTAGCCGCCTTTAAATGCGTTACTTCTCTATCTACGCCAAATTCTTTATAGTACTTGACCGCTGCTTCTACTGTGTCTTCAAAATCGGATAACTGCGGCATGTCAAAATCTGCGTAAGTTTTTGTTGGATCTAAAAGAATTGTTGCTGGATTGCTTCCTAGACTTGGAGCTTTATCGTATTCTGGCTTTGGCTCAAGTTCCAGGGCTTTCGCAACGGCGTTGAACACTTCAAGAATTGAAATGTCTTTCCCTGAAGAAAAATGGTACGCCCCACTGCCCCGACCATCAACTGCCTGAACTACAACGGAAGCTAAATCACGGACATCGACAAAATCACGTCGAGCTTCAGCAATCATGCAACGTTGGCCAGTGGACAATCTTTTATAGAATATCGGTAGCGCACCAGAGAGATTTCTTGGGCCGACAATGTTTGCTAATCGGAATGTGACAAAATCAATACCACTCTGTTCGATGTAAAATTCACCAGCTGTTTTTGATATCCCATAGCTTGTGGGTGCTGGAATTCTTGGGTACTCCAATGGAACTGGCTGAATAGTTGGACTCAAACCATAGCAAAGTGCGGTTTGGAAATAGATTAAACGTGCATTTGATTCCTTGGCATATCGAAGTGAATTGATTGTTCCCAAAATGTTAGTCCTAGAATCCTCTTCCCAAGCATTACCGTCCGCGTAAGAGGCCGCTGCGTGTACTACAACATCAGCGCGCTCGTTGTTCCCGAAAGGATTGTTAAAAACTGATGGATCGACAATTGATCCATTTAAAAAAGACAAATTATCTGAGACTCGTACATGTGATTCCCGACCAGTTGCCAAATTGTCGAGACAAACAACTTGATCGCCTCGAGCGGACAGAAGTTCAGCAACGTGCGAACCAACTTGACCCGCACCGCCAGTAACTAGAATCCTCACTGCAATCCCCTAACTCTCAAAGTTGTTAAGCCAAGTACTTAACGTAAGACTCGCCCATAAACTTCTATTCCCAAGGTCGGGATTCAGAAGGATATTATCTAGTAATTCGTTCCTAATGTACGGCAAATGACGCTCGCGTAACTGTGAAATTAGTCCAGTCACTTCTTTTTTTGACTGATTTCTAGCCCAAATATCTAGTGGTACTGGAAATCCCATCTTGTCTTTTCGGTCCAAGACGGCCGATGGAAGATCATTAACAGCAGCAGCTCTCATTAGATCTTTGGGTCTAGAGCCGCTCATTCGGATACCGATTGGAAGTGAAAGCATGAACTCCAATATCTCCGTCGAGAGCAAAGGAACACGCGATTCAAGTCCGCAGGACATGGTTACTCGGTCTTCGACCTGAAGTAGGCTTGGAAGGAATCTTCCAACTTCATACCGCAACAACGCATTGTGTAACTCAGGCAAAGAGTCAACGCCGTTTGGCGCAATGAACGATACCAATTCAGAAGTAACCGCAGTTTGCACTTCGCGGGAAACTTTAAACAAGCCTGACTCTAAATCAGATCTTTGTGTAATTCCAATGAATCCTTCTACTGGGGAAATAAATCCATTACATTTGGCAAATTTAGAATACATTTGACTATAGCCCGTTAGCCCTGAAATGTCACCAGCGATTTCGCGCCACTTGTTTCCAGTACCCTTAGAAGCCTCTAGAAGCCCCATAGCAATTAGTGGAAATCGATCTCGTGTATAGCCTAAGAAAAGTTCATCACCTCCCGTGCCTGAGAGCACAACTCGAAAATCTCTAGCAATATTCTGTGCAACCAAGAATTGACCTATGGCTCCAGGTCCTGCACCTGGGAAATCCATATGTCTGCCAAACTCTTTTAAGCCCTCAAAAAAGGTATTTGCATCAATATCAATAACATTTAAATTTAAACCAGACATCTCAGCTACCAATTTTGCAAAACCTGATTCATCAAAACCTGATTCAGGATATCGGCCAATAAATGCTTCGCTGACATTATTTCTTGCAGCACGACTTGATACCCACGAGCTATCCATTCCACCTGAGGTCAAGGTCGCAATTGGTACATCAGAAAGCATGTGTGAATCTATTGAGGAATTAAAGTAAATTTCTAATGCTTTTACGGCGGACTCCTGGTCAATCTCTTCTAGCTTTTGGGTTGGAAGATGGTCTTCCATATTCCAATATGTTCGAGTTTTTATACTTCTGTCACTTACGGTCAGCACCGTTCCTGGTTTAACGCTTCTAATGTCCTTATAGAAGGTCCTGTCCGAAACTTGAAACTGAAAAACACTCCATTCGGCAAAACCTTGTTCGTCTAACTGCTTTCCTAATGATTGCGCAAGTGGTTTAGCTTCTGATGAAAACCAAATTCCTTCTGACTCTTTGCACCAATAAAGTGGCTTAATACCAAGTCGATCCCTCCCAAGCCACAAGGCATTACCTCCTTCGGGTATATAGGCAAACGCGAACATGCCATCAACCATTGACATCCCCTGTAACCCAAAGGTGTCGAGTACAGCCAACAAGCTTTCTGAATCTGAGGAAGTCTTAAATTGATAACTCGATAGTTTCTTCCTTATTTGTGGTGAATTGTAAATCTCGCCATTCACAATAAGGCGGGAGCCCTTTGGCCCAACCAAGGGTTGATTAGCCCTTTCGCCTAAGTCATTAATTGCTAAACGGTGATGCCCTAAGGTAAAAAATGGAGTGTCAGAATCACTGGAAGCCCATGTGACGCTACCGTTTGGACCTCTGTGAACTAATTTTGAAAACAGAGAATTGAATTTACTTGTGACGCCAGGGGTTGCAGCATTTCCCATGAAGCCCGATATTCCGCACATCAGAAACCCTCTGCTGCTAAGTCAGAATTCATGAAAAGAGTCTACCTAAGATTTTATTGATTCGACTTTGATATGAATTTTCTTGAATTAAATCCTCATAGGTGCGCGATGATTTATCGGAGTGGACCGCCTCTTCAACTTCTTCTAAAACTGATTTTGACTTGGCTTCGTCCCATTCCGAGTAATGAATTCCGGCTTTTAAAACTCCATTGTAAGAACCGGGGGTTAAAATCTGCCAAGTTCCACAAAAAATGGCATCCAAATGTCGAGATGTAAGCGCTTTGCCAGGAACAGATTGGTAATCCTCTACATTAATTCTCGACAAAACTTCCTCTAAAACAGCTGGGGGCAACACCGACGTTGCGCCTTGCTCTTTCCCAATAAGTTTTCCAATACTTCGCAAATTGCTCTTAAAACTGACCGGCAATGAGCGCAAAATCTTAGCTCCTGGGAAATCGTTAGCCAATAATTTCCTTGAGGAAAGTGAATCCAGGAAGCGAAGTGCTTCAAGCCATATTTCATCACTCCTAAAAATATAGTTTGAGCCACCTTCGCTTGCTACGGTAGTTTTACAACTCCTTAAAAAGCTATACCAATCATCCTTATCTAACCTTTCAGTGGTAGAAACATCAATGGAAAGATTTTTAGAAGAATATAGTTCAGAGACATCTTTCAAGATTTTATTTCGATCTGAGTCCAGAAGAAACCATGGGTACTCAAAACCTCTAAAACCTAGATCTAATTCTCTTTTTGACTGCTGAAACTCTACCGGTGGTTTTAGTGGTAGTGCATGTGGAGTCTCTATAACTTTTGCACCTAAACCCGCGTACAAAAAATCTCCAGACCTTTGGGGAAGTTGCGTCGCAATTATGTCAGGGGAAATTCTTGCAATATTTTGCAATCTCAATTCCATAGACAACCATGGGTTTGAATACTCATTTCCTACAAATAAAACCATGGGACAAATTCGTTTTGAAAGTGCTTCGTACAAATCACTGAGCCACTTATTTGAGTCTGCGGTGACCGAGTGTAAAACCACTATCAAATCAAATTTAGAAATTGATTTTTTTAGATTTTTCACTTCGGTGTCTTTCAATACATTGAACACTTCGGTGTAATCCGCGTGCGTCTTCCAGGCTTCAAGCCATTCATCTAAATAGGACATTTTGTAGGGATATCTAGCCTCAATTATCGCTATTTCCACACTTCATTCTATAGCCTTTAACTATGAAAATTGTTAGCGTAGTAGGGGCAAGGCCTCAGTTTATAAAGTTGTTCCCGATATCACGCGCTATCCCTCAAGGGATGGAGCACGAGATAGTCCACACAGGCCAGCACTATGACGATTTGATGTCTAAAATTTTTTTTGATGAGCTAAAGATTCCTGCTCCCGTTCTTAATCTTGGAGTTGGTTCTGGTTCACATGCCCAGCAGACGGCTAACATGATGGTTGGATTAGAGAATGCCTTCCTGGATAGGAAACCAGATCTCGTTCTTGCATATGGTGACACTAATTCAACACTTGCAGCAGCCTTAGTAGCCACAAAAATGCATATCCCACTCGCACATTTAGAAGCCGGTCTAAGAAGTTTCAATAGGGCAATGCCCGAAGAATTAAATCGAATTGTTACTGATCACTTAGCCGACTTACTTTTAGCGCCATCTGATACAGCTATAGAGAACTTGACCAAGGAAGGTCTTGCTATCAAATCTGTAAACGTTGGGGACGTGATGGTTGACTCGACATTGCTTGCGCAAGGCATGATCAGAGATTATCAAAGCCGTTTTCTCCCAGAAAACTTGAAATATGTTTTCTGCACGATCCATCGCGCTGAAAACACTGATGATCCAATACGTCTCTTAGAACTAGTAACTAAGATTGCAAAGTCACCCCTTCATGTAGTTTTTGCTGCACACCCACGAGTTTTAGAAAAATGCCGAATAAGTAACATTGATTTGAATCAACTTGGGATTCAAATCATCCCACCACAATCATATCTTTCAACTATTAAGTTAATAAGTGAGGCATCTGGAGTAATTACAGATTCGGGTGGGATTCAAAAAGAGGCACACATATTAGGAACTCCTACATTGACGCTTCGAAGTGAGACTGAGTGGTCTGAAACACTCATAGGTAGTTGGAATCAGCTAGATCCATCCGGTGATCAAATTCCAGCAGATTGGATAAACCAAGACAAAGGGGAGAGAAGTAATTTCCTTGGCAATGGCGATGCCGCAACTAAGACATTAAATTCGATATCTGACTACCTGCTATCGGGTCCACAGAAAATCTGAATCAACTTAATTGTCTTGATTTTATTTCTTTTATAGTAACTTGATAGCGAGCTTAGTTGGAGAGGCTTGTTTACCTGTGAATAATCACTCCTAGTAAACCAAACGCCTTCGACATCTGGAAAGTGAACGCTATCTAACTTTGGGCTCTCCTTGAGTTTATTGCTCTGATGGATAGATTCAGGCCATGAAAGCCATAAGCCAGAAGTTGTTTGCTGTATTTTAAGGTTAGTGCCTTGAAGGGCTAGCATTTCTGCCTCACTTCTAACTAGCACTAGCTCTGTAATCAGACGTGCGCTGCTGAAAATGTTTCGAGTCACGCTAACAGTTCTTCTATACTCATTAATCATGTAAGATTTTGGAGAAAGCAATATTCTGAGAAATTTCACCATTTTAGTTGTCCAAATGAATCTCAGCATTCGAAAGACTGTGCGAAGTAAAGTTCTGGTAATTCCCCGTCTAGATAAACCCCACTGAAAAATTATCCTTTTGATGGCTACCTTACGTCTGGCTAGCGCCTCTATAAAGGTAATTACGCTTTGTGATTTCAGAATCTGCTCTGTTTGATCTATCTTTAATTCAATCTTTGAACTTGGGCCACGTGAAATATCTGAAACTTCGGGAATGCCCATGCATGAACCAACCCATTTATCGACTTCTTTTACCATCTTCTCGTACCCATAATTACGACTAGAAATCAAGTCTTGGTGAGAGCGTTCAATCATACGACTTCGTTCTTCTTTATCATTCATGAGAATAATCAAATCTTCAAAATTCGAAAGATCGGGTTGCAGTTCAAAATAATGTATCCCTGGAGAAAGGATTCCGGAATACTCTCCGGGTGTAAGAGCCAATAAACACTTTGCTGCAACATATTCAAAAATTCGGGGCGAAATAGCAGCATAATTCGCTGATATTGGCTCCATTTCTAAATAGTTTCCGATAATTGATTCGCTTTGCCAATCTTCAAGGTATCGGCCGTCCATGTCAAGTGTAGAAGAGCCTGATTCAGTGCCTACAGCAACTTTTGAATCACACAAGAAATCAATCCAGTCTTGTCCATACAGTCGATCGTCTTCCTTGCAACTCGCATTAACTGTTAGACTTACATGTTTTTTTATTTCATTCAATCTGTCTGAAATGTTACTCTTTGTATATCCTAACGGACCGTACCATTCCGGGAGTCGTCTAGCCCTATAACATATATCCGTTAAACGAGAATTCCATTCGGTTGCATGGAAACGATCTAAATTCATAGGCATATAACCAGTCAGAATTGTGCTGACAGTAAAGTTGCGTAGATTAGTGGGATACATCAAGTTGTAAACTTCTTCAGTAGCTACTGAAAATACATGTCTTACTCCCATTACCTCAAAATATCGAAACCTCTCTAAAACATTTCTCTGCTCATCCTGAACCATGTGGAGCAAAGGTTTGCCAGCACGACTAATTTGAAGGCGTAGGGCACTGCTTAGAATGTGGTCCTCTCTATAAGGATAAGCAATAACAGAATAGTGAAGGAGTATGCAGTCAGTTTTAAAAATTTCAAGCGAAATATTTGGGTCATTTACATCTATATTTTTGACCTCAAAGGAAGACAGCTCAACGATAGCATTTACATGATCTTCAATAGTTGTTGCGTTATTCGGTGGAATTCTCGAAATCAATAGTACTTTATTCATAAGGTAGGATTAATCGACTCTGAGGATATATTCAAGATTCTAGTCTTAAATCAATATCTGGACCTTTAATTCCCGTGGCATACAGATCTAGACCTCCAAAATTCTTGACATAACGCAAGAGATTTTTTCTACCGACATGCTTCTTCAACAACATGAAGTCAGATACGTTTTCAGAGTTAACTTTCCATGTTGAATCTTGTCTTGCAGTAAATAGACGTTTGCTGCTGTAGGCGGTGTGAGGAGCAGGAATTCCTTGATCATTAGAATCATTTACGCCTCTGACAGGACCATCGCTCTCACTCCAAGTGTAGTTTTGTTTAAATTTAGAATTAATTAAACGTCGACAAAATCTTAGTGGATTTTTTACTAATCGATACAAAGAAAATTCGTTATATACCATCACCAAAAGTTTCCCTCCGGGCTTTACAGAATTTATCAGATTGTCTAGAGCTAAATTCAAGTTGCCAGAGTGATGCAAACTACCGATTGCGATAGCGCAATCGAATCTTGTTCCACCTCTATCTGAAATCGTTCCTTCAAGTATTGAGGTGTTGATCGTATGAAGAACCACTTTTTCGCTCTCCAAAGATTTTTTTAAGAAAATACATGGTTGGGGGGCAACATCTAGTGCTGACAATTCATGAACATTGCGACTCAGATAACGAGATACCGTTCCGAGCCCAATTCCAACTTCAAGACAACTTTGGGCACTATCAACTGTATTATCTATATATGCTGGCAAATAAGGGTAGAAGCCCATGTACCAAGCATCAAACTGGCCAACACCTTCTCTTGTATCCAAATCAAAGCCCATATAAGTGGCTGCATTGGTTCCACATAGATAATTCCAAAACTCGGCATTCGCAGCGTCAGCATCTTCAGTCATTTCTACCCTCACATTTTTGGATTGTAGGCTCGAGGCTTCCGAAATCTGCTAAAAAATTTCTACCATCTATCAGTATGGTCACTTTTGAGTGTTTTTGAAAGTCATATTCTAAAAACTCTTCATGTTTGGTGTGAAGGATTACTCCATCAATATCTTCGTCATCGAATTTCGAGTTAAATCCTAGTTGCATCAATTCCGGTTGAGAGTAAAGAGGGTCGATGAAATAGGGTTTTGCGCCCCGTGAAAGTAGTGAGTCACGAACATCAAAAGCACCTGAGAAAGCTGTTTCTTTAACTTTTTCTCTATAACTAACACCTAAAACAAGAATTGATTTTCCATTTAAATTTCCAATCTTTTCTTCAAGTTTAGAAACATAGTATGCCGGCATGCTTTTATTCACCTCACGTGCTGCTGCCACGATAGTTGCTGCAGGGTCATTCCATAGGTAGAACTGCGGATATATCGGAATACAATGACCTCCGACGGATATGCCAGGCGTATGTATATGTGAGTATGGCTGTGAATTAGAGGCAGATATCACCGCATGAATATCCAAGTTTCGATCGATAGCAAACTTTGAAAATTGATTGGCAAGTCCAATGTTTACATCTCGATAGGTCGTTTCAGCTAATTTCACGAATTCGGCCGACTCGCTAGAGTCCATTACCCAGACACCATTTGGTTTTGGCAAGTCACTTCTTTCATCAAATTCAATAACTTTAGAGTAGAAATCAAAACCAGCTTGAGCGCATGAAGCCGATACTCCACCAACTATTTTCGGGTACTTTTGTAAATCTGAAAATACCCTGCCAGTTAAAACTCTTTCAGGTGAGAATACAAGATTGAAATCCTTACCTGCTATTAAGCCAGAAAGTTCTTCGAGTACCGGAAGGAATCTTTCCCTTGTTGTGCCGATCGGTAGAGTCGTTTCATATGAAACTAGCGTTCCTCTTTGAATTGATTTTCCAATATCTCGTGTAACGGCGTCCAAAGCTCGAAAATCAGGGCTCGCGTCAGTATTTACAAAGAGCGGCACAACAACAATGATCACCTCAGATTTAGAAACTGCGGCTGAGTTATCTGTCATCGCAAGTAGATTATGACTATCTACAACTTCCTTTAAAAATTCTTGGAGGTTCTCTTCTTCCGGAAAAGGCTCCTGGCCCGCATTAACTTTGTTAACCGTTACTTTGCTAATATCAGCACCGATAACTGAGTTGCCCATCTTGGCAAAATGAACCGCCAAGGGTAATCCAATTTTACCTAATCCAATAACGCAAATATTCATAACTTGATTGATTCTCCTGTGCTAGAACTACCGATAATAGCCTCCGCAACACGGATTGTTTCTGAAGCTTGTTGGAGTGTTACGGATTCAGATTTTTTTCCAGCTAAAGATTTTATAAACTCTAGATGCTCCACATACAGTGCTTCGGGCTTATCAAATGCAAAAATAGTTGTCTCGCCTTGTGTGACCCCTTTAAAGTATGCGATTTCTCTTTGCGTATTAATTATGCTGCCATTTTCATAAAAAGTAAGGTCGGAACGGAGTGTATCGGCGACAAATGTGCCTTTCTCTCCAGTAATAATCGTCTTACGTTCCTTAAGCGGACTCAACCAGTTGACATTGTGATTAACTAAAATTCCATTTTTAAGTTTTCCGACTACTGAAACTAAATCTTCGTTTTTTCTCCCCGACCTTATAGTTGACTGAGCAGCTATTGATTCATAATCTGAACCAGCTAGCCATTTTGTGAGATCGATGTCATGAGTTGCAAGATCGACCGTTACGCCAACATCAATGATTCTGGCTGGAAATGGACCTAAGCGTCTTGTAGAAATTTGATAAACATCACCAATTTGACCGAGATTAATTCTACGCTTTGCTTCAACGAGGGCTGCGTTGAATCTTTCGATATGACCGACGGCACCTACTCGTCTATTTTTCTCAGAAGAGAGAATAATTCTTTCAGCGGATTGGGTGGACATAGAGATTGGCTTTTCAATAAAAATATTGATTCCTGCCTCCATGAGTTGGACAGCAATTTCCTCGTGCGTATATGTAGGTGTAGCAATCACGCAATAGTCAGGTTTTATCTCGATTAATTCTTGAAGGCTGGAAACTATTGGTAGTTCTGAACTCCCAGGAGTCGTAGCTGGATCGAAGACAGCAACTAGATCAACACCGGGTAAAGACTTTAGAACGCGAGCGTGATTCTTGCCCATTGCCCCCAGCCCAATTAGAGCAGCCTTTAAATTTGACATTTAACTTATGTGGCTCACTTTATTGACTGCTACAGCAATTTTTTTCAAATCTCTCTTTGAGAGCGCTGGATGGACAGGCAACGAGAGAACTTGCTTGCAGACTAGAGAGGTATTTGGAAGGTTATTTTTCTTGCCAAAAGCGGGCAACTCATGGACCGGGATTGGATAGTAAACACCACTTCCTACGCCTAAGTCGGTCAATTTGCTTGCAAAGGAATCTCTGTCACCTTGAACTTTAATGGTGTATTGATGGAAGACGTGTGAATACCCTGACGGAAAAATTGGAACTTGAACTGACTTCAAAATATTTTCGGATAGGAATGCAGCGTTTTCCTGACGGCGTTGAGTCTTTTCTACCAATTTAGAAAGTTGCACTCGTCCTATTGAGGCATGGATATCAGTCATTCTTAAATTGAAGCCGACAATTTCATTTTCATAACGCTTTTCCATGCCTTGATTTCGATATAAGCGACCCACACGTGCCGCAGCGGGATCTTTATACACGATCATGCCACCTTCTCCAGAAGTCATATTCTTGGTTGGGTAGAAAGAAAAAGCAGCAGCGTCACCAAAAGTTCCGACCGATTTACCTTCGATACTTGCTAAATGTGCTTGGGCTGCATCTTCTACAACCAATAGTTTGTACTTCTTTGCAATTTTCATAATTGCTGGCATCTCTGCAGCCAGACCGTATAGGTGAACTACCTGGATCGCCTTAGTTTTAGGTGTTATCGCCTTTACAATTTCAACTGGGTCTATGCAGAATGTGTTTGGATTAATATCAACAAAGACTGGTTTCGCGCCAGTCAGGGCTACCGAGTTTGCCGTTGCTGCGAAGGTAAATGAAGGGACAATTACCTCATCTCCTTTGCCTATTCCAAGTGAAAGCAAGGCCACGTGCAATGCAGATGTGCCAGAATTAACCGCAACACAATCACGATCCTCGACAAACTTTGAAAACTCTTTTTCAAAGTTGCTCACTTCTGTTCCTTGGGCCAATAGACCTGAACGCATTACGCGATCGACCGCCCTGCGCTCCGCTTTGCCAATTTCTGGCTTAGCTACAGGAATCATTTTCATTGTTTAATTCTCCACTAAACTGTCATTTATCAGTTCATATTCAGTCCCAAAAATAGGGCAATTAAAATGCTGACCATCCACAGTTTCGAGTTGTTTGCCAGCCTTACCCACCCAACCAACTTGGCGTGCCGGATTTCCTACTACCAATGCATAATCTTTTACATCTTTAGTTACCACCGCCCCGGCTCCAACTAAAGCCCACTTACCAATTTTAACTGGGGCGACGCAAATGGCACCAGATCCGATTGCTGCACCTTGGAGCACTTCTACGCCAACTTTGTCCCAATCTTTGGGGCTTTTTACCTCACCGGAGCCTAAAATTGAGCGTGGATTTTTATCATTTGTGAGAATTGCACCCGGCCCAATAAACACGCCATCATGAATTACAGCGGGATCATAGATCAGCGCTCTGTTTTGAATTTTACAATTCTTACCAATTTTAACGTTTGCATCGATATAGGCATAACTGCCTACGATTGAATTTTCGCCGACAACTGCGCCCTCGCGTACTTGAGCAAAATCCCAGACTGAAGCGTTTTCAGAGATCGTGGCTCCGTCGGACACAGAAGCATTTTGTGCAACTTTAATTGTCAATCCGGGCTCCTTCTATTTCCTAATTAATCCAACCGCACAGCGCCACTAGGCGTCGTCAGATGCACCGCAACAATTCCGTACTCCCCATCATTTGTGGATGGGTCAATAAACTCAATGTCTGCTCCGTTTAATCCATCAAGGATCTCTGTCTTAAACCATGAGTCTGACAGATGATCTGTGTCAGCAATTGTGATCTTTTCGATTGCAGCAACTGCTTTGCCATCTTGTGATGGGTGATCTGCAGTTAACCATTGGATGAAAAATGGAAGTTCGCGAGAGTCGGTAATCTCATTAACTCCGATTTGCTTCCACTTAAGGTCGACACCATCTGGGCGTGTTCGGTGACCTTCAGTTGCGCTGCGTCCAAACTTCTCTTCCACCTTAGAAATATCTTCTGTTGCAAAAACCCAGGTGAGCCAACCACCGCCTTCTTGTGCTTTCTTGCTCACAGCTTTACCCCACGGTGTTTGCTCTGTTGCAGGGTGATCTAGTGGGCAGACAACTTCGATGTATTGACCGTTTTGTAGAGCAAGAGTGAAGTTGCGT
>Ga0070374_10000664_pt1 | contig 14234 bp, 11 predicted proteins | sample LauGreSuBDMM15SN_2_FD_66374 | JGI IMG/M metagenome (GOLD analysis project Ga0070374, IMG submission 66374) | Freshwater lake microbial communities from Lake Michigan, USA - Su13.BD.MM15.SN (version 4) (version 4) | ecosystem: Environmental > Aquatic > Freshwater > Lake | place: Lake Michigan...
ACACGACACCCCGCATCCACCCCGCTTTGATATTCGGATGCCCAGTCAACCCAGTCCCCAGCCCACCCGACTTCGCGCTTCCGAAACACAGGAAAGTCGGAACACGCAGAGCGCCCGAAGAGCTCTGGAGTTGCCTCGTCGCTCATTCAGGCCCAACCGCATGTGCTCCGCACAGCGGAGCACCACGACCCGTGGAAACGCGCAGTGCCTGAAACGCAGCCAAACCATGCACATGCCCACGCCCCTTCACGTTGCAGATCCCCATGAGGTTCCCGGGCTCACAATGTGCCAGCCGGAAGGTGCGGATCAGTGCTGCGCCTCTACCGCGCTCAGCGCGGCGCTTTCGCAGCCTCGAGGAACTGCTGCAAGGCGTTGAGACGTCGGTCAATGTCCTGGATGTCGTCGGTAGCATCGTACTGCTGCGGCAGTGACGGCATGGGTCGCTTTTCGCCCTCGAACGGCACAGCCTTGACAGCACGCGGGCGCTCAGCGTCGTCGCTATGGCCGCGGTTCTCCTTGTGCGCATCATCATATTTTGCTGCGTCGTTCTGACGCCCCGTGCGCGGCCGCGCAGAGGAGGAGACCCACTCCTCAGAGCTCGAACCTCTGTCGTCGAAGGTAATTCCATCTCGCCCGCGGCGGGCAAGGCCACGGCGGCGCGTCGCGTTCGGTGCTTCCTCGGTGTCGCGCACGGGCCGTGGCGCGCCGGCACGCCCTCCCGAAGGACCACGGCTAGCTGCTGCCGTCCCAGGTGGAAGGGCCGTGCGGCGCGTAGTTGTCTGGAGAAGCGCCTCGCGCGCAGCACGCTCGATCGAGGGCGGCGCTCCAGCACGGCTACGAGAGTCCCGCGAGGGGGGGCGACTGCTGTCTTGCGAGGAGGCTCGTGAGGCCGATTGGCTGCGATCGGCTGACCCAGCACGCGATCCGCTGTTCGACGCGGAGCGGCTGTTGCCTTCAACTGATGCGGAACGCGACGCAGGGCGCGACGTCGACCGGCTTCCGGCTGCGCCACGTTCCACAGAGCCCGCCCGCGACGACGTGGCAGAGCTCGCCACGGATGAGGCGCGCGAATTGGCAGTCGAGCGCGCCGCAAAAGGTACGCGCGACGCGCTTGCCGATGGCGGACGCGAGCCGGCACGGCTGCCGGGCGCGGACGCCGTGCCGCTCGGCCGAGGGACCTGCCGGCTGCCATCGCGGGTGCTGCTGGCAGCCGTGCGGCGCTGCACAACCTTTAGCTCGGCCTCCAGCTGACGCACGTGGCGACGCAGCCGCTCCTCCTCGCGCTTCGAGCGGCTGAGCTCGGAGTTGAGCAGGATGACCTCCTTCTTGTACTTCCCAAGCGCACGCTGCAGCGTCGTCACCTCTTCCGAACTTTGCTGTTCAACGCGCTGCAACTTGGCGCGAAGGCGCTCGACCACGCGCGCCTCGCCGCCTTGGGCCATGAGCTCCGACTGCAGTGTGGTCATCTGCTCCGCCTGCGTTTCGAGCTGCTGCGCGAGCTCCTCACTGCGCCGTCGCACCTTGGCAATCTCGCGCGAAGAGTCGCGCTGCAAGCGCTCGTAGGCGGCCTGCACCTCATCCTGCACAGCAGGCAAGATCGACAAGGAGGTGTGATCAGTCCGGGGCGAGGGACACCACAGTACCTGTGACCGAGCCGGCGAAAGCGCCTGCGGCGGACGCGGGCATACGCTCGTGGGTTCGGCGTCACTCGCCTTTTCGCGCAATAGGTCGTCGTATTGGCGCAGCAGCGGTCGCGCCGAGATTGATCGCGCGTCGTCGGGGTGCGAGGGCGTGATGGCCGCTGGTTGTGTAATGACCGCAGGTTGTGCTACGTAGACGGCACCTCGAGGCTGGACAACAGCTGCGGGAGCAGCCTCCCTCGGTGCCATCGGCAGTGGATAATGCACCCTGCGTATGGTGCAAGCGCATGCCCAGGTGAGACACACGTAGATGTGCATGCAAAACATTCGTTGTGTTGCACTGCGTCGGAGAGAGCACGCACCGCTCGTTGCCTGTTTGCGTCAGGATTACATAGCGCTTGTTATTCCCGCTAGGGGGCAGGCCAGCTCGGGCACAAGTGGACGCCGGCTGCCGGCCGCTCTTGAGTGCTTGCAGGTCAGCATATGTGAGGATGTCAATCACGCAACTGCCACCTTCTTGTCCGACCAGCGCGTCGCGCAGCATTTGGATGAATGCAGGGAAGCGCCGAAAGTGGCCCGTCTTGTGCGTGATCTCTTCGATATCTGTGCGGGGCGGATGGAGGCAAGCACGGTCATGACGGGGCTGCACGATTTAGGCGTCTAATGGGGTCGCAGCTTCTGAGTTTTACATTTGGCCGGGAACGAAGCAGTCCACCCCTCGCCGTTCTCCTCGCGGCCATCGCTGAGCTGGAGCCTAAGCTGATCAGCGGTCACGGCTACCGAGAGTTCGTATGTGTGCCCACGGAGCTGCAGCGTGTTCATGGAGCTCATTGACATGATGTTGTCCACTGCTGCCGTATCGGGTCGAGAGCAAAACGCGCGGGAAAAGACGAAAAGTAAGCGTCACGCAGAGGAAGTTATAGGAAGTTCAAGTTACAAGTATGGATAGCGCACGCAATCAACACCGTTATCCACATTCCGTTCCGATGATGCGGAATCTCACTCACCCCGGAGCGGCTTCAACCCAAGCGAGGAGCGCAACGCGTTTGTTTCCTGCACCGAGATTCCCTCGCCGCCGTGCTTGGAGAACGCCTCGTCGTCGGCGGCGCCCCGTGCGACCATGCTCCTTGTGTTACTTTGCTCGGCTCGTGGCGGTTCCGCCTTGTTCTTCTTCTTGGCCCCGCCGGTGAGGAAGCGCTCCCAACGGCTGGAGCTGACCGCCGGCAGCGATGCGCCGTCGGCGGCCGTAGCAGGCGGGGGTTGCGGCGGCGGCTCTGACCTCGAGCGTTGTCGTGCCTCCTCGTCTCGTTGGCGCTTGCGATCCTCTCGCTGCTGCTGCTGCCGCGTCTCCTCTGCGATCTCTCGCTGCGCATCGCCCTTGCGCTTTGCGAGCACCGCCGCAATGCGACCGGCACTCTTATCGGCCGCTTCGACCTCCTTGCGGCGCCCAAACTGCTCACGAAGGACGCGCTCCTCGTGCTCCTCCTCCGTCTCCAAGCCGCGGCCCTGGGCGAAGAGCTCGGCCTTGGCAGCCAACGCCTCGTCGAGCTCAGCATTCCGCCTCTCCATTCCGCGCTTCTTCTCTTCAATCTGCGCATCGCTCAGCTTGCGCGCCACATGATCAGGCAGCTTCGCCGGATCCTTCTTTTGCTCCTCGTGGTACGATGCGCAGTGGTCACAGCGCAGCGTTCGCCCAAGCAACTTGGCTCCATTGAAGTTGTCCACAGCGAGGGCCGTGCTGCGCTGATCTTCGTAGCCGATGAATGCGAAACCGCGGGTTTTGCCGGTGTCCTTGTCGCGTGGCATGTTCACATCCACGATCTCGCCAAACTGTGAGAAGACCACGACGACGTCACCCTCGCTCAGGTCGGGTGGCAGCCCACCGACGTAAACATATGCACTATCCTTGTACTGCGCGTGCCATGATTTATTGATGTCCCATTTGCCGGAATTGCCAACCGTGTCGGAGGCGAGCTGCAGCGCTACATCCTTAGCATTGATCCGCTCTATTTCCTTCACGCGGTTCATGCTGCTTGCGCGGGCACGATCACCGAATGGTGCCAGCAGGAGTCTGACTGAGACTGTCTGAGAAAGCCAACAAAGCCTGTTGAGAGTGTGAAGTATTATAAAAATTGGCTGTGAAGTGTTTGCGTCACAGCGTTTCCGACAGTGCTTTTCTTTGTGCAACTGTCTATACTGTGAAAGGGCCGTATTTTTAAGTCTGACGCCGACGAGACCCGAGAGTCGAGATCTTTAAGTTTGATGCGGATAAAGAGCGCGCGCAGCAAAGCGCGGGTCCGTGGCCGGCGTCCTCCGGGTCTCAACACACGGCGTCGGTTTCGCCCTCTCGCGCGCACTGGCACTCAGTCTTTTCCAAACGCAGCTGCTCGAGACTGCCCGGCACGAGCAGCGACTTTCATCCAGGCCGCCCGGCCGGAGCATCGCGGCTGTCGCCTATGTAGGCCACTCACATGACCATGGAGTCGCCAGCAAGGCCGGCGAACGAGATGGGCGTGCACTCGAGCGTGTCGAGGCTTACGAGCACGCACGTGTGCTCTTTGGCAAAGTCGGGCACGAGGACGACGCGCACGTGCTGCCCCTCGGGACCTATCACCGCTTTGCTCTCGAAGCGCGGCTGGTTGCCCGCAAAGTACAGATGCGGACACTCGTTGATGACAAACGGGTCGCGGCGCTCGAACGGGTAGCAGCCAAGCGTGTCGGGCGCCGTTGGCGCGAGATGCTGGAACTCGAGCGAACGCACAAGCGTAGCGAGGCGGTCATCCGAGGGCACGTAGCGCTGCATGTCGTCCAGGGGCTGCCCAGCCGATCCGACGATGCGCACGCCATCCACGTCGCAGCAGTACGGGTTGGTGCACAGGTTGAGCGTGGCGAGCTGCGACGAGTGCGGCAGCAAGCTCGTGTGGAAGGGCTGCTGTGGCAACAGAAAGTTGCACGGGTCGTCGCTTCCAGGCATCAAATCGACCGGGATCGCCGAACTCACCGCGGTGAGGAACTGGTCGAGGGTACGCACGGATTGCGCGAGCGCCTTCTGGTCGGTCGGCGCCATGCGCTTGAGCGCGTCGGACGGCTGCCACTCGCCCCCCGACGCGTCGGCGAGCGCTAAGGCCGGGTTGGTCGAGGCATTGCCGGCGATGATCAGCCTCACAATGTTCGACTGCAGCCGGTGATCCTCATCGCAGCCAAGCTGCCCGGTCAGGTGCTCTGCGAGCAGCTGCACGGGCAGCATGTCTTGGGTGCGGTGCCCAATGTGCAATCCCGACACTAGGGCAACGAAGCGCTCTCCCGAGGCGGCGGGCGGGCCGAGTGGGCGCTGAGGCCCGAGACCCGGCAGGCAGACGTCGTCCACCACGAGCTCGCCCTTCTCGCTCAGCTTGCCGCGCACGCACGCAACCATGCCGGTCACAAAGATCGTATCGGCCAGTGCCTCGGGAAGCTTGAGTGCCAGCCGGCCCGAGTCGTCCTCGAGCAGTAACACGTCGTCCTCGCCGCAGTACTTGGTGAACATGCGCTCTGACTCGGCCGGTCGCTTCTCGAGCACGTCGCGCGTAGAGTCCTCCATGATGTCAGGCTTACCTTTCATTTCCCTGTAGAGTGTGCCGATCGCCACTGTCGGGGCGTCAGGGACGGCATCAAGGACCTTGACGACGTTCTCGAGCGCAGTGGCACCCCACCTAGCCTTTGCCGCCGATTCGACACGCGGCCGGAGCGCGTTCAGTCTGGCAAAGTACAGGTTAGAGAACTGGTGCGGAAGTTCTCCGGGTTGCACGCCAAAGATATCGCGGTTGTGGTCCTCGAATTGCGAAGCAGCGCGTTCTGCGATTATCCTGTGAGCGCGGGTTCGGGGCCATATGAGCGGGGCGGCGCGGTGGCAATGACGTCGGCGTGATCACGCTTGCGACCTTTTAGTGGTTGCCATGTGCGACGAGGCGCGATTCTCGGCGAGATGAGGCGCCAAGATGAAGGCGCGAAGAAAGCACTGTCTGTGAAGAAGCAAAAATAAATGAGTCCGCTTCACCGAGCGCCCCACGAAGGAAAACGTTCTGTAGCCGTTCGATCTCGTACTTTCTCACGTGACGATTGGCGATCACGCGCCCCACGTGATGGAAAAGACTGGTGGCGATGTGAGCCGCCTCATCACGCTGCCTCGCGGCACCGGTCCGACGAGTGTTCGCGTCGCCTTCGAGCGTCTCGCGTCAGCGGTCGCGTCGCTCGCCGAGCCGTTGGTGGACAATGATGAAGGCAGCAGTGAGACGCTGCTCACAAGGATCGAGATCGAAGTGGATGGAGTGGTCGAAGTGGCCCACTGGCTCGTGCATCAGCGCTACTATCCGCGTGTGTACATGAGCGACCAACACAAGACGCTGCGCGTCGCGGGCATCGGAGCGGCGGATCGATTGCAAATCAAGAGCAGCGCTCCCGAGGCTCACGCTGACAGCAGCGCACCTCACGCGCTGCTTGCGGGCGCGTTTCGCGTGTTGCGTGGTGCCCCCGGACGCATGCGCTTCTACGGAGGCATGCGGTTCGATCCAGGTGCCGGCCAGCAGGCCGAATGGGCATCCTTTGGCGAGAGCGTCTTCGTCCTACCGTTGTGGGAGCTGCAGACTGACGCCAACGGCCGCTGCTGGGCAGCTTGTCACCTGCGCTGGGCGCCAACGTCTGGAGCCGCGCGCTCCCGTGACAGCGACGAAAGCTTCGGGGAACCCAAGTCCGAGAGCCCTGAGCCGCCGCGCAGCTGGGCGGATGCTGCTCGTCATGCTCTTCATGTGCTGCAGCAATTGTGCCCATCCGCTGAGCCATTGCCGCCCACACAGCAGAGCCTGCCGACGCTCGTTGGCCATCAAGGATCCCTGGGCCCAAGTGATTGGGAAGCAGGCGTTCGCACCGTCCTAGAAGGCATCGAAGCCGGCGAATGGACAAAAGTCGTCCTCGCCCAGCGTGTGCGTGTACTCTTCAACGCTGCCGTCGAACCGATGCATCTCCTGCTCAGGCTATTGGAGGCGGATGACGCGGCGATTGCTCGTGACAACGCAGCAGGAGTCAACGGCAACGGTACCAGTCAGCCAGCAGCGCACGCGGCCGACGACGTCGTTGGGTCTCCTAGACACGCTTACCTTTTTCTTCTCCAACTGAGCGCCGACGACTCCTTTATGGGCTGCACTCCCGAGAAGCTCTTCAAAATCGAGGGCGAAGAGCTCTCGACAGAGGCCATAGCAGGTACCCGGCCGCGTGGCGAGACAGCCGAAGCTGACCAACGGCTTGCGCACGAGCTTCTGCATTGCGACAAAGATTTACGCGAGGTTTTTGCGGTTCGCGACTTTCTCCTTAAGGCACTCGAGCCAGCTTGTTCGCAGCTGCAGCACTCCGCTCCATTCGTTTTGCAGCTTCGCCATGTGCAGCACATTTGCGTTCCTTTTTCGGCGCAGCTCAAGAGCTCAGCAGAAGAGACAGAGCGTCACTTGCCAATTTCTTTGGCTCTTGCGTTGCTGCATCCGACTCCAGCTGTATGTGGCACGCCAAGTGCTGCGGCTCGACATGCCATTCAAAAGCTCGAGAGATTCGATCGTGGCTTCTACTCGGGACCGCTTGGGTACCTTGGAGCTGATGGATGCGAATTCTGTGTAGCGATCCGCTCCGCCCTCATTCGGGGCAGGGAAGCGTCAATTTACGCTGGCGCAGGAATCGTGCGCGGCTCGACCGCAGTAAGTGAATGGGAGGAGGTGCACATGAAGATGAAGAATTTCTTGTCGCTCTTCCCTGTCTCAGATCAGTTGGTCGCGTCGCCCGCGACACCTTACTTGCAGCTACCGAACCTGAACATCCTTCATGGAGTGCTACTCATAGAGGAGCTGCTGCGATCGGGTCTTGGCCATGTTTTCATGTGCCCAGGCTCGCGCTGTGCGCCTCTTACCATTGCCGTCGCACGCTCAGGGTGCGCCCACACGCTCGTGAATGACGAACGTGGTGCCGGGTTCATGGCTTTAGGTTTCGCGCGTGCTAGCGGTCGATGTGCGGCTGTCGTCGTCAGCTCAGGAACTGCGGTCGCCAATCTTCTTCCATCGGTGGTAGAGGCTTGGGAAGATCATGTGCCACTCTTGCTGCTGACTGCGGATAGGCCACCGGAAGCTCGCGACACTGCAGCCAACCAGGCAGTCGCCCAGGTTGGAATGCTTGGTAGGTTGAAATGGTTCAAGGACCTCGGGTGCCCCACGCCACAGGTGCCTCTCGAGGCGTTGCTCTCTGACGCCAGCTTCGCTTTGGCACGAGCTTTCGGACCACCCGGTGGACCGGTGCATCTGAACGTCATGCTACGTGAGCCGCTCGACCCGTCGCCAGAGAGTTGGCCCCGCGAGCTGCTGGGCACAAGCAGGATGTTGAGATGGGTCGGCTCGCGCCAGCCATTCACGAACTACATGTCTCCCTACAGCAGCCTGCCGCAACTGGCACCAGACGCACAGCTTCTCCCCGTCGTCGACGCTCTGCGCGGTGCACGGCGCGGCTTGATAGTCGCAGGTGCACTGAAGACACACGCGCAGAAGCAGGCGGTCAAGAGGCTGGCTGGCCATCTCGGTTGGCCTGTATTGATGGACATCTGTTCCGGGCTGCGACGTCCTGAAGACAGCTTCACGGTGCCACTCGTCCCGCTCGGCGACCTTCTCCTGGCCGCAGAGCCCTCGCTGGCGAAAGCGGTGTCAGCAGATGTCGTCCTGCAGATTGGGGGCCGTCTCGTCTCCAAGCGGCTGCAGGCCCTGGTGGCAGCGGCAAGTGATGTGCACATTGTCGTGGACGAGCATGGCGATCGCGCGGACCCAAGCCACAGCGTGACGCATCGATTGCAAGGCAACGTGTCGTCAATTTTGAATGCCTTGGCAGCAGGGTTCCAGGAAGGAGAACTTCCTTGCAACCCTCTTCTTGCCTTGGTCGATGCCTCTCGTAATGCCGAGCTTGCTCTGCAATCCTGTTTGCGTGACTCCATGGTCGAACATGATATCAGTGAGGTGTGGGTCGCTCGACACCTTTGCTCGGTTCTCGTCCGTTGTGGTCTCGAAGACGAGGTTCTGTTTGCCTCTAACTCTTTGCCGATCCGGCACCTCGATGGCTATTGCGCTGTGGCGCCGACAGTGCTTGCGAATCGTGGGGCGAGTGGCATTGATGGCATCCTGCACACGGCACTGGGAACCTCACTTGGTGGTGTGAGCCGCTGCACGCTACTAGTTGGAGACCTCGCGACACTGCACGACCTGAATGCGCTCGCTACTGCTCAAACAGTCAAGACGCCTCTTACAATCGTCATCCTCAACAACCGAGGTGGCGGCATCTTTCGCTTCTTGCCGATCGCCTCACACAAGGATGTGTACAGTCCCTACTTCGACACTCCTCACACGAACAGCTTCGAACACTGCTGCAAGGCATTTGGGCTCCCATACTGCGAAACGCCGACACGCGCAGCGTTCGTCGAGGCCCTTGAGCAAAGCAGGCGCAGGGCTGGGCCGTTCGTTATCGAGGTGCCCACGGATAAGGAGCACGGGCATGTTCTGTCTCAGCAATTGCGTGCAGCCTCACGTGAGACAGCCAAAGGGCTGGCGGAGACCCTGTGCTTGTGATCAGCTTAGCTCAGCGTTTCCTTGTGCGGAAAGTGAAAAGCAAAAAGAAGTGAATTCTGAAACACTTGTGGTATTGTATTACGCGCGGCGGCAATAACCCTATGATTATGTATGAATATTCCGCAAACTGGAAGCAGTTGATGTGTCTCAGAACCCTCTTGTCAGAACAGGAGGTGGCTCGTGACTGGATGCCCGTCCGCGTCTTGCAACAACGAACAGATGAACATACTTAACCCGGCAAGCGCCCAAGCGGGTTGCCAAGCCCCTTGCCAACGAACCCTCAACGGCTCTTCAGCATCACTCGAGAGTCCAGTCAATCGGTTGCTGTCCCATTTTGACGAGGAATTCGTTAGCTGCTGAGAAGCACCGGCAGCCTCGGAACTTGGTTACGCTGAGAGGCGACGGATGCGCCGTTTCGATGACGCAGTGCCGGCTGCGGTTGATCATGGTGCATTTTTTCTGAGCAAAACCGCCCCAGAGGATGAAGACAGTTGGAGTCTCTTTCGAATTCAGCACGCGAATTACGGCGTCGGTGAATGTCTGCCAGCCATACGCTTGGTGCGAGTTGGCTTCGCCCTGACGCACAGTAAGGGTCGCGTTCACCATCATGACGCCACGCTGCGCCCAGCTCTCGAGGTTGCCGTGCGCAGGGCGCCGGAAGTCCTTCACGTCCTGCTCAAGCTCCGTGTATATGTTCTTGAGACTTGGTGGCACCTCGACGCCGCGGCTGACCGAAAACGCAAGACCGTGTGCCTGGCCACGGCCGTGGTATGGGTCCTGACCGAGAATCACGACACGTACTGCATCGAGTGGGGTCAGGTTGAAGGCAGAAAAGACGTGTCTGCGAGGGTCGCGAGTCGATCGGAAGAAACTGGGTTGTGATGGGAAGCTGACCGCACGGTGCTCGAGAGGGGCGTACTGCTCTGGCGGGAAGATGGACTTAGTCTTGCGCTCCGCTGCAATCTTGTTGGCCAGCTCTGCAAAGTATGACTTTCCAAACTCTCGGCGCAGCGCAGCAAGCCAGCCGGGCTCTGTAAGGTGCCCGAGAAGAGCCGTGACAACCTCGGACTGCGGCGGCGGCTCGGGGCGCGCGACTTTGCTCGCGCCGTCGTTGGTCGCGGTCGCTGAGGTCGACGGTTGATCCTCGTCACGCGGGCGCTTGAGAAATCGCATCATGGACATTGCTCTTTGCAATCGAAAATCCGTTGAAAGGCACTGAAATATGAAAACAGTCAAAGGCTTGGTCACTGGTGAGGGATCGATACGCATGAAAGTTGTTTTCCATTTACGTCTCCTTTGGCATGTCGATAAATGCGTTCGGGCTTGCGGCTATGTCGGCGGCGGCGGAGAAGGTGAAGAGCGCCGCCGCCAAAGCGCATTCACTGGCGCAGGTCCACCTAGGTGATATGCTCGAGACAGCGGAGGTTCAATATGACGAGACAGGCCGTGCGGTGATCTCTACTGACCGACATCCAAGCGTTTCCGATGATGCGAAGGCCAATAGCAGGATTTCCGCGCTCATCGACGAGCGTGAACAGCTCCGCGAACTTGCCAACGAGCAGCTTAAGCAGCTGCAGGATCAGCTGGCGAGGCGGCTCGAGCTGACCGAGGAGCATCGTGCTGAAGCAGAGGCGCGGGTGCATGGAGCGGTCGAACGCGAGGAGCACCTGGAGCAGAGGATCCTCTCGCTCGAGGTGCACCTGGACGGCGAGCAGGCACGCCGGCGCATGCTCGAGGTCGAGTGCGAAGAGCTGCGCGCGCTGCGCCGCGAACACGCGACGTCCACGGAGGGGGCTGCGATGGCGCTTTCTGCGGCAGTGGACGCTGAGGCTGCTCGGTGGCGTGGCGACGTTGAAGAGATGCGCAGCGAGAGGGCCAAGGCGCAGCGTCGCTGCGAGCAGCTCGAGCAGGAGGTGAATGGCCTGAGAGAAGCCTGGCGAGCCGATCAAGAGGCGTCGCGTCTGCAGCAGCAGGAGCAGGAGCAGAAGGCGCGAGCCGCAGCAGGCTCGAGCCGAGAGGAGTCCACAAGCGTGGCGGAAACGGCGGCAACGGCGGCAGCGACGGCTACACGAATGCTCCGGGCAACGCTAAGCGCCGAGCATGCGCGAGAGGTGGCACGGTCCGTAGACGAGGCACGGGCGACGCAGCGCGCCGAGCACGAGCTCCAGATGGCGCAGGCTGTGGCACGCGCACACGAGAGCTTGGAGGCCACCCGACTGGACCGCGACGCGTGCATGCGGCAGGTGAAAGAGCTGCGCGTGGCCGTCGGCTGTATGACGCACGCCATAGCGGAGCAGGACGTGTGTCTCGCACGCACGGCTGTCGACGCGCAGAGAGCCGTCGAGGAGCGTGCGGCTCTGAAGGCGCAGGTGCAGCACGGAGTCGACGCAGCAAGCGAGCATCTTGAGAGCGCCACACGCGAGGCGGCGCACCAGGTACGTGATGCCGAGCTGCATGCTGCCAACCTTCGGCGCGAGCTTGACGAGCTGCAGCAAACGGTTGCAAAGGAGCGTGCGGACGTGGCGGCAGAACGTGAGTCGGCAGAGGAGCATCGCAAGGCGCAGGCCCGCACGCTTGCCGCGACGGTGAGCGAGCTGGATGGTGCGCAGCAAGAGCTACGTAAGGTGCGAGGCGAACTAGAAGCGCTGCGGCTCCACCTGCTCGATGACGAAGAGGAAAGTTCCCAACGCGAGGGGCAACTGTCCGACCATGTGCGCACACTCGAGGCCGCGGCTGCTGACTTGGAAGCGAGGAGGCAGAGCGCCGAGGCAGCGGCGGCGGCGAGCGAGAATCGCGCCGGGCGTGCCGAATCGGCCCTTGCGACAGCCGAGCGCCGCATCGTCGAGCAGTCGACCGCGCTCTCGAACTTGCAAATCGTGCTCGAGCACCTGCAGCTGCAGTCGACCGGACCGAGCGAGGAGCTCACGCAGCTGCGCCTTGGTGGCCGGCTCCTCGCGGCCGAGCTGCATCAAATGGAGGCTGAGCACGCCGGCGCGGTGCTCGCACGCGATGAGCTCCCCAAGGTGCGCCGCAAGCTCGAGGAGGAGAGGGAGGCGAATTTGCTGCGGCATGAACAGATGGCGAGCATGCAGGCACTGCTGCGTGCTGCAAAGGATGAGCGCTCGCAAGACTCGGTCATCGACAAGCAGCTCGTTGCCTCCGTGCTCGTCAAATACGTCGAGGGCGGGAACAGTGGCCAGGTGCTCGCAGTGCTCGCCTCGATGCTCGGCTGTTCTCATACCGAACGCCAGAGGCTCGGACTTGTACCCCGGACGATGATGGCGTCCCATCCGGATGCGAAGCTGTCCGACCTTTGGACCGACTTCCTGCTGGCCGAGTCAGGCGATGGGGCGACTGGAGCTTCGGCGCGTTGATGGGCCGTGAACGGTCCAAGTGCCAAGACGGTCGTGATACGTCGCGCGGACCCACCAGACGGACGGAGGCGACAGGGCAGCGCCGAGATGGCATGTTCGACCGAGATGCGACAACAAACACAGCCGGATAGCGGTAGTTCGGCGGTCGACAGGTTGACGAGCATGTGCCGCGTGTGCCGTAGCCATGTGGGTCGACTCACGACTCTGCGGTCGACGCGCTCGTCTTCGCTCTCCCCTGCCGTGTTTCGGCTAGTCTCGGGAGCGTCGGGTACCCGCGCTCTCGACCGTTTGGGGCGAGAAGTCCCAAGTAAGTCCGAAGAGGCCTGCAAGCCTACGAAAAGCCGGGCATTCCGCGTTGCTTCGGCAGACGGCACGCATGCGCTACCGATGGCACGCCGACGCGCACATTCCCTCCGCCCGTCGACGGACCCGGCATGTTCCGGATGCTCCGCGCCTCCGCCGGGAGACCGGTGTGACTCGGTGTTTAGCTTTAGGGGGCGGTCGGGTTTTCGTTTTTCGACACTGGTGCGTCGCTGTTCCGATTCCGGGGTCGCCCGCGGCCTTCTAAACTCTTATAGCTGAGGGCGTTCCCCATCGGCATCGTTTGAATTAAAATTCATGAATCTTACTTCTCGAAGGGAGTTCGTCGGCTTGTAGTAACACAGTGTCCGACCGAAGTCCGACCGTGTAGGCGAAACGTGGCTACCGTCAGTGGCTACCGTCCGCAGTGGCTACCGTCAGTGGCTCGCCGTCACGCGCCTGCGCACATCGGTCGACCCGTGGCCGCTGCCGCGATTCGACCAGCCGCTCGCCGCAAACCGTGCCGTCCCATCGGCGGTGCTGCTCACAAAACCTCGGGCACTTAGCGGGGCACTGTCGTCGCTTGCTCGGACCTTGTGAGGGTTCAGGGCCGAACGCGCCGGAGCGTCGCCGTGTGGAGGCATTGCAGGTTCTGGGGCCTCTATCTGTGCGGGGGGCCTGCGGGGCGTCAATGACGCTGCGACGGGCGCAGCCTGATGCGCCGCTCTCGTCCGAGTGGCGCTGATATCGAAGGAATCAGCGGCGTCGGCCAGCCAGCCAGCAGAACTATGCTTGCGAAATGATGATGCACAGAACAAGCTGACCTCAGAGGCGGAACGCTTTGCTATGCTCAGTTTGAATTCGGCCTCCGCTTCGGCCTCCGCTTCGAGCCTCCGTTTCACCACCCACTTCGTCCAATCTTCGGCCGACCTGAACTCAGGCACGATTTCGTTTCCGAACACAGCCTTCCATTGCATTCGGGCCTGACGGGCGGAAGCGATGAGTCCTCGTTAAGCGCAATTGCGAGTGGTAACAGTCCCTGGCCCTATAGCGCGTACCTGTTCGCGCAGCTCCGCATTCGCGTCACTCATCTCGATGGAGGTCTTCGCTGAGTTCTTCGCAGAGTCGCAGAGGCTTCCACAACGCGCCGCCTGCGAGGATCCCAAATAGATCTATATATGTTTTCTCGATGTGGTTACGAGCTTAGTAAGATCATACTTGATAGGATCATTTCTATAGTATGTTCTCCACTCGCACTTCGTAAAGAAGTCCGATCTACCACCGTCGAGGACGACTCC
>Ga0070374_10000665_pt1 | contig 14228 bp, 5 predicted proteins | sample LauGreSuBDMM15SN_2_FD_66374 | JGI IMG/M metagenome (GOLD analysis project Ga0070374, IMG submission 66374) | Freshwater lake microbial communities from Lake Michigan, USA - Su13.BD.MM15.SN (version 4) (version 4) | ecosystem: Environmental > Aquatic > Freshwater > Lake | place: Lake Michigan...
GAACCAGTGCAAGAACCAGTGCAAGAACCAGTGCAAGAACCAGTGCAAGAACCAGTGCAAGAACCAGTGCAAGAACCAGTGCAAGAACCAGTGCAAGAACCAGTGCAAGAACCAGTGCAAATCATATCAGGGAAAAGTCATAATACCAATAAAAATGTAAATAAAATATTATTATCGAATAATATCAAAGTATATAAGAAAAAACATAATTAGCATATAGTTACCGGGCTTTGCTATAATTTACATATTATTTCTGTAAATTATACCTTATATTTTTACAATTATTATATTTTACTATTACTTCGATCTATGGATTGAACATCCATATGAACCAGCATCATGCTAGATGTATGAAACGTGATGCCCATGGACATCACACCACCCAGCTAGATATTAAACAACATTATCATTTATGTTTCCTAAAATAGAATATAGTGGGTAATAAGATAAAGAACTATTAATGGATGTTGTTACTGGATTATTAAGTACTATAGCATTTGTAGAAACAATAGGCGATTTAATAATACCGTTAGCATCTATTTCTAAAATTGGCATACCTACTTTGTTGACTATTTTCAACAATGGTTGCTTATTAACCAACGTGATCTTTTTAATACCATTCGTTTCACATGCAAAAATAAGTGGTTCTATAGCAGATATCGCTAGTTTTGTTAGGTTCACTACTGATGCAAATACTATAACATCAGTATCATTAAAGGCATTGTCATCTTCCCATGCAATGGCAGAAACACTAGTAAATGACAACGAGTTTACCATATTTCTAAAATCGGGAACCACTGAGTCTTGTACCTCTATACCAGGAATTGGTATAGATTTGACTTGTCTAGTATAATAAAACATTGTTGTTACCTGAGTTGATTTAGAAACATTATTGGCAACTGGAGAATATTTGTAGACATTTATAGACATATTTCCAGAATTATCCACATTAATAGCTTTGGTAAACATAGAAACATTAACACCTTGCAAAATAGGTACATTAAGTCTACTAGTATTAGAATCTACTTGTAAAAAGAATGAGTTCACCTCGAACCTGATATTATCACTTATGTTTTCTACATTGGGGTCGGCAAACACGTCGCTGAGAGTTAATCCATTGCTACTAGATGTGATTAGAGGCTGCAAATAACTAACCGTGACGCCTGAATTATTATTATTACTTGATACCCAATGCAAATCACCTGGAGTAGTAGAGGTTTCTGGTAGCAATAACAAATTGTTAGCTACATCTTCAAATATTGTTGATATATACAAGGCAGCTGGAGAGTTTTTCAGACCTAGGTACACATCAATGGTGTAGTAATTACCATTTACAACAATTTCATACTTAGATGAAACCGGTGAATCTATATAATCATAAATCTTCTTGGTTTGACCTTCATATTCAAATGCTACATTATTTGTGTTAACGCTATTAATATCAACGGTTACATATTCGCCGGTAATATATTGGTATGTGTTTGATGCAAACGGGGTGTAATTAACATTTTCGTAATTGTCTATAGGTAAATATCGAAGAACAACATTGGCGGATGCATTTACACTGGGGGAATAAGGCATATCCGTTTCTTGCACAAAATTACCAGTCTGATAAAACTTAAAATATGCTGGGGAAACTACAAAATAACTATTCGATGCAATGACAGGCGTATTCGGTAGTCTAAAGATTTGCATAAAACTATTATTACCGTTACCTGTACCAAATCCATATCCCCCCTCATTTGACTGCAACCATTGTTCGTATTTATCAGAAAATAGCAGTGTTTCACTACTCCAATTGCCATAGTCAGCTGGATTACCTAAATACTTTTCTGAAAAATACAGATTTATAGTAGATGAATCTAAAAACAATGTATAAGAAGCGCTGTTATTATCCAAATCGCTATTACGCAATTTTAGTCTAGACGAAGCAATTCTCAATGGTCCGCCGGTAGAATCAAAGTTTGTACCAGAGAACGAGTATAGCTCATAATTGGCCAATGAAGTATTGATAGTTACTGGAGAGAACCCTTCATAATTAGGATTTACTATGTTAATTGTCACATTGTCACCAATAACAAATACAGGGTAATTTGTATCATTTGAACTGGATAATAATGATATATTGAATGCAAGTTGCAATCCGATACTGCCTATAGAATTACCATCACCATCTATTAGATTATCCACGGTTACATATGTACCATTATAAACATTGAATGATTGCGACACAGTAGCCCCATCGATTGTAGTAGAAAATTGTGCAACCAATTGGTCTCTATTAAGTGCGTACACTTGGTTAACTGATTGACTACCATAATAACCTCTATATTGAGCCAATGCCAATGTTCTAGAATAATTACCTCCATTTACATATTGATATGCTAACTCTGCAATAGGTTCAAGTTGGGCACCTGCATTACCAATCATATTAACCGCAATGTAATCTTGCAAAAGCGTAAAATCATAGACATAGTCAACAAATTCAATACTTGATAATGACAATGTTACTGAATTACCTAATATATAAACACCAACATCCGGAGAAAACATATTATTAAACGTATTTCCATTACTAACTACGGAATACATTGTTGGTAAATATGATACATCTAATTGATAATCATCCGAAGCACTACCGATTTGCTTTTGCACTCTCCATCCATCACTATTACACTTAGTAACAAAGGCTTGTGTATTTATGTAATTATAATCATATGTCGTAATTGTAAACACAGTATCCTCATTAGCATCTATCACCGTTATAACTGTAGTACCAGATGCATCAGTTGCACCTTGCACTGAAAAACTTGTGGTATCCCAATTTGTAATACTTGAATACGCGTTTGACACAGTCAACGAATTATTTGCAAAATTACTGATATTTTGGCCTAATTGTGAAATGGGGCTGGTAAATGAGGATACTGCGTAAGTCGCATCTGAATTAACAATAAACTTGACTTTGTATCCATCTTGGGAGTTCAATGGGAGTGGTGTAGTACCTGAAAAATTAATTACAATATCTCCATAAATTGGTGGAATGTTGAGAGTTGGATCAGCTCTATATTCTGTATTTAGAGCTATTTTCACAGGTATAGAATAAAATGCCGTATTAGCAACGGGTTCAGATATTGAGTCAGATGTCCCGTCATCATTAAGGCCAAATGTTTGAAGCGTGAGTTCTTTGAAATCATCGGGAACTAGCGTACCCTCAAATGTTAATGAATTATCTCCTGCCAATCCAAAAATACTCGATTCAATATATGTATAATCTAATAGATTATTTTGGTCAGTAGATGTTATATCTGCCAATTCAGACGCGTTTGTTAGTACTACGTCAAACATGGTGTATTGCAATAGATAATAATTGTATGTTACTGAAAACTCAGGTGATTTCAAAGTTAAATTATCATATGGCAATAACCCGACCTTAAAACTGCACTGCACAGTGTTTGTAACTGTATAATATAACAGAGAAATATTAGAGGCGTTAGGCAACGAAACATCGGCAAGCGAATAAGTACTGGGATCAACAACAACATATGTTGGTTCGTTATTCGTGAGATTTTTGATTGTTTCAGGCAGAGAAATATTCCAAGGCTTAGATGGGTTTTGGGCGCCAACAGGGTTCATTCCCCAACTTACATTTGCATCGAAATAAAACACGGGCTGTGTAGTTGAAAAAATGGGGTTAGTAGTTAGCGATACGGTATAATTTATATTGTAATCAGACGATCCAACCATTGTTCTAATCTCATTTGTATCGTTTATAGACCCGTTGAAATATTTTGTTCCGCGATAAATATTTGGCCAATATGTAGGTAGTTGATTTAGCAATGCAGCGTTTTCTGGGTTAGCACTTGAAACACTAGATGATACAGTATTGATATCTGTGTTGAGAACATCATTTTGGTATTTTGTAAAGTTTGTCAATTCCCATCCATTTGCAACCGCTACGGTGTACATACTTAACTCATTTACAGGTTTCAAGTTAACATCCATAACTATTTTATCCAATGTCTGTCCACTTGTCAATAATGATGTAAAGTTTGTTATGTAACCATTCACGTAATAGTTAGCAACTGGCATGTCATCCGTATTATTGATTAGTGAACTTGCATCCTCTGTTCTTAGGTTTTGATACACATTTAATTTGATTACTTGCAATATGTCATCTGCTATATTAATATTATTGTTGTATTCAAATTGAATGTCTCCAGCATTGAAATTATCATTGACAACAGTACTATTAGATAACAAATTAAAGGATGCTCCATTTGAAACTGAATAATTTATATCATTGCTAGAGTTTTTAACGACTAGTTGATTTATATATCTTACGTATGCATTATTTTTAACGTCGCTTGCAATTCCAAGTCTCCCATTTTCTCCATCCTCATCATTATAAATAACCTCTGTTTTCAATACAGAGGATTGATCAACGCCATCGTTTTGCAATTCATTAACACGGGTTGCTACACTATTAATGTTCAACACTATTTGCCCATCATTGAACTCTTGTTCATTGAGAGTTTCTATACCATCATTCAAACTTAATAAATTATTTGAGATATTTGCACTTTCACCATTCACACCCACGACAATATTAAGCGATGCATCAAAAAAATCTATATTACTAGACCCAGATACATAATTTGCCATATAGTTGAAGTTATCAACTAAATTTGAATTATCCAACGAGAAAAACCCATTTGCATCAGATAAAACCGGAAATCCATCACTGTCTTGCAAGACAAATCCAGAGTTAATATCTTCGTTTATTGTCATTGAAAACTCATACCCAGGAATATCTCCCCAAGGTTCTTCATCACTAAACAAAGTGGTATAAGTATCTATATCTAGAGATTTAGGTAATTTATTATTATTATTCAATCCTAAAGTAGAATTGAACACTGGCAAATTGTCACTTATTGTTGAATCAACCGGTGGATGCGGTTCATCAGTATTTGTAGAAACGCTTAATGTAGGTATGTTACTAGTTTGCTCTATGTTGTATGAACCAAATTGGCTATTATCAGTTAGAATAGAAGCATCATAATAAATACTAAACCCATTTGAATAATAGTTATTTTCATTATCCAATTCATGTACAATTGGTTCACCATTACTTGCATCAAGAGTAAAATATTTATTACTGATTGGGTTGCCTGAATATGCTTGGTTAAATGTTACGTGTTCTTCAACAGCTAGAGGGTTGCTATTATCGGTAGTACAAAATTGTGAGTTTAATGCTCTGATAATATTACTGTTGCTGTTGTTTCCGTCAAACATGGCAGAAAACATATTACTAGAATCATAAAATGGACCATTATTATCAGTTGATGAAATACGAAGATGTGTATCATAAATGGCCTCAGTTGGCGCTACAATCTCTATGCTTTTACTAATATTATTTCCTATAGAATTACTTATGGAATCAAAATTATTTGTTTCCGGTTCTATATATTGGACTGAAAGTGCAAAGTTTCCATCCGATGAACCAACGGATGTAACTATATCAAACGTACTTCGCAAAGCACTCTCTATTTGATTAGCAAAAACTTGTGCTTCACTTTTCTCACTAGTATATATATTTTCACTATTTGTAAAGTCTGCAATATTATCACCAGTAAAATCTGTTGCTAAATCATACACTAATTGGTTTTCCATTATTTCATTGGCAGTAGATACATCCTCAGCAGTTGTGCCTAAAATGCCAGCCAAAGTCGTAATAGTTTCTAAATCGATAGAATTTGCCGATAAACTAGCTAAAGTTGCCATTCTATATATATTATACTTTATATAAAATTATACATAAAATATAATAATCACGCATTCATTATTTTATAAATCGTAAGACAACCTAACAAACCGTCTACCAGTTTATTAATGTCTGACCGTATGGACTATGATGACCAGGGGTATCAGTTCATACAGCTAGACATTAATATCTGGTCGTGCGGATTGAAAATCCATACAACTAGCATGATACTAGATGTATAGTACTTACCAGTCAATAATATTATATTATTTTATTTCACACTCCTCCTAGACTAGACTTCAACTCTTGCACTTGCGCTTTTAATTCTTGAATAGATTTTATGATTGGACATATCAATTCTTCATACCCTATAGTAAATCTGTCCCTACCTCCATTCACCATATGGTGTTGCAATCCACCGAAATCTAGTGATTCTGCTGACAAAAGTGATTGTAATTCTTGGGCAATCAATCCATGATGATAACGTCTTCGCTTTTGAGACCCGTCTTTAATAATTACCAAGTTAGAATTAACGTTCACAGTTTGTTCATTACATGTAATAACTGCATTTCCATCAGCATTAGCGAACACCGTTCCATCGGGATTAAGCTGTACTACAGGTCCGGGTAATACATTACCACTTACATCAGTAATATCGTGTAATACATTACCACTTGCATCAATTAATATGTTATCCGGGTTATGTAAATAGTTTTCTCTGAAATCCCATATAAAATCAACCGGGCGAAGTTTGTTTATAAAATCTAGACCAAGTGTAGTATTACGAATATCGGCTTTATCACGCTGATCAGACCGATTTTGAATAGCACCGTAGGCGTAAGCTGTTGTATAAGAGTCACCTAATTGTAATTGGTTATTTCCAGTTATTTGACTATTATATCCTATACAAGTTACATTTGAATTATAATTATTAATACTTAACGCACTTGAATTACCTCCTACTGCGGTTTCTGTATTATTTACATATACTCCTCTAGATATTGGCTGAACGAATACTTTTTCACTAGTTGTATGTAGTATTATATTTCCATATTTAGACATTAATGGAACGCCAAAAGTATTTCCTGAATATAAAGCGTAAGGATAATTGCTATCGTTGTACGCTGCAAATGTATTACCTGAATCAAATGATATTACAAAGTGCTGATAATAATTATTGGCACTAATTCTACTTCCCGATATTATTTGATTATCATCTGAAATTGCGGTATATCTTATTCCTACATTTACGGTTGTATTTCCATTTATATAAATTGATAATGGTGCCCAAGTACTTCCATAATCTCTTGAAATAAACCCGGCATACTCACTTCTACAACCTAATATAATAGTAGAACCATCTGATGACACTAAAATGTTTCTATATATTGCAGGTAAAGTGCTAGATAAAGTGTAATATATTGATAATAATGTTCCATTCAAAGTTGGATTTACAGTTGTCCATGTATTTCCATAATCACTTGATGAGTATATGAAAGCACTAAGACTATCAGTTCCATTCATTATAACCCATTGATATTTTCCATCTGATGACATTGCACCAGAAACTGCACGGGTATTAGCAGGAGAAGACACTGCTACTGTAATTGTAGATCCATAATCTCTTGATACTAGTATTTTACCTTGAGTAGTGATTAATAAATATTTACCGTCATCAGATGTAGATATATTTCCATATGTTCCCTCATAATCATTTGTTTCAATTGTAGAAGTAAACGTAACACCATAATCACTAGATACATATAAAATAAATCCATAAATGCCAAAATTACTGGAAAGAATATAGTGATATTTACCTGATGCAGAAATGGCAATTCCAGTCCTAAGATTAAGATCTTCGACAACAGCATTATTTGCTATAAATGGTTGCCCGCTTCCATCAAATGTGCTTGAAGACGTAAATGTTTTTCCATAATTATTCGATACATAATATTTTTGAACATTTTCAACAACATATGAACGTAATATAAAGGATTGATATTTACCGTCTGAACTCATTGAACCGTATTTAATGATATATCCATTAGAATATTGTGTTTGCAATTGAGATTGATTTGAACCATCTACAAGTATACTGGATAAATCACTTACAGACCCCAAATAGGGGGTACCAATTGCATATGTACTGTTTAGAATAGTTGTAGTAATACCGTTTGTACCAGTAGGTCCAGTAGCACCAGTAGCACCAGCAGAACCAGCAGCACCAGTAGGACCAGTAAACCCAGCAGTTCCAGTAAGCCCAGCCGCACCAGTAGGCCCAACTGCGCCAGTAGGACCAGTAGACCCAGCAGAACCAGTAGGACCAGCAGACCCAGTAGGACCAGCAGCGCCAGTAGAACCAGTAGAACCAGCAGACCCAGCAGCGCCAGTAGAACCAGTAGGACCAGCAGACCCAGTAGAACCAGCAGACCCAGCAGCGCCAGTAGAACCAGTAGAACCAGCAGACCCAGCCGCACCAGTAGGACCAGTAGACCCAGCCGCACCAGTAGAACCAGCAGACCCAGCCGCACCAGTAGGACCAGTAGACCCAGTTACACCAGAAGACCCATCAGACCCAGTAGGACCAGCAGACCCAGTAGGACCAGCAGACCCAGTCACACCAGTAGGACCAGCAGCGCCAGTAGAACCAGTAGGACCAGCAGACCCAGTAGAACCAGCAGACCCAGTAGAACCAGCAGGACCAGTAGAACCAGCAGACCCAGCCGCACCAGTAGGACCAGCAGACCCAGTAGAACCATCAGACCCAGCAGCGCCAGTAGAACCAGTAGAACCAGCAGACCCAGCCGCACCAGTAGGACCAGCCGCACCAGTAGGACCAGTAGACCCAGTTACACCAGTAGAACCAGCAGACCCAGCCGCACCAGTAGGACCAGTAGACCCAGTTACACCAGCAGACCCATTAGATCCAGTAGGACCAGCAGCGCCAGTAGCACCAGTAGAACCAGTAGCACCAGTAGGACCAGTAGAACCAGTAGCACCAGTAGAACCAGTAGAACCAGCAGACCCAGCCGCACCAGTAGGACCAGCCGCACCAGTAGGACCAGTAGACCCAGTTACACCAGTAGAACCAGTAGCACCAGTAGGACCAGTAGCGCCAGTAGGACCAGTAGCACCAGTAGGACCAGTAGCGCCAGTAGCACCAGTAGCACCAGTAGGACCAGTAGGACCAGTAAACCCAGTAGCGCCAGTAGGACCAGTAGAGCCAGTAAACCCAGTAGCGCCAGTAGGTCCAGTAAATCCAGTAAACCCAGTAGCGCCAGTAGTGCCAGTAGGTCCAGTTGCACCAGTTGCCCCAACTGCACCGGTTTCATCAAATAAAGCTGTAATAGCAGCTGCCACAAATGATGTGGTTGCAACGCGGGTAGAATTATCCGAATTTGGAACTGTGAATGCATTAATGCAACCACTAGCATCTCTCAATGCGATTGCTCCAGCAACTACATCAACGCTAGCGGGAGTATTATTAATCGCATCAGCTATTTCCTTCAATGTATCTAAAGTTCCAGGAGCACCTCCTATTAAAGTATTGATAGCAGTAGAAACATATGCAGTTGTAGCAACTTTAGTTGAATTATCTAATGCAGACTGTGTATTTGCAATAATATTTCCACTAGCATCTCGCAATACAATAGTATTTGGGTTTTGTGACGTAGTTGCGGTAGTAGCACTATTAGAAACTTTACCGGCAGTAGAAATGGTATCCAATTTAGTATCAACAATACCAGCATTCGATGCTACATCTGCATTTACTAAAAGGCTTGTAGACAAAACACCAGATGCATTATTATGCACTAACCCACTGGTATTCAAACTAGAAATAGTAGCAGTAGAAGACGTTATACCGCCAACGTAAAAGTTTCCAGACCCATCTCTAGTGACAATGGCGTTGGATACATTAGATGATGTAGCCGTAGTAGCACTATTCAATACTTTACCAGCAGTAGAAATGGTATTTAATTTAGTGTCAACAATACCAGCATCTGATGCTATATCTTCGTTTACTAAAAGTCTTGATGTTAACACACCATCAGTATTACAAACTACACCAGTAGTATTTCCCAAGATAGAAAAACTAACATTAGTATTGTCCTCAGAGGTAATATCTAAATTACCGGAGGTGGATGTAAGTTTTATAATGTTAGACATTATATATATAATACTATATATATTATATACGTAACTATATTTTATTATCCGTGATAATTAATCCAGCTATAACTATATTTTAGCACAAAGCCTTGTATTTTTTTCTAAAGGATTATATTTTGCAGATATTTTTTGCGAGGTCTCTTATTTTACACCTTTGCAGATTTACAACATAGATTTCACAGCATCATGCTGGTCACGTGGACGTATGCCATGGGGGCATCATAGTCCATATATAAAGTTATTCTGGTACTATGTATTGAAAATCTATATTATCAGATATTACATTGTATATCATGTTAACCATTATGATATTTTATGATATAAGTATATAGTTTATATGATAATGGAAGAAAAGCCGATATTGAAAGAGAACATCATATTGAGTATTGCAATATTTTCACACGGTGGTGAAGATTATTCAAAAACGATGGAAGAACCCTTTGCAAGTTTTTATAAAAACAATGTAAGAGTATTTAGTAGAGCGTGTCTTCCCGGTATGTCTAGTTTTACAAATACAACTACAAGATCAGAAGAGATAGCACGCATGATTAACATATGTCAAGATAAAGACAATCAAATGAAAAGTACAAATGAATTATTAGAACAACATATGTGCGAAATTAAACCAAGTTATATTGCACAGGTAAACTCTAGCACAATATCAAGTATGTATCCGGAAATCACTAGACATACTGATAAAATGTGTGGTACATCCACCTATTTATCACCTAAAACATTTGAGTTTGATGAAGGTGACGGTATTTATTTGGTTGATGTGCGAAAACAAATTATATATGATGATGGGTCGGTTGAATATGAAATATTATTTAAACCTAAAGCTGGTAAAGCACTATCAAAGTTTGATGTGGAATATTGGAATATATTGAAGCAAGAAGGCATGAAGTATATGTTAGAGAAATTTAAACGAGAACCAATAAAAAATGCGAAAGTTACTGAAAAAAATACAGCATATGAAATATTGTTACGAGGTCATAAAACTCATTACCGAGGTAGTATAATTGCTTTACCTCGTACTAGCACTGATTTGAGTACTAGAACCAATTTGGAAGGTATATATGATTTATGTAAATATCTAGGGATAGATTATTTGAATATAGTAGATAACGCATGTAGAGTATCATTATCAAGCAAACAATTAACTGAACATGAAATATTAGAATTGCACGAAAGAGAACAAGCCAAAAAAAATATCGGGGAATTTGGTGGAAAAAATAAGAAACGAACAAGAGTAGTGAAGAAAATAAAAAAAAGACACACAACAAAAACCCATAAAAAAGGAAATTAGTTATTAAAACAAGTTACAAAATCAAATATAAATATGCAAAACAAGTACATGTATTTTTATATTTTCATAATAGTTTTTATATTTTTATACCTTTAATTGAGAACTTCACCTTCTTCCAACTCATACAAGCCCATAGTTATCAAGGAACCTCTAATATCGCCTAGTATTTGATGACAAACCTTGGCTCTTTCCTCTTTAAGTTTTGAGATGCATTGGTTCATAATATCTTCGGTAGCTTCTTCATCAGATGCATTGATTTCCTCTTGTTCATAATCATATTCAGCCCAACTCATCACCTTTAATTTTTCGGAAATAGCATTGATATAATCTTCAATACTATCCTCAGCCAGTTTTGGCGCAGGGCGGAAGGCATTGCGTAGTTCTACATCACGGCCAAACTCGTCTTTTGATGACAGGGTCTCTTGGTTATTGATTGGACTGGAATTACGCAATGCCATATCGCGTCCATATTGGTCTTTACTGGAAATTGATGCAGTGGTAAACATATCACACATTGTTTGATAGCAGTAAGTAGTAGTAGTAGTTAAGTTTGATAATAAGTCAGTTTGTTTGTTGAATAACATAGACTAACTATTAAAAAAGTATTTCAATTTTATGAACTAAATGAGAACTGCAATCATATGCGGTGTATATAATCCACACATATAGACATTAATGTCTGTCCGCATGGATTTTTAATCCATATGGTCAGCATCATGCTAGATGTATGGAACGTGATGCCCTGCGGCATTACACCACACATATAGACATTAATGTAGTTTTTATTTTTGTATGAAATATTATAGTTATATCATGAATAGCTCTATATTTATACACATTTGGTAGGTTCTCTCTTGTAAATGTTTGCATTGTATAATATATTTTCTAAATAAACTATATAATGGCTATAGCATTAAAAAACATAGGTAATGAATTAATTCTTCCTAGCACAAGTGTAACTGATTTAGCAATAAACAGTTTAACTATAAATAGTTCGTCATCAGGGTTTGTAATATCCAATTCAGGTGCAATTTCTATAGGTACAATCGGAATAAATGATGTAGTTACGCTACAATCAAAGTTATCAACAATAGATATAAGTTTAAATACAACTAACACTCATTTATCCGCAATAGATGCAAGTTTAAATACAACAAGTACACACTTATCTACAATAGATGTAAGTTTAAACGCATTAGCTGGTTCAATGAATGGTGGTTCAGATGATGATAGTAATTATGTATCTTTAGACAATACGGTTGGATTAATGGAATCATTAACTACTATTAATGTGCATAATTTTGCAAAAAATTGGTCGCAATTTACAAATTCTTCCAATGCAAATGGTGTTGGTATAGCATCATCATATAATGGTCAATATATATTGACATTAGGATGGGGTGCATCCTCATATTTATCAAAAGATTTTGGTAATACTTGGAATGCAGTTTCAGCATTAGGTAGTTATCAATGGGCAGCATCTATGTCTGCAAATGGAAAATATATTCTTTCTACAACAATTGTAGGCGGCTCCCAACTTTCAAGTGATTATGGTGTAAATTGGAATTATGTTAGTGGAGTTGGTACTCCAAATGAGGGCAAAGTGTCTCCTACCGGTAAATATATGGTTATAGCATCTAGTACCGGAATATATTATTCATCTAACTTTGGACAAACATTTACAAATTGGACAGATTCTAATACGAATACTTGGAACAATGTTGCTATATCAGCTGATGGAAGTACTGCAGTAGCAGTACGAGCAACAACTCCGGTCACTATATGGAAAACTACTAATTATGGTACATCGTGGTCTCAAATATATAGTAACCCATCAAGTATTTCATTCGGCGCAATTGCATGTTCATTTGATGCACAATATATACTAGTAGCACTGTCGCAAGGAACTAGTGGACAAATGTATTTGTCATCCGATTACGGGTCAACCTTTTCAGCATTCACTTCTGGAAATGGTCTTTCAAGTAGTTATTATTTCAGAGTTGCAATGAGTGCTAATGGTTTATACATGGTAGCGGCATGTAACGGCGGCAATGTATATTATTCAATTGATTCTGGTGCAACCTGGAGCCAAAGTCCATTGGCATCTTCTAACTATTATGGAGTTGCAATGAGTGCAAATGCCAACTTAGTATATGCATACATACCTGGTACGAAAGTATTTTGCTTCAATGCAAACGTAACAACACTTTCTACTACTCAAATGAATAAACCTGGACAAGGTGGTATGTATTTTGATGAAGCATCGAATAAATTGTACGTTTACAATTCGGTTAGCAGTGCATGGAAGTCAGTAACTTTGGCATAAAGTTAAATCGCACATTTTAGTATTCCCATTTTACAAAATATAGTCTACATACACACTATATTTTAGTATTCAAAAATATCTATACGTATTCCCACTCACATTATGCTACAAATGCAATAATAAGGCATAGTAAGACGCACTTCGTGCGTGCCCGGGGCGTGCCGGAGGCACGCGTGTATCATAATGCATAGTTTAATTATATACAAATAAACCACTGCATATATGCTAATAAATTAATAGAGTTTGCAGGTAATAAATTATATGACTGATAATATAATTATACTATGTTATACACATAACTGACTGCATGTATGCAGTCAAATAATATTATTTTAATATAAAACAAAAATGACTGCATAAATACATTTTTGAGAGAACTATGCACAAACTGACTGCATAATATGGAGTGGATATAGATTTATACACAATTGTATTATTCTGACTGCATAAATGGTGTGGCGAGATACGGGTGACAAACTGGCTCAGTGTGGCTCAGGCTAATTAAATACTTCGGAACAGTTTTTTTCTGCACGGTATTTAGGAATCGGTCAGAAAACACGATTTTACACAAGTTTACTTGAGGACATAGTCCTGTAAAATCGTGTTTTCTGACCGATTCCTAAATACCGTGCAGAAAAAAACTGTTCCGAAGTATTTAATTAGCC
>Ga0070374_10000673_pt1 | contig 14172 bp, 11 predicted proteins | sample LauGreSuBDMM15SN_2_FD_66374 | JGI IMG/M metagenome (GOLD analysis project Ga0070374, IMG submission 66374) | Freshwater lake microbial communities from Lake Michigan, USA - Su13.BD.MM15.SN (version 4) (version 4) | ecosystem: Environmental > Aquatic > Freshwater > Lake | place: Lake Michigan...
AAGATACCTATATTTAGGTTGTCAATCTTCAACTGCACTACATCAACACAAGTAACCACATGGCCTAAGTGAGCAAAACATGCGCCAGAAGACAAGCCCACATATCCGGTACCGATGACAGCAATCTTTGACACTTGGTTGATTCTATTGCACCTTAGACATCGTTCAGTGACAAAACTCGCACTATGCTTTCAAAGTGGTGAAAAAAGTCCTACGTCCAATCTTTAATAAATTGGCCTCGTCCTTAGGTGTTCAGCAGATTCAGCACAGGGTGGACGCCTTGGAACATGTAGTCCACGAACCACCATTAAGCGCCGCTTTTTTCGATTTATTGGAAAGACGAATAGTCGATGTTGCCATGGCTCGTACTGCGTCAATCACGAATAATCTTGCAGAAACAAACTCAGCCCTTTCAGAAACAAACTCAGCCCTTTCAGAAACAAACTCAGCCCTTAAACAGGCGATAGCTGACGCAGAAGAACGGCTAACTCACCTAATTGCGGTATCCAAAGGAGACTTTGAGAATCGGATTATTTCTCTGAACCAGGCCCTAGTTTCTTACGTTGATGCAATACAGCTTCAGAATGTGGAAGCGATCTCGTCGAACGAAGCTTCCAATTCTGAAATCATCAGTGCGATTCGCCAATCGATTGATGTAATTCGTCGGCAATCTGCCGTTGTTACAAATCCGGCAACCCAGCAACTGGTAACACAATCACAATCAGGATCTCAAATCATTGACGATGGACTATATGTCGCTCTTGAGAATCATTTCCGCGGAAGTCGTAATCTCGTGGCTGAACGTCAACGCGAATACCTTGATTGTCTTCCGGACACAATTACCTTAGACACTCCATTAGTAGACCTGGGATGTGGACGAGGAGAATGGCTTGCTGTCCTTCGTGATTCAAAAATTCCAGCACTTGGGGTCGATTCAAATACTGTGTGCGCAGCTGAGTGTAGAGAAAATCGACTCGCGTTCGAGCAGAAAGATCTTTTGCAATTTCTTGAAGCACGTGCTGATCAATCAGTAGGGGCTTTCACCATGTTTCAAGTGCTTGAACATTTACCGTTTCCAGTTTTGGTCGAAGTTTTGCGCCACATTCGACGAACGTTAGTTCCTGGCGGACTCTTGATAGCTGAAGTTCCTAATGCCAAAAACCTTCGCGTTGCTTCTGGAACATTCTGGATTGACCCAACTCATCAGCGTCCACTTTTTCCGGAATTGCTACTCTTCTTGGCTACTGAAGTTGGCTTTAAGCAATCAGAAGGTCGCTACGTGAATGATTTTTCACCTAAGCACGAACTCACTGGCCTTGATGAAGGTGTAGAAATTGCTTTAAAAAGTTTGCTGTACGCAGTTGATGGCCCGGGAGACTTTGCGTTATTAGCCACGGCTTAAGTTAATTGTGCGTTTTTTAAACTGAGCTTTTGCAATTTCCAGTGTTGATTCAACATTGCTAACAACATTCTTCCATTCATATTGCTGCTCGACATATGAACGACCACTAGCTCCCATCTCATCTGCAAGATCTGGGTCTTCGAAAAGCATCATTACAGCTTGTTCGAACTCTGCATAACCCTCATATGGAATCGCTCCATTCGACCTTATTGCCTGTCCTCGCAAAACCGTGCTTGCGCCTTGAACTAGAGCCGGTCGCTTTTGCACCCACGCTTCACACAGCACTATAGAAAAGCTTTCAAAGAATGAAGATTGAACTAATGCCAATGAACTCTTAATTGCAGCGTGTTTCATAGATTCCTCCAGGAATCCAGTGATCACAATGTCTTCATGTTCCGGCAGTTCCACCATTGGATCGCCTGCCAATACCAACTTCAAAGAAGATGGATATTGATTCTTCAGTTCGATAAAGAACTCGCACAGTTGCTTCACGCCCTTCATGGGGTCTAAACGACCTACATATATAAGGTACGGATCGTCTTGCAAATCAAAAAAGTTTCTGAAGTCTTCTGGTTCTGAACAAGGAGGATTCAGTTCAATACCAATACCGACTACCTTCCCCACGGAATCGAACCGAAAACGTTCTTCTACAACTGTGCGCTCTTCAGGAGTAAAAAACATAAAGGCGTCAGCTAGTCGAAACGTTGCTTCAAACAGTGGAATTCGTAGCGGTGGTTCATCATGTGCAGTCGGCTGAAAAACAACCGGAATACGACCAGCAATTGCTGGTATTCCACTAGTTGCCGTGGAATACAGATACGTCATAAAAATTGCTGCATCAAACCTGTGCGCATTATCAATCATCCATGTTCTGAGACCACGAATGTCCGGACCCATGATTCTTGCCCATCGCTCATGTTCGAATCGAAGTGGAGATGAGTTCTCCGACATCAACCATTGATCAGTCGGCCCAAATCGCTCAGGTTTTCTCGGTTCTGGAACACTCAATCGGTGAACAAGCACGCCATTTATATCTGTAGTTCCTTCTTCATAAGAATCTTCCCAGGTCACGTAACTTCGAGCACAACTAGTGATTACCTCGACTGAGTGACCGGCATAAGTAAGGGCTTCAGCGAATTGCCGACAGGCAGCCTCTGATCCGCCGACAATGTCATCTCCATAACGCTGCACTGCATACAAAAGTCTCATCAGACTGCAGCTCGAAGAATCTCTGCGGTTTGAAATGATGAAGACCGAGAATCAAGCTCTTCCGAACGCTGATAACCAGCATTTATCAAGTTCCACCGAACTTCACTATTTGTAAGTACCTCATGAATTGCTTCTGCAGCAAGAATCGGTCCACAGTTTTCTGGAAGCACCAATGCGCCGTCACCCATAGTTTCAGGTACAGCACCTGCGCCTTTTATGACCACCGGAACCCCTAACGACATCGCTTCTACTGGAGGAATGCAAAGTCCTTCATGGTCGCTCATTCCTAAGTAGGCACGCGCTCCACGGATATACGTTGCTAGTTGTCGATTAGTTGCCACACCTGGGAATTGAACTTTTACCATTGCACATCGTTTTTGAAACTTGTTAATCGCTTCTCGATACTCTGCTTGACGCGCAACTCCACAAATGACTAATCCAATGTTTCCCCAATGTGTGGAATTCATGATATGCATTGCTTCAATAACTTGTTCAATTCGCTTGTGCGGCAACACTTGCCCAACTGCAATCACATATCCATTTGGGAATTCCATTGCTAATTCATTTAAGAGGTAAACGTCATATATCTCTTCGCATAATCTCTTCGGAGAGAAACCGGCGGGCACTACTTTCACATCGCTGTAACCATGTTGTTTTATATCATCCGCATTAAAATTTGAGTCTGCAATCGTGAGTACAACCTTGTGACGGATCAGTTCAAGTTCAGTTCGTCCAAGTTTCAGATCTTTTGCGAAATCGGGCTGGAATTTCTCGTAAAAGCGAGCAGGTGTGATGTTGTGATAACTGATGGCAATTTTCTCAGTTCTGGAAAGCAAGAAATCCGTCATTTCTTGCCATCCAATACTCGAGTGATAAAGCAGGAGATCCGTCTCATCTGATTTAGGCATATCTGCTAGTGACAAAGTTGACTCGTTCATCACTTCACCGTGGCGCCAGAGGGCATAAATTTCTGAAACTGCAAATTTTTGGAGTTCGGCACGAAGTGCGAATGCCATCTGAGTAATGGCATCTCCTTCAGCAGCACCAAGCAGGACTTGGTGAATAACAGGCTTCCGCATAATTACGTGCCTGATCCAGCTTTACGTTCTAGTTCTAAAACTGCCTCAGCAAGAACATCAACCATTAAAATTCGATCCATCACAACATGTTCAAGTTGTTTCATTACTCGAGAGTCGGTATCTCGCTGCTGCAAAAGTTGTTTCTCAATAAGGGTCAAAGTTTCTTCGACTAGACGAAGCGCTCTCCGAGTATGTCGCAGGCTCAGTTTCCTGAAAAGTTTATGAATAATTGAAATTCCAGGTATCCGGGATTGGGTGTCAATCCCACCGTTCTGGCCACTTAGATCTTCAGCCAATTGAGAGATCGTAAAATGAATTCGACTAATTGTGTCGTCGCCTCTATGAACAACCGAAAGAATCGCATCGAATTCAGCTGACAACTGTTGTTCAAGACCGGCCGGGTAGCGACCCTCTTGGCGACGCAATTCAACTCTTTTGGCGAGTTCTTTTAGTATTTTTTCGTTATCGACCATTTGAAATGTTCCTAAAATCAGACGCGGCATGAGGTTATCATTTGAAACATTTCATTGGAGTTGTTTTTCTACTCACCTCAGGCCCAACTCATCTAGAATAAGAAGGTCCGAATTATTAGGTAGGCGACCTTGATGTCCAAAGCAATTTTGATTGACCATGTTTCTAAAAAATTTAGAATGCACCATGAAAAGAATCAGTACCTTAAGACAACTTTACTAAAGGGCCACCGCGCTCGATTTGATGAATTCTGGGCCGTAGATGACGTAACCTTTGATATTCCTAAAGGCTCTACATTCGGCATTATCGGTGCGAATGGTTCAGGTAAGAGCACACTTTTGAAGTGTCTAGCCGGAATTCTCTCCCCCGATTCAGGATCCTTGACTGTCAATGGAAGGCTTTCAGCTCTGCTGGAATTGGGAGCGGGATTTCATCCAGATATGACTGGCCGTGAGAATATTTTTCTTAACGGTGCCATTCTTGGAATGACCAACAAGGAAATTGAGTTGCGGTTTGATGACATAGTTGATTTCGCCGGGCTGGGAACATTTATTGATACCCCGGTTAAGAATTTTTCATCAGGAATGGTTGTGCGTTTAGGATTTGCGATTGCTGCAAACGTCGAGCCAGAAATTTTGCTCATTGATGAAGTTCTTGCTGTGGGAGATGCATCCTTTCAGCAGCGTTGTTACGAGAAGATTGAGAAATTTCGCCAAGATGGTCGCACTATCGTTTTGGTCAGTCATGGTCTTAGCCAGGTAGAACAAATCTGTGATCACGCAGCCTGGATTGATCATGGAAAACTCAAAGCTCTTGGTCCAGCCTTGGAAGTAGTTCGAGAGTATTCAGGCACATCTCATAACGCTTTGCCACGCGAAGAGGGATCGATTGGAGATCGATGGGGTTCAGGTGAAGCACTGATTACAAAAGTAGAAACCTTGTCTGGTCAAAAGGCTCAAGAGATTCTTAGAACAAACTCAGATGTGACGATCAGAATTCATTACGACGCCCCAGCTCCTATTAAAGACGCTGTTTTTGGTGTCCGAATAACTCACCTTCATGGCACAAACGTCTGGGGAACGAACACCAAACGAAAAGGGGTACAAATTCCCCGTCTATTTGGGACAGGTTATGTAGACGTTCACATTGAAAAATTGCCATTACTGGAGGGCACATATGATTTAACTGTGGCCTTATCAGATACCGCAGAAGTTAGCCCTTTTGACCATTGGGAGAAGCGAGTCCGTTTCGATGTTCATCAGCATGACACTTTCGATGAAGGCACCACATACGTCGATTGTGTTTGGAATGTCCACTAATTACAACCGCCAACCATTTAAGTTGCCATCAAGAAAGTACTGCAGATCGAATGTCGACTCAACAAGCAACTAAGAACCTTTCGGTAGTAATGCCGTGTTATAACGAAGTAGGTACTGTGTTGGCCTGCGTCGACGCAGTCCTCCAAAGTGTTTTTGTCTGTGAGTTAATAATTGTTGATGATGGTTCTACTGATGGAACACGAGACCTTCTTGCAGGAATTTCTGATCAGCGAGTTCGTGTCATTCTTCATGACGCGAACGGAGGTAAAGGAGCCGCCCTCCGAACTGGATTTTCCCATGCTCAAGCCGAATACGTAATCGTCCAGGATGCTGATCTCGAATATGACCCTGCGGATTACGGAAGAATCCTCGCCCCACTAATGGCTGGGAAAGCGGACGTTGTTTTTGGGTCACGTTTTCAAGGCAGCGATGCACACCGTGTGTTCTTCTTTTGGCATTCAGTAGGCAATAAAATACTTACTCTTGTCTCCAATATGTTTACCAATCTCAATCTGACTGACATGGAAACTTGTTACAAGTGTTTCAAACGAGAGGTCATCCAAAGCCTGCAGCTAAAGGAAAATCGATTTGGCATTGAGCCTGAATTAACCGGAAAGATTGCAGCAGGACGTTGGAAAGTTTATGAAGTCGGAATTTCATATTCTGGTCGCTCTTACGATGAGGGAAAGAAGATTGGCTGGAAAGATGGTGTTCGCGCCATGTACTGCATCATCAAGTACTGCCCACTCCTAGAACGACGCCGAAACAAATAGCTGTTTTGAGAAATCATATGAAATCGCCGAATGATTTGATTCGCTCTATTGCTCGAAGTTCAGATTTTCGTCATGTACTCGCGGGAATTTTATCGACAGGACTAGTCCTCATATATCTATTCAGGTTGTGGGATATGAACCCACATGTGCCCTTCGTCTACGCCGGAGATGGACTCTTATCCTTGATGTCATTTCAAAACATGAAAGAAGCCTTTTGGTATCTTAAAAGTTCACATCTTGGTTTTCCATTCAGTCAAGATCTACATGATTTTCCGGCGGTAGCAGACACAACAAATCTTTTATTCTCTCGACTGTTGATTTCCCTAACAGGAGACATAGGCCTGACTTTCAATATCCAATATTTCTTTTCTTACTTTTCGGGATTTATTGGTGCCTACATTGGGTCCCGCATTATTCGACTTCCTCCGGTACATGCCTTATGCATTGGTCTGATATTTGCATTTTTGCCATTTCACTATCTCCACGGAGCTAACCATCTGTATCTTTCCTCGTATTGGATGATTCCCATCTGGCTCGCCGTGACTATCAAAGAACTGTCAACACCTGGTTGGGTACTTAGTCTTGAGAAAGGAGACAGATTTAATCTTCGGGAGTGTGCTTTCCAAAAAAGAACCTTGTTGCTCCTAGGACTCACTTTATTTTCCGCATCGGCTGGTTTTTACTTTTCAGTTTTTTTCGTTTTCGCAACAGGTTTTTTTGGATTACTTGCAGTAATCCGTGAACGCGGTGTGAAGAATACTGGATTGCTGCTCATGAGTTCATTAGGGGCAGTGGTTGTTGGTTTGCAGATCCTGCCAATTTTATTTTTTCAACGCTCGATGGGGGCAAATATTGAAGCGGTTCAACGAAGTCTTGGAGAAATTCGTTTCTACTCGTTGGACATAACAAAGTTGTTCTTACCAATTCGGGACCACCGCTCGTCTGCGGTGAGAGATTGGGTCAGTTCCTTAGATTCTTCACTACTAGCCGGCGAATACGCCGAACCACTTGGATTGCTGCTGGCACTAAGTTTTCTAACCCTCCTCGTAGTTTATGTATTCCAGACAAAAAGTAAGGACAAGTTCTCGCTCCTTGCCCCCCTTGCGCAAATTGAAATTTTCTTTCTTGCCATCTCCATTGTTGGAGGAGGTGGTTATTTTCTCGGAGTAATCGGTTTCACGCAGATACGTGTGTGGTCAAGAATCACAATTGTTCTCGCATTCCCAGCTCTGGTTTTCTTGTTTCAACTAGCGCAATTGTTCGCCAACCGTCTAAAAAAAGTAAGAGCTCAGTATTTCATTTATTTCTTTATTGCTGCTTTCCAAATTTTTGACTCCACGCCAACTTCGCTTGCGCCAAACTATGCAACGACGTCAAAAGAATGGAATAGGGATCAGCGAATTGCAGAGGTGATCCAAAAATCGATTTCTCCACGGGCAAGAATTTTTCAACTTCCGATAGTCAAATTTCCAGAAAGCCCTCCAACATTTCAGCAAGCAGATTACGAACATCTCCGAATGTATCTCCATGCACCATCCGCATATTTCAGTTATGGCGGAGTAAAAGGTCGTGAATCTCAATGGCTTAGTCGGCTTAGTAATGATCCTGAGACACTCTTCACTCAGCTGGCTCTGGTGGGTTTTGACGCTGTATGGATAGACAGCCGAGGTTTCGAAGTGAATCCTTCTAATTTTTCATTATTTGCCGAGAAGGAAATAGGTTCGTCTCTCATCAGTGCAGAGAATTCTCCATTCGCGCTATACGACATTCGAAATTTTTCAGCTGACCGCAAAAAGTCAATGGCCCTAGAGGAACAAGAGAAGGTCAAAGACCAGCTGCTAACTCCAATTTCCATTTCTCCATCGGGTGGCATGTCATCTCTTGAAACAGATGGTCTGAACGATTGGTTCTGGTCCTCAAGTTCAGGACTTCTAAACTTTCAGAACTATTCTGGAACCGATACTCGCATAGTGATAACAGGCTCAATAGATGCATTTAACTCTGGCAATTTGACGATAGCCGGAGCGTGCAAACTTCAATTCAAAGTCTCCCAACAAGCAGAGGACTTTCGTTGTGATTTCGTGGTTCCTAAGAATGGTGCACAACTGACGTTTGCATCCGATAACCAAGAAACGGATGATACAGATCCCCGAGATCTGAGATTTAGAGTTGTAAATCTTAAGGTCGTTCAGGTTCAGTCGTAACGAAATGATTAATGACATCCGGCCACGTCTGAAGTTCCTAGGAGTTTTTCTTCTCACATTAATGATCTACTCGCCTTTTGCCCGCTTAGGCGTGGACCCACATCACGATGGGATTATGTTGACACCTGCCTTAGTTGTTGCGCGTGGTGGAGTGATACACAGAGACATCTTTAGCCAATACGGTCCTATAACCGCCTACTTACAAGCCGTTTTTGTCTGGATTTTCGGACCTCAACTTTTGTCAATTCGTATCGCTTCAGCAGCTTATTTGTCACTAGCTATAGCCCTTCTGTACAGCAGTTGGCGACGTATTTTCGGCGAAGGTATCGCGTTGTTTGGGTATTTGCTGGTGATCAGCAGCAGCTATTTCTTCGTCTCTAATAGCCCAATGCATCCCTGGTCTTCAGATGTGATGCTCTTTTTGCAAGCTCTCACGCTGTACCTTCTTGTCGTTGGTCACTCCTTTCAAGGAAAGAAGGCCTCGGTCCTGATTTACATGGGTGGTTTCGTCCTAGGGCTGCAATTTGCAGACCGGTATGTCTCCGCTTTCTTGATGCTTATCGGTCTTTCTATCTACTATCTATTTCACAAGAAGAGAGGGATACATTCTCTCTGGTGCGGCGTTATGACATCAATAGGAGCATCACTGCTTCTACTGGCGCTGTCAGGAAGTTATGACGAGTGGTACTTTCAAGCAATTCAATTTCCACGTAATTGGGTATCAGATGTATCAGGTTCTGGAGGTTGGCTTGCCATTCGTAGCGCCATTGTTTCTCACGCACTGCCCGGAGCAGCGCTGCTATTAATGGTTATTTTTGGTTTTAATGCAGCGACAATTCGTCACAGATCTCTAACGACTTTGCAAAGAGTGGTAGCAGTTCTTTTTGTTACTGTTCTACTAATTATTACTTCGCCCAACCTTACGATTCCATACTGGAACACAGTCGATATCTTGTGGACTTTTGCTGGCGTCTTCTTGCTTGCTGCTCCTTGGTATTTCTTGCGTTTACAGAATCGCGTTGGGGGCGATATAACAGGCGAAGCAATTTTATTTATTACAGCAGCTGCTGCCAGTACAGCTATTTTCCCAATCTCTGATATTCGTCACATTTATTGGGGTCTCATCCCTTCAATTGGTCCTGGCTTAATGTTCTTGAAATCCCATATCGACCTGAAGCGCAATCGAGTAGTTCTGGCCTCACTTTCGCTTGTCCTGCTTGTTCCCTCCACTCTCCAGACTGTCGAGGGAACAGTAGATATGGACCGCGTCTCAGTGGCGAATGCACCAATTCTCAAAGGGATGCTGATGGACCGGAAATATAGTCAGTTTTTTAATGAACGTTTTCAAATAATCGACCAGTTTCTCGCAGTTCACCCCAAGACACCTCTTCTTAACATTTGTTCAGACGGTCTCTTCGCTTCCCTAGCACCAACCCTCAAATTTCCAGATCCCTACTTTGTCTCATGGCAGTTTGGGTTTGATTTCTTCAGTAGTAGCACCCCAGAGGGGCGTAACCGTTTGTCTTTCGTTCAGAATTCCCGTCCTATCGTATGGATGTGTCCTTTGAATGAGGACCCGCAATTGATCGCTCAGAAGTATGAACTCCGACTCATTCCGATAGACCCAAATGTTGATATCCGTGAACCCTATAACTGGTGGCCTTATGTTTCTTACCTAGGAGTTCCGAAAGAGTGGCCACTGATTGACTTAGAGTTGAGTTACCCAAACGCTTGAAGAAGCTTTATCTATTGTCAATGTTGAGAATAGTTATTCTTCAGGCTGGGCAGCTTTGCAAGATGTGGTTCAATTAATTTATGTCTACAGACTTCAAGCCTCGACAAGACCTACAAATAAAAGCACTGCTTGTTCTGCTTTCTTGCAGTTTAGGTTTCTTTTATTTCAAACAACTTCCAATTCTCAGCGGAGATACTGTCGCTCTTAGTCAAAGTGCTAGGTCCTTAGTCACTTGCTTGGAAAATGGCCAATTTCGCGGCTGTGCCGGAACGAATCAATTTGGATTACCTCAACACATCCCAGCAATGTTCATGGCGTGGAAGGGATTAGATGACACATCAATAGTGTTCGTGTTGTCATGTCTCAATGTTCTAGCCCTGGTCGTGCTTGCACGAATGATTTACAAATCTGCAGCAATATCAGTAATCACAAAAACGTTCATAGGAATCACTTTATTCATTGGTCCAATAATTGCTTACGGTCCCTATAGTTTTGGCGAAGCCATCAGTACCCTGGCGTATGTCGGTCTCGTGATTGCGATTCTGGACAAAAAATACTTCAGACTGATTTTTTTCATGGTCTTAGCGGTTACTTCTCGCGAGACAGCCTTTGTTTCTATCGCCCTGTTAACAGCCGCTATTCTAATTTTTGATTCAAAAAAGTCTCGACGAGAAATCCGCGAGATGTCAGCAGTGATATACGGATCAATGTTGCTCGGTATTCTTTCTCTCTTGAGTTTTAATATTTGGAAATTCAATACTTGGAAAAATTTGCCACATATGGACCCCGTTTTGAGAACGCCTGGGTTAAAGCTCAAAATTGAATCTGCAATTGGAATTTTTCTTTCACCTAATGGTGGACTTGTTCCCTACTGGTTTCTGGGAGCAGTAGCTGCATTGGGAATACCCCTTTGGGGTTTGATGAATAGACGCCTAAACACTCGAAAACGATTTGCTTTTCTATTACTCATTTCAGGATTTTTGGCACAGGTTGCGATCCTTTCATCTTGGTATGCCCCCTACGGGTGGGTCGCATGGGGCCCACGACTGATTGTGCCCACAACTGCCATGGGAGCAACAATTTGCTTCGTAATTATTTTTCAGGATGAAGAAGTACTCAGAAACTTTGGTCGATTCAAATTGCTTCGTCTTCCCATTGGAGTACTAGGAATTGTCGCGCTGGTTCCCACGGTGGGGTTTCTGCAAAACCCAACTCGCACAATGTCTTGGTTTGCTGGCGGTAACGATGTAGTTTGTCCAACACCTGCGATTATTCAACTTGATCAGGCGTACTACTTTAAATGTTTGATTCATGGAAGTTGGAAAATGAATCCTTCCCTGTGGTACCAAGGCTTAAGTTCGTTTACCGGACTAAACGCGATCTTGTTTCTCGTCTGCGTTCTCAGTCTGATCTTCTGTATCAGTAGACATTTTGAAAGCCATCGCTAAAGCCGTAAAGAAAAACAAAGATGTGATGAGAGCTCGGAACCAGTCAACTCGCACTCCATTGTCTAACCAAGAAGGTACCAAACGTGGCTTTGAGTACGACGCGGTTGCACTTAATTGAACGTTCCCCTTAATTACGCGACCAGGTTCATAACCATACCCAACAACGAAGTTGTCACAAGTCGGTTTTAATCCTTCAAAAACTTTCTCTGTTTCGTTATTCAAGAAAGAAACGAAAACCTTCGATCCGTCCTTGATGCGTATCAAAACATCGAATCGGCCTACAACAAACTTCCCAGGTATCAATAAGCCGGAATAGCCGTCAGATGCGCTACTTCCAACAAGTAATCCGCCTTCTCCCAACCCATTTATCTCAAATCGAATCCCGGCATTGAGGTCGCTCGTTTGGAAAAGATTTTGATAATTGTACAACTCGCTGAGTGTTCCTGAGATTTTGAAATTGATTTCATCACCTTGTTCCATAGCTCGACAGATTTGATCGCTATCAGCAACTTTAATCCCCGCGTTGTTGGTTGATACTTCAAGGTTCTTAGTCGAGACCTGGGTCGTAGGTAATTGATTGAAGGAGATGGGCAGTAATAAAATAAGCGTGGAGAGCAAGAAGGAAGCGATCAGATACTTGTTCGCACGTATTTGATTTTCAGCGATTACTCGACTGGTATTCTCTCTATTCATATTAATTATTGTAACCGACTATCATCTATCTTGTGAATGAAGAAGTTGAAGTCTCTAATTCGTATGTCAGAAAAGCCAAACTGTCGCTTCTGGTCTTCGTACCCACAGTGTTTGCAACAGTTTATTTGTATCCCATTGCCAACTCAGGTCTCAGTGGAGATGACATTCCAAATTCCATGCGCTCCGCTGCTCTACAAGCCAATGATTGGACGCGTTGGGAGTTCATAAAACTCTCAATAGTTCAATGGAAGAACAGTGAGGGGAGATTCTTTCCAGTTTCGACCATCGAGAATGTTTTTATGTTCGATCTCATCCACAGTGTGGCAATCTTTAAATTTTTGCAGTTATTTATCACCATTGTTCTGTTGGTGCTAGCGGCCGCTTTTATTACAAAAGTAGTTGGTTCGACAAGACTCTTTCCACTTGCATTGTTCTTATTACTGAGTTGCGTCCAAACTAGAAACTGGTATGACCCAACGCTTGGCTTTGGTCTTCTCTTGCAATCAGTTCAAATCAAGATTCTGGCTTGTCTCTACGCCTTGTACTATGCGCTCCAAGGTAAGGACAATAGATGGCTCTGGTGCTTGGGAGGCTCCATCACATTGTGGCTTGCGGCTCTTCTGCAATACGAAGTAGTCCTCACACTCTTTCCAACGTTAGTAACAATGATCATCTTGCTACCGAGTAACCGTTTCCGCAAGTTGGTTGCGCTCGTGGCCGTTGGCTTACCGACTGTGATTTACGTTCTGTACATCATCAAACTACGCGCTGGAATAACCGCCTCCGCTGCGTACAATATCAAACCAGATTTAGGCCTGACATCCTTAACATATCTAAAGCAATTGAGCGGGGCTATCCCCTTTTCCGCAGTGATCTGGTCTAGAGGCGGTGGTTCACTACTGGTCGCCTTGAGTGAATTGCCGCTACTTCATTTGTTTCTGCTAACCGCGACAGTATGTTTAGCCGTCACATTCCGACTGAAGCTTGCAGAGTTGTCATCTCGGCGCGTTCTTCTCGTATTTATCGTCGGACTGAATTTTGTACTCGGTCCGAATATTACAACCGCACTATCTTCTCGATGGCAAAATGAAGTTGCGTGGGGTTTGTCTTACCTCTCCATCTCCTTTACATACACGGGTGTGGCACTAATTGCTTTTTCACTTCTTTTCGTAATCTCGAGACGGACGATAAATAGACCAGTGGTATCTAATATGTCTCTTTGCCTATTACTCGGATTTTTTTCACTCTCTGCGGTTTCGAATCAGTCATTGCTCCACGACAACGCAAGTGCAACAAAGTTTGCACGGCAACAAAGAGACCTTTATGAGTTAGCAGTCAGAGAGGGATTTCTGTCTCACGTACCAAATGGATCAGTAATTATTTATTCATCATTTGACGAAAACTCTTGGATCAACGACTACTTTACTAGTTGGCTGGGTGGCCCAAAGGAAATCGTTTTCCTCAAGTCAGCAGAAAATCTGCAAACGAAGTGTAATCCCAATGTACTTTTCGAGCGTTGCACGAGAACTTTTCGCTTGGATTACTTGCCCACGACTTCGTCGCTTGTTCTGTCTCTAGTTGAACCAGACGCCAGAAAGCGTGACTCTCAACTGGCTCATCGTTATTTTGCCAGTCGTCTAAGTCCTTTGGATTCGCTTAATTTGTGTCCTGGTGCACTTAAAGAGAAGACAACAAGTGGAGCGATGTACTTCTGTGAAGAAGATTGAGAACGTGCCTAAATAAATTTATGACCTGCTCCGACCAACCACCAATATCTGTCGCCAACCAAAAATTGTTTTCCACGAGTAAAAGAAACCCTCGCCCTTTACTCTTCTCTTT
>Ga0070374_10000680_pt1 | contig 14106 bp, 16 predicted proteins | sample LauGreSuBDMM15SN_2_FD_66374 | JGI IMG/M metagenome (GOLD analysis project Ga0070374, IMG submission 66374) | Freshwater lake microbial communities from Lake Michigan, USA - Su13.BD.MM15.SN (version 4) (version 4) | ecosystem: Environmental > Aquatic > Freshwater > Lake | place: Lake Michigan...
ACATTGAAACCTTGTTTGGCTTGGTAGCTCAGTTGGTACGAGCGAACGACTGAAAATCGTTAGGTCGCCGGTTCGATCCCGGCCCAAGCCACTTCCAGCGAATTTTAGAACAATTAAGGTCGGCAGAGTGTACACATATGACAGTCATTAAGCATTAGCCAGATATTCAGATTTACTTAACTTTTATCAAGATCCCATCGCGGCATTCACCCATAAGACTTCTCCTGGTCCAACGCAGGTCCAATTGGAAGTCAGAATTCAAGTTCAAGAACTTTTTGACCGCCGTTAATGGATTATTCCCTCGCCCCCATGGCCTGTTCGGGTAATAAACTTCTGGCATTTCTTCAACTATGGTGTCTGCAACAATCACAATGCTACCTACCGGAAGCAATGATGCAAGTGTTTGTAATTCGTTGAGTACGTGTTCATGGCTGTGATTACTATCCAGCACTAGTAAAGCTTGAGTTTGAATATTGCCTAAGAAGTCTTTCGTAGCATTAATGGCTATTGAAGAAGTTGAATCACTCTCAAGAAGTTCGATTCGTCCATCTAAAGTCCAAGGTTTAAGCGCTTCAATTGCATGGGGCAAAATCTGAATGTCTAGACCTAGTACTTTACTCTGATGGCCAGCAATTTGCATAAGTGAAGATGACAATGCGAGGCTTCCTCCACGCGCGACACCAGTTTCTATAACGTGACTTGGCTTTAGGCTCCACATAATTTCTTGTTGTAAGACAATGTCATCTGGGTGGCGGATAATCGGAACACCACACCATTCCCACTGGTATCCGTACTGAAACTCATTGCTGGTGACTGTAAGTTCAATTGCTTTGTCACGTAATTCTTGGGAGTTCCCCATCGCTGTTCGCCAAAAACTTCGGGTGTGACTAAATTCTGAGTCGTCAGGAATATCGTTCGAGTATGACGCGGATTTCTCCATAAACACCTCTCATTCATTTGCAATAGTCCTAGTGTAATCAAATAACTGCTTGTTTACCTCATTAGCCTTTTCGTGCCTCGATAGTTTCAAGTAACGCCGATTTTATCGGCTTCCATGAGTAATTCCCAATTATTGATTGAAGCTTTTCTGGATTCGAGACGACATAGCTTTTCTGGGTTTCATTCTTTTCATAATGAATCAAATCAGCCTGGCCGATCAAATCAGAGATCATGTGAGTTATTGTCTCTATCTTTGTTTCCGTTCCGCTACCAATGTTGATGACTCCAGATGATTTCCGTGAAATTAATACCGCCAGTATTTTTGACACATCCTCAACAAAGACAAAATCGCGAATATCTGAACCGCTTCGCACAATGAATTTTTCGCCTCTAAGAAGCGAATCGATGGCAGAAGGGACCAATCGTCCTGCAGTTTCATTTTTGCCAAATTGGAAAAATGTACGCGTCCACAAAAAGGGTATGTCCCTGCCACGGAGCCAATTCAATAATTCAAGTTTAGCTCTTCCATATGGAGTGGCAGGTAACTCAACTGCGCTCTCAGTCAATGGTGAATCTGTGTTCCAAGAATATTCAGCACACGAGCCAGTGACTACCAAATATTGTCCACCTGATTCAGCAAACTCATCAACTATTCTTTTGCTTGCTTCAATCCATTCAATGTTCTGACCTGAATCCCAAAAATCCTTGGGGGTTGTTATCCATGCTGTATGGACAAGCACATCCGGCATTATCGCCTTAATCCCTAATTCTTCTGATGAATCTAATAAATCAATTCTCTTACAAGTATGTAGCGAATGATTGATTGTGCAATTCCTAGAACCTCGAGTCCCAAAAACTTCATATCCAAGATCCAATAAAGCTAACGTTACGCGGGATCCAATTTCACCAGTGCAGCCTGTTATGAAGACCTTCTGCCGCACTAATTCAGCAATGGCCATTTGGAGTCACGTTCAGACACTAGAGATGGCAATTGAGGCCAGTTGATGGATAAAGTCGGATCACTCCAATTAATGCCTTGCGAATTTTCTGGAGAATGCTGCCGATCCATAAAGTATACTAGGGTCGAATTCTCTTCAAGAGTTTGGTAGCCATGAGCACAACCAGGCGGCACGAATAAACCTAAGTAGGTTTCAGCGGGACCAAGAACTACTTCTAAATGTCTCCCATAAGTGCTCGATCCTTCACGCAAATCGACGATGACATCAAATACTTTTCCAGAAACGCATTCAACGACTTTGCTTTCTGAAAAAGGTTCACTTTGGTAATGAAGTCCTCGAAGCGTGCCTAACTTCGGATTCGTAACAATACTTGATTGATTTAGTTTGAATTCGCCAAGCATGGAATTGGAATCCCAAATTCTGGTCAATGAACCTCGTGAATCCAATTGTGGTTCTTCAATTATCCCGAAGGCTCCTTCTATCTCTAAGGGTATAAATTCCATCAGAAATACTCCAAATTTGGAACCGCTCTTAGCAGTTTCAATCCGGCATGAGTGAAGTTGCTAAGTTGTAAATTAATCTCATCTGCTAAATTCCAAGGCAATACCAATAAAACATCAGGCGTATTTTCTGTTAAGTGATCTAGTCCAACGATTGGGATTCGAGAACCAGGAAGGTAGTTTCCTTGCTTGTATGGATTTAGGTCCACAACATAATCGATTAAATCTGAATCTATTCCACAATAATTTAAAAGGGTATTGCCCTTAGCAGCAGCGCCGTAAGCCGCCACTTTAATTCCCTGTCTTTTGCACTTAACAAGTTCCTCTAGGAGATCTATCTTGACCCTGAGAGTTTTCTCTTGTAACGACCGCCAGATAATTTTGTTTCTTGGATCATTCTCAGCTTCTTCTCGTAAAATTATTGACACGGAATCGCTTGTTTCCCAAGATGAATCAGTTCGGACTACATAAATTCTAATCGAACCACCGTGTGTGTTTAATCTGTCAATATCAGTTATTCTTAAACCATGACTTTCAAAAATTGGTGTTAATGATGTGACGCTAAGATACGAATAGTGCTCGTGATATATCGTGTCGAATTGATTATTTTTAATTAGGCTAACAATATGAGGAAATTCAAAAGTAATTAAGCCCTCTGGGGCAATTAGAATTGAAAATCCCTCTATGAAATCATGTAAGTCTGGCACGTGGGCCAGCACATTATTTCCGAGCATGAGTTTGGGCTTCTTTTCGAAGGCTAATTTTTTTGCTAGTTCCTTTCCAAAGAAATCAACAATGGTGGAGATCCCTTTTTTGATTGCAACTTCAGCTACCCCAGATGAAGGTTCAATACCAAGGGCTTGGATACCATTCTCTGTAAAGTATTGGAGGAGGTATCCATCGTTGCTTGCAACCTCAATCACTAAATCTTGATCACTTAGGTAAAGTAGCTCTATCATCTTTGATGCATATGCTTGGGAATGTTCGAGCCAGCTAGTCGAGTATGAAGAAAAGTAGACATAATCGGATCGAAACAGATCTTCACGCTTAGCTACTTCTGGTATTTGTACAAGAGAACAGTTTGTGCATGTCATTACATGTAGTGGATAAAAAACTTCTGGGCTAACTTGTGTTTCTCCTGAAATCAAATCATTGGCGATTGGACTAGCACCAAGATTCAAGAAAGTTAATGAAAGTTGGGCGCTACACCCACGACAACTCACCATTTTCCAACCTTATACTTTGATATCTCTGCCAACATTAAACTCTTAGCGTCTTCACCACTACTAAACTTTAGATACCAATCAGCAGTTTGCATTACCGACTGCTCTGGTGAAAGTGACGTTTTCCATCCAAAATACTGGTGTGCCAAACTTGAGTCAAGTGAGAGCCATGAGCTCTCAATAATTGGCGATTTTACGATTTCCTTAACGATTTTCTTTCCAAAGGCACTTTCAAAGAGATTGACTAATTCGATGACTGATAAGGACTCTACTGGCCCAAAATTTACGTTGTTAGGTACGTCCTCTTTCTTTTCCAAATGTGATTGAGCGACAAGCAAATAACCAAAAAGACAGTCAAGAACGTACTGCCAAGGCCTTGTCGCACCTTCATTTCTAATCAAAAGTGGGAGGTTCAACCTAAGAGCTCTCACTAAGTCTGGCACAAGACGCTCCTCACCCCAATCTCCTCCACCAACAACATTGCCTGCGCGCACTGTTGTAACTGGAATATTTCGCGGATTGTTTGAAAAACGAATTGAAGAGACGACGAGTTCTGCAGCAGCTTTTGATGCACTGTAAGGATCCTGGCCACCTAATTTATCTGATTCTTTAAATGGCAGATTTGATCCAAGATTTTCATAAACTTTGTCCGTGGTGACGATTGTAATTCCAGAAACACTCATGGAGGCTAATGCAGGTATTAAAACGTTCGCCGTTCCAAGAACGTTTGTCGTAATGCTTTCAAGAGGATTTCTCACAGACTTTCTAACGTAAGCTTGTGCCGCTAAGTGAAAAACGTAGTCCACATTTGATTCTCTTATTGCTCTTTCAACTGCAATTTCGTCACGAATATCCTGAATAATTCCCGAGTTAATGTCCTCTTCGATTCTCGCATCAACGTAAAGTGATTGTGATCCTTCAGGTGATAATGAGATTCCAATAACTTCAGCTCCTAAATCCTTAAGAAGGAGAGTCAGCCAAGCGCCTTTGAATCCGGTGTGCCCTGTAACTAAGACTCGTTTGCCGCTCCACAACTTTGGGTTTAAGCCCACGGAAGAACGCCTCTCCCAATTGCTTCCTCTAATCGTTGCAAATCTCGAATGGTATCAACTGGTTGCCAAAACCCTGAATGCTTATAAACTCCCAATTTACCTATCTTGGCAATCTTTGGGAGCGCATCTATTTCAAAAGAGGAGTCATCGCCTTTAAGGAAATCAAATACTTCCGGCTTAAGAACCAAAAAACCGCCATTAACCCAAGCACCGTCTCCATCTGGTTTCTCTTGAAAACTTTTGACTTGATTACCAGATAAATTCAACGCACCAAACCTAGCTGGTGGTTGCACAGCAGTGAGAGTTGCAAGATTTCCAGAAAGTTGGTGACTGATAATCAATTCAGAGATATTGACATCGGACACACCATCACCATACGTTAAGAGAAAGTCCTCCTTCAACAAACCTTTTAGCCTGGCAATTCTTCCACCAGTATTAGTGTCGATACCTGTATCTAAAACCGACACCTTCCAAGGAAGGCTGCGAACTTTATGAATTTCTCGCTCGGGCGTTGAAAGATCAAAAGTAATGTCTGCCTGGTGGAGCCAGTAATTCGCAAAATACTCACGGATTTGTTGGCCTTTGTAGCCAGCTAAGACGATAAACTCTGTAATTCCATACTGTGCATAATTCTGCATAATGTGCCAAATCAGTGGCTGCCCTGCCGCCTCAACTAAGGGTTTGGGTTTCAATTGAGTCTCTTCGGAAAGCCTTGTCCCACGCCCACCTGCAAGAATAACTGCCTTCATAAGGTAAAACTATTCTACTTTCGATGAAAGATACAACATAAAGTTCGCCAACTCGCCGCCGCGTCTCAATCTTTGGGTTCGGAAGCAGTATTTGCGCCAAAATTTTCTTGCAACGGCTCGTACCTTTGTATAACCTGAAATGCTGAGATTAGTCTAGGTTGTTAGTTACTGGGAGTATTTTGGTAGCTTTGCCCTTCAACAGAAAAAAGCCTGAAATGACCATTGTTTGGATTGCAATTGCTTATAATCCTCTCAGTCGCAAAGTGTTGCTCTCAACGAACTGCAGAGTTTTATCCAAATTGAACTCAATGCATTTCAGTAAGCACAACTGGTGAGGAGAAACTTATGCCAAAATCAAAAGTAGGTATGGTTATACGCCATAACGTAAACACGTTTTACACATTTCTTATCACTCACAGCACGTTTACCGTAGTTGTTTTCAGCGCTTTAGTCCAGATTCTGTTAATTGGTCAGTACCTCGATAATTCAATTGTTAGCCCCTATGCACCAACAGCTATGGACGCAATGGACTACACAAGTAGAGCAGATATCTGGCGCCAGCAGAGTTTTACTGAGGCATTTAGTGATCTTGTCCGAATGCCAGGTTATCCGTTTTTGATTTTAATTAATAATCTACTAATTTCTGACTATGCATTCCTGGCAGTGCGGTGTTTTCAGTTAGTGGCGCTATCTTTGTCAACTGGTTTGATTAAAATTGTGTTGCAACAGTACACCTCACTCAAAATTGCAATCTTTGTGAGTTCACTATTTGCATTACTGCCAATTTGGCACTTTGTACCTGTATTAATTGCTGAATCGCTCACTGCAGTAACAGTTATTGCGATAGTCTATTACCTCAGTAGAATTCACAATAAAGATATTTCAATACGCCAAATCTTTATGGTTTCCGTTTGCATCGCTATTGGAACTTATCTAAAGCCAAACAATATCCTTATTGTTATACCAATTCTCGGTTTTTTAGTATTCAGTGACTCTAGTAGAATAATAAAAACTATTTCCAGAATTCTGTTTTTTGTGCTCGTATTACTTCTTCCTTGGTTTGGATTTACAAGTAACGCTCAAAAAGGATTTTTTGGGTTAACTGCAAGTTCTGGGCTAAATGCTTATGTCGGTACAGGGATGATCCTAAACTACGACGGTGGAATTCTTGCTAAGTCAGCTATAAAGTTGAAGGTGGATCCCAATAGCAACCCTACAGATAAAGTCGATGCCTTGGAGGGAGATAGTCCAGTAGCGCGCAATTCACTATATGCACAGAAGTCTATTGAGATCTGGCAGAAACGATTTTTAAGAGAACTAGCCTTCGGGTTCGAGAAAGTTAAATTTGCTTTTGGATTGAATTCTGATTCTAAATTTGAATTACTTTTCGGAGTTTTCAACTTTCTTGGATTGCTTTCAGGCTTGCTATTGTTGAGGTACCGTGCCGTGCGCCCGTGGGGTGTTGCTCTTATTTTAGTTGCAGTGACCCTTTCAATTCAAGCAATAATTTTCCAAGCAGATCGTAGGTTTGTGATTCCCGTGTACTCACCATTTGCAGTTGTTTGCATGGGAATTGTTTTTCAGAAGATTCTAAAATATGTTTTGGTGCGGACTTCTCATGACGCTTAATAAATACTGTGTTACAGTTAAGTGTGAGCAACCAGATGCATGAACCAAATTACGGTAGTGAAGAATTTTTCTATAACCAATTTTATGGGCAAATGTGTAGCGGAAAAAATGGAAGTGGAAAACTTGCAAAAAGAGCTATCTCAAGTACACATCGTAAACTGGAACATAATGTAAGCAGATCGAACTATAATTCTGTCCTTGAATTAGGCGGCGGCAATGGAGAGCATTTAGATTTCGTAAGTCATAATTTTGAGAAATATACAATTGTTGATTTGAGGGTGTGTGAGTTAAATGGTGTTTTTAAACAAGACTTAAGGATCAACTCTCTAGTCGCGAATGCTGAATCTCTACCATTTGCTGATAATTCTTTTGATAGAGTTGTAGTTACCTGCCTTCTCCATCACGTTGATAATCCTGAAAAAGTCTTTCTAGAAATAGATCGAGTCCTGAAGGTAGGGGGTGCTGCATCAATTTTCTTAAGCTGTGATCCAGGCTTATTGGTTCGATTACTGAGGTTCTTTACGACAGCACGCACTGCCAGGAGACTTGGATTTGATGGTTACGACTTGATGAATGCTCGTGGCCACAAAAACCATGTTGGATCTCTGGTAACTTTGGCACGATATGTGTTTCGGCAACGAGAAATGAAGGAGAGCTGGTATCCCCTACACATCAAGTCCTGGAATTTAAATGGCTATTTGATTATAACGCTCGGGAAAAAACCACTCTCCTAATGCAGCGCGTCAGTGTGGGAAAGCAGCTTTACGACTATCTCCTATGATTAGTCGATATTATTGATTTATGCCTAAGACCAAATTTAGAGAACTCGAAGTTTCGGTTGTTGTTCCTGTTTGGAATGATGTTGAATCTATTCAACCCTTTCTTGTCGACTTAGAAAAATGCGTAGCGGAAGAAACATCACGATATGAAGTGATATTTTGTGTGGACCCATCTACAGATGGCTCTGAGGAACTGATAAAGACACTAGCCAAAAAAGACAAGAGAATCCGGGCACTATTTTTTGCCTCAAGGGCAGGACAGGCTTCGTCAACCGTGGCAGGTCTAACTCATGCGTCAGGTAGAGCTGTGATTGTGATAGATGTAGATCTTCAAGACCCTGTTGAGTTGATTCCGCGCATGATTCAGCTTTGGCGAGCTGGTGACTTACTCGTTCTACCGCGTCGAGTATCAAGATCAGGAGAGCCCCTATCGAAACGGCTCACCGCCGCTATTGGATATTCATTCTTAAACCGATTTGGGCACATCCCAATTCCAAAAAATACAGGGGATTTCCGTTTAATGGATAAGTCACTCGTAACAAGGATTTTATCTATGCCAGAATCACATATTTTTTTGCGTGGACTGGTAGCAGTTGCAAACCAGAATCCCACTTATATTGATTTCATCCGCCCTCCTCGCCCTAAGGGGAAAACTAAGTACAACAAATGGTTTGGCGGGATACGCTCAGGTATAAATGGGATTGTCAGTTTTTCTAGTGCGCTGTTAGATGGAATTATGTTAACTGGATTAATCCTCGCTTTTATTTCATTCTTCCTTGGTCTAAAGCTAGCAATCCAAAAACTGTTGGGTATCTATATTCCACCAGGAAATGCTTCTCTATTTGTCATCGTAACCTTTGTCGGTGGTATGCAATTAGTTGGGATAGGAATGATTGGGTTGTATGTTGGCAGAATTTATGAGGAGATTAAAAACCGACCGCGGTGGTTTGTCCGCGAGAGCATCGGAATCAGTGCAACGGATGCCTTGGATATGGCGAGGAGCCACCGTTATGACGAGCTTGGCCAAGCGAAATGATAATCACCCGAAGCCCATTAAGAATAAGCCTTGGAGGCGGAGGGACCGATCTCCCCTCTTATTATTCCAAACATGAGGGCTTCTTGATTGCTGCAGCGATTGATAAATATGTATACGTCTCTGTTAATCGCCCTTTTAATGAAGGTGTTTACTTGAAATATTCAAGTATCGAAAAGGCTACAAAGGTTAATGAAATTAAGCATCCAATAATTAGAGAAGCTTTGGAGCACTTTAATCTAAGAACACCTCAAATAGAAATTACCACCCTGGCTGATATTCCTTCGGGTACTGGTCTGGGTTCAAGTGGAAGTTTCACAACAGGTCTCTTGAAAGCCTTACATACCCATTACCGCCGAAACATTCAACCCTTAGAATTAGCGGAACTTGCTTGTAAAATTGAAATAGAGAAGCTGAATGAGCCAATTGGAAAACAGGATCAGTACATATCTGCTATTGGAGGAATTACTGCATTGACTTTTGGGCAAAATGGAAAAGTTAAATCAGAAACACTTCAGATTTCAACGGACACCTTACATAATCTTGAGGATAATCTGCTGTTATTTTTTACTGGAATATCGAGATCGGCCAGCAGTATTCTTTCTGATCAAAACACGAAGTCAGAGTCTGACGATGCTAACATGCTGGAAAACCTACACTTCATTAAGGATTTAGGCTTAAGAAGTCGTGACGCACTACTTGATGGTAATACGAATTTATTTGGTGAACTTATGCACGAGCATTGGTTGCAAAAACGAAAACGTTCTCAAGGAATATCTAATGATTCTATTAATAACGCTTATGAGATGGCAATTGCGAATGGTGCGGTTGGTGGAAAGCTTGTTGGCGCAGGTGGAGGGGGATTCTTAATGTTTTATGCGAACGATAAAAACAAACTTCGGAGAAGTATGCGCGAATTGAAGCTGGAGGAAGTAAGGTTTAAGTTTGATTTTGAAGGAACAAAGGTAATACTCTCTTAATGCTAGCAACGGCAATTTTGGCGGGTGGTTTAGCAACAAGGCTAGGGCCAATGACTAAGGCAGTCCCTAAATCTATGGTTGAAATATGCGGCAAGCCATTTATTGATTGGCAACTCAGGCTTCTCGCAGAAAGCGGGCTTGAAAAAATAGTTATTTGCCTAGGCCACAAGTCAGAATTGATTAAAGACTTTGTTGGAGATGGCTCGAGATATGGACTTCAGGTTGAGTACTCTTTCGATGGTGAAACTCAATTAGGTACCGGCGGTGCACTCCGAAAGGCTTTAACTTTGCTTGGGGAAGAATTTATGGTCGTGTATGGAGACTCATATCTTCCAACGGATTTCACGGCAATTGTGGCTGCATTCCATGCAAGTAAGAAACCTGCCCTGATGACAGTTTTTTTCAATGATGGGGCCTACGATGTGAGTAACGTTTTGTTTCTTGATGGTGTGTTAAAGAGTTACTCCAAGACAGTTCCCTTAGCAAGCATGACTCACATAGATTATGGGTTGAGCGTCTTTAAGCGCTCCGTGTTCAGGTCTTTTCCAGAAGGCCTCCCATTTGATTTGTCAGATGTTTGTACAAACCTTTCAAGTACCGGCTCTCTAGGGGGATTTGAGGTCTACGATCGCTTTTATGAAATAGGCTCTTTCCAAGGGATAGCAGATTTTACAGAGTATGCCGGGAGGGCTGAGAGTGACATTTAGCAAGACTTATTTAGAGGAAGCAATTGAAGTAACATCGATGATTTCAGCTGAAAAAGTTGAGTCCATGGTTCAACTCTTGAAAATAGTTAAGAACGAAAAAGGCAGAATCTTTTTCTTAGGTGTCGGCGGGAGTGCTGCAAACGCTGGACATGCAGTCAATGATTTTCGAAAACTTGCAGGAATCGAATCATATGCACCTACAGACAATGTTGCAGAACTCACCGCCCGTACCAATGACGAAGGTTGGCAAACAGTATTTGTAGAATGGCTAAAAGTAAGTAATTTGAATACTAAAGACTGTATATTTATTTTGTCTGTTGGGGGTGGGGATAAAGCAAGGAATGTAAGTGTCAATTTGTGCGAAGCTTTGGATTACGCCAAATCTATCGGCGCACGTATAACCGGTATAGTCGGACGAGATGGCGGATATACGGCAACCATGGCGGATGTTTGCTTGGTAATACCAACAGTCAACAAAGACACGGTGACTCCTCACTCCGAATCTTGTCAAGCTTTAATTTGGCACTTAATGGTCTCTCACCCTGAACTCAAGGTAAATCCAACTAAGTGGTAAAAGTGTAAAACTGAATGAAAAGGGCTGTTTTTCTTGACCGTGACGGAGTAATTAATAAGGCTATTGTCTCTAACGGTAAGCCTTTACCTCCAAAATCGCTAAGTGAACTAGAAATACTACCAAAACTCAATGAATCTCTGACTATCTTGCGTGATTTAAAGTTTGAAATCATAGTTGTCACTAATCAACCAGATGTAAGTCGAGGAACGCTCTCAATCGAAACAGTTGAGTCAATTCATCAGAGCTTAGAGGCCGACCTTGGACTTAAATATTTCTATGTCTGCTTTCATGATGACAGTGATAAATGTGAATGCAGAAAACCAAAACCTGGACTATTTCTGAAAGCAGCAATCGAATTGAATATAGACCTAAAAAAGAGTTTTATGGTTGGTGATCGCTGGCGCGATATTGAAGCTGGCCAAGCCGCAGGCTGTAATTGCTTTTTTATAAACTATGGTTTTGTTGAAAAAACGCCTGAAATGCCTTATCAAATAGTATCCTCACTCTTTGATGCCGTTCAAATTATCTCGGAGGAATTTTATGGACACAAGGCTTAATGATCTAAAAATAAAGATTTTTGCTGATGGGGCTGATTTGCAAGGAATGATTGAGATGAATGCCCAACCGTTGATTCAAGGATTAACTACAAACCCTACTTTAATGCGAAAGGCTGGAATCTCTGACTATAAAAAATTTGCAAAAACAGTTTTGAGGGAAATCTCAGTCAAGCCCATTTCTTTTGAAGTGTTCAGTGATGACCTTCCCGAAATGAAACGACAAGGTCTAGAAATTGCAGGTTGGGCCTCAAATGTGTATGTAAAAATCCCAGTAACTACAACTAAGGGAGAATCAACTGCGGAGATTGTCAATGATCTTGCAAACCAGGGGGTGAAGTTAAATGTGACAGCGATCATGACTACGGACCAAGTCCAAACTATTTTTGATGCTTTAGTCCCCAACACTCCGAGTTATATTTCTGTATTCGCCGGAAGAATTGCTGACACTGGATTAAATCCCGTTCCGATTATGGCGAGTGCCCTCGAAATTTTAAAGACGAATGGTAGCTGTGAATTAATTTGGGCCAGCCCCCGTGAACTTTATAACCTCTTTCAAGCAGAAGAAATTGGGTGCAACATTATAACTGCCACAAATGATATTTTAAAGAAACTTGAGATTGTTGGATATGACTTAACTTCATATTCATTGGACACAGTAAAAATGTTTTACCGTGATGCACTAGCGGCTGGGTTCCAGTTATAAATTAAATAGAACTTGTAGAAAAGATTTTAAGTTGAAAACCTAAGATCTTTTGCTCGAATACTCATTACCAAAAGATAAAACTATCTGATTATTTTAATAAATGTTCTCGGAAATAGAACTACTTTCTTGAGGTAGAAAAACAGGAGTGCACTGTATTTATTACTTTTTAGTAGTGTTTTCAAGTTTAAACTAAGCAGCAAAAGTAGCACGAATAATTTTTCAGAAATATTCCAATCAGCGACCAATTTAGTAACTATTCTATTGAATTGCATAAACGGTACTAGGCGACGGAGGCCGGTGATTCCCATGATTTTGTAAATATCCCTGGTGCGGCTGACACCTTGTGCACCAAATACTGTTAATCCCTTATCTGTGCGGTGAATTGGCCCATGCGTTAAAAGATACAAAATAACAACCCAATCCCATCCCCAGAAAGTTTCACTTTTCACATAAGGACACGACTTGATAACCTCTGTACGAATAAGTGAATAAAAAATACCGTGCGACGCGCCAGGAAGTTGAAAGAATTTTTTGAATCGTTGCACTCTGGATCCTTCTAAAGCATATTTTATGATGTTTCCTATAATATTTTCTTGATCTTCATGAATATTTGGAGAGGTTGAAGCAATGTAAGTTGGGTCCTTTAGTAAGAACATCAAATTTACTTCGATAAAATCTAATGTCCGAGTGTCATCACCCGCAGCCCACATAAAGAAATCACCGGCTGCGTGATTAAGAACAAATTCAAAATTTTTTACAGCTCCTATGTTTTCGGTCTGCTGGTGGAGGACAATTCGTTGATCTTTCTGTAAATACTCTTTGCATATGTTTACAGTCGAGTCAGTCGAACAATTATCCGAAATCACTATTTGTATGTTTTTGTACGTTTGATTAACCAGGGAATCTAGGACCTGGTGAATTGTCTTGTCTGCATTAAATATTGGCATCCCAACTGTAACGAGTGGCTTTGTGGTTTCTGGTTTCATATTGAAAAACTCGCAGTGATGGAAACTATTTTGGAATCCTGAATCAAAATCGCCATGAAGTGTTAATCCTAATCTTCTCAAAAGGAACTCTGGAATATTGACTTTCCTGTCCTAAAAACTCAGAACCTATTTCCTTTGGTACTTCACTGACGTGCCCTATGAAAACTGAGTGCCACATTTAATTCTTCCTTGAATCAAGAATAACGCGACTCCCAGTATCTATAAACTCAGCTGCGAATCCAAATTGACTAGGAAATGCATCAATAATTTTCTGCTGGTTCTCCGGCATATGTCCGAATAAGACAAAGCCTGAAGACCCGGCACCACAAAGTTTTGCGGTAAGAGCACCCGCCCTTTTCCCAGTATTAATTGCATCTAAAATGCTACTTGGAGCGATTGACTCGTGAAATTTTTGTTTAATGCTCCACCCTTGTTCTATTGCTTCAAACAGGGTGGAGGCTGTTGCTGGTATTGATTTCGATTCTTGCAACTTAGTTGCAAGTTTACGGCTGAGGTCTCTAAGGGTAACTAATTCCTTAAATTTATCTGTCTCACTTGCACGCGAAGTTAGACTAGCGAGCTGAGCTGAATTCCTACTTTGCCCAACAGAAACAAGTGTAAAATATTTTGAGAGTTGGTTTAATTGTTCTTGAGAAGAAAATTTTTGGCCGATAGTTACGCCAGATTTATCGAAATGGTAGCACCTGAATCCACCATATGCAGCATGATATTGATC
>Ga0070374_10000683_pt1 | contig 14075 bp, 7 predicted proteins | sample LauGreSuBDMM15SN_2_FD_66374 | JGI IMG/M metagenome (GOLD analysis project Ga0070374, IMG submission 66374) | Freshwater lake microbial communities from Lake Michigan, USA - Su13.BD.MM15.SN (version 4) (version 4) | ecosystem: Environmental > Aquatic > Freshwater > Lake | place: Lake Michigan...
AAGCAGGAGCTTTAGGACAAACTGGTCCAACAGGTGAAATCGGTGCTACAGGCACTAAAGGTGAAACCGGTGAAATAGGTCCTACAGGTGAAGCAGGAGCTATAGGACAAACCGGTGAAATCGGTGTTACAGGAGCTTTAGGGCAAACTGGTCCATCTGGTGAAATCGGTGTTACAGGCGCTAAAGGTGAAACTGGTGAAATAGGTCCTACAGGCGCAACAGGTGAAGCAGGAGCTACAGGACAAACCGGTGAAACTGGGGCTTTAGGACAAACTGGTGCTATAGGCGCTACTGGTGATACAGGTCCTACAGGTGCTACGGGACAAACTGGTCCGACGGGTGCTACAGGCGAAAAAGGAGCTACAGGAGAAACCGGCGCTAAAGGCGAAACAGGTCCAACCGGCGAAACAGGTCCAACCGGCGAAACAGGCACTAAAGGCGAAACAGGTCCAACCGGCGAAACAGGCCCAAGCGGTGAAACAGGTGCAACCGGTGAAACAGGCACTAAAGGCGAAACAGGTGCAACCGGTGAAACAGGCACTAAAGGCGAAACAGGTCCAACCGGCGAAACAGGCGATACAGGTCCTACAGGTGAAGCCGGAGCTGTGGGACAAACAGGTCAAACAGGCGCTACAGGTGAAGCCGGAGCTGTGGGACAAACAGGTCAAACAGGTGCAACAGGTGAAGCCGGAGCTATGGGACAAACAGGTCATACAGGCGAAACTGGAGCTTTTGGTGCTACTGGACAAACCGGCGAAACTGGAGCTTTTGGTGCTACTGGACAAACCGGTGAAAATGGTGCTACTGGTGAAACCGGTTGTACAGGCGACACGGGTCCTACAGGACCAACCGGCGAAACTGGTCAAAGAGGTTCTTCTGGTGAAACCGGTGAAATAGGCGCTACCGGACCAACGGGTTTTACAGGACCAACCGGCGAAATTGGACCAACGGGTCTTACAGGACCAACCGGCGAAACTGGTCAAAGAGGTTCTTCTGGTGAAACCGGTGAAATAGGTGCTACAGGACCAACCGGTGTTACAGGACCAACCGGCGATGTAGGTGCTACAGGTGCTACAGGAGATACAGGTCCTACGGGAGCCACTGGGGATAATGGTGCTACCGGACAACCAGGTGAAATGGGAGCAACAGGAGCTACAGGAAAAGGTGCAACAGGTCCAACTGGCGAAGGAGGAACTACTGGACAAGCTGGTGAAACCGGAGCTACAGGCGAAATTGGGTCAACTGGAGATGTAGGTTCTACGGGACAAAAAGGAGATATAGGATCTACGGGACAAGTGGGTGGACCAGGTCCAACAGGTGAGACGGGAGCTACAGGAACTGTAGGTGCAACTGGGTGTACAGGCGACACGGGTCCTACCGGAGCTACAGGTGCAACAGGAGCTACAGGTGCAACAGGAGCTACAGGTGCAACAGGTGCAACAGGAGCTACAGGAGCTACAGGTGCAACAGGTGCTACAGGAGCTACAGGAGCTACAGGTGCAACTGGCGATGTAGGTGCAACTGGCGATGTAGGTGCAACTGGTTGTACAGGCGACGCGGGTCCTACCGGAGCTATGGGCGAAACTGGTTCAACAGGTTCTACTGGCCACATTGGAGCTACAGGCCCAACAGGTGCAAGTGGCGAAGTTGGGCAAACGGGTCCCACCGGCTCAATAGGAATTATGGGATCTTCAGGAAATACTGGATCGACAGGATGCACTGGACCACTTGGTCTCTCCATGTTTCAAGTTAACAATAACGATATTTATTATACCGGTGGCAATGTCGCAATAGGAAAAACGTCGACCATTTACAACTTGGATGTTAGTGGAACTATGAATGTGTCCAATACCAGTTTTTTCTCGTCGATTTCGGAAAGCGTGACTATGGTTACAGGGGTTAACAATACATTTACCATCAACTATACATCGTCGGCGCTTTTCTACATTGTAAATGTAGATTCCCAGACTCCCGCAACCTTGAATATCCACAATCTTCCCTCTCTCACAAATAGCAATCAATCATACGTTGTAACGATTCTTCTTAACGGAAATAGTAGCCCAAATGCTTACGTCGGAACGGTCAATTTAAGCACCAATACAACGCTTGGAAATAATTTTACTCCGAGTTTTCTTGCGGCACCGAACGTTTCACTGGCCACCTCATCAAATATTATCATTCAACAAATCAAGTATTTTTATCTAGCCAACGTCGGTTACGTTTTATCAAACGTCGGAGCATACACATCTTAGAATGAACCAAAAAAATGAGATTTGTCAAATAGAAGTAATTTGTCAAATCGAGTTTTTATCTTATAAGCAGCTTTTCTAAGCGTTCCACCTTTTTGCTCAGTTCTTGAATGCACTTCACGAGATGCACGGTAATGCGCGAATAGTCCAACGCGTCAGGCATTCCCTCTTCATTCAAACTCACAAAATGATTTGCACCCATTTCCACCAAATCTTCGACGATAAAACCTATTTGACGTGGATGATTTCCTATTTTCAAATCATAAGTAACTGGCTTATATTTCATCAGCATTTCCAAGTTATAATCGTCGCATAACGGTTCAATGTTTTTTTTGTAGCGAATCGAAGAAGTTTGATTAAAAATATTAGCTTTAATAGTTCCATTATTCACGTTAATACCGCCAGAAGCTATTGTCATGCTTCCAATTTCTATTTCGATTGCATTTTCTTCTGCTGTCTTAGCCCTAAATTCAGCGGCACCGCTTTCAATTCCTGAAAATATTGCTTTTCCTGACGCCGGTATAGACCAGTATGAAACAGCTCCATCATTGTCTTTGATTCCTTGAGAAAACAAAGTAGGTTTGTTAAAGCTAGTCAAAGATGTTGTCGAAAAACTTTTAAAGGTGGCATCTCCACTGCTTGAAATATTCCAGCCCTGCGCAGAAATATTTCCCGAACTAATCTCAATTCCAGATACTACTAATTTATTTGCCGTCACATTTCCAGTAAAGATAACATTTCCAGATTCAGTCAGAGAAACGCGGTCATTGATTTGGGCTTGAATATTCCCCGTCATATTTTGTAAATAAGTAAGTTGTTGTTTAGAAATAACTGTTCCCGAACTCAAAACGACGTTACCCTGTAGCGTGCAATTACCCAGTATTTGAACCTCTGGTATTTGCAACGCCGATGTGAAGCCCTGAATAGTTAAAAATGCCGCGTTTCCATTTTTTATGGACCAATTAGAGCCAGCAATTGTATTGGCGACCACATTGCCATTCATTGATACGTTATTTAAGCTTACATTTCCAGATTCAGTCAGAGAAACGCGGTCATTGATTTGGGTTTGAATATTTCCCGTCATATTTTGTAAATAAGTAAGTTGTTGCTGAGAAATAACTGTTCCAGAACTCAAAACGACGTTACCTTGAAGCGTGCAATTACCCAGTATTTGAACCTCTGGTATTTGCAACGCCGATGTGAAGCCCTGAATAGTTAAAAATGCCGCGTTTCCATTTTTTATGGACCAATGATTGCCAGCAATTGTATTGGCGACCACATTGCCATTCATTGATACATTGTTCATTGATACGTTGCCGTTCATTGACACGTTGTTCAAAACTGCGTTCCCAGAGACGGTGCATAATCGGATTTGTACCTCCGGTATTTGCAACGCCGAATTAAAGCCCTGAAGGCTAACGAACGTCGCGTTTCCGTTTGTTATGGACCAATGATTGCCAGCAATCGAATTTCCAACTAGGACATTTCCAACCAATTTTGTCAACGAAACGTTTCCAAGCACGATATCTCTGGTTTCATCGAGATAAACTTTATTGTCGAGTTGCGTTTGAATATTTCCCGATACGTTCTGCAAACAAGATAACTCTTGCTGTGTTATAGTGACACCATTAGCAAGGATTACATTCTTTTTTAAAGTACAGTTGCCTTGAATATTAATGCCGTACGTAGCTTCCAAAGCAGTGTTTGTACCACCAAGGCCGAGTGAAGACCTTACTAAATCAATTTGATTTTGAATGTTTGTCTTTGCATCCTTTAAATAAGACAATTCTTCTGACGTGATATTCCCTTGAGTACATATAACATTTTGTAGCTGGATATTCCCAAAAATAACCTCACGAGTTTCTGTCAGTGACACTTTATTCTCAACAGTTGCATTAATTTCATTGATTGTAGTATTTAAATTGCCGGTGAACCCGACTAGAGAACTTAAAGGAATGACGTTGCCGTTGAGTGTCAGATTTCCGTTCATGTTGATTCCGGCGTTAAATGTAGCCAACTCAGAGGTAACAATATTTGCATTGACTTTGGTAAATAGCGCATTTAAATTCCCTTGCACGCTTCCATTCAACCCGACTAAATTCTCCAATTGAATCGTTTGAGATTGAAAAATCACGTTTCCGGTCATGGAAACATCCACCACGTCGATAAAACTTGCTTTTACCGAAATGGGAAGAGTTCCGTACCGACTGGAAATAATTCCGTAATTATCCGTGACCTCGTCATAACTTACGTCATTAATGGTATTCAAGAGTAACATCGAATTCGCATTCGGTGCAGGTTCAAGCTTAGGGAAAACCATTGCAACCACGCGTTGGTCTTCTGTGCTTCGAAAACTCAAGCAATTTCCTGATTGATTACTAATTTTAACAAAACCTGGATGATTATAAGGTGGTTCTGGACTGTCTGTATTGGTGGTCCAGTTAATAAAAAATCCTGCACCTAAGGACGACCCGCCATTGGAATTGGTCGAGAATTGGGGAAATGCTGTTCCCTTGAGAGTTTGTATTATACCAGAGCTATCCACTGTCACAAAACTGGCTTGATCCGCAGTTATAATGTTACAGTTTCCGAGAATTTGTAGGTTTCCAGAAATAGTCACATCACGATGCATTCGAATGGGACTCGAAATGGAGTCATCGATGGACATGGCTAATCGGTCCTTTAAATATAAATTTTCCAATTGCAATTTCGAAGCATGCACATTTCCGCCCAAATAAAGTTCAGAAACCTTTTCCCACGCATGAACGGTGGAAAGATTAGACAATAAATCTCCATCCAATGTACAATGACCGCTGATATCCAGCAATGAAGGAGCTGATGAAAACCAAGAAGGAGCGTAAACGTAGATGATTCGAATAATATCAGATGCTACTACAAACCGAAAAGAAAATGGGTCGAGGATAGCCACCTGAACAATATTGGTCAAGAGCGAAATATTTTCACTTCCTATGGATGTGACTTGACTCCAATGACTACCACCGTCTCTGGTCAACCAAACCGCATCTCCGACCACAATTGCATGCTGATCGTCATAAATATCCACATAATTGTTGGAACTGCCAATATTACTATCTGTCCATGTACCGCGATAAACAGATATGTAATTCGATCCGACTGCGATTGCAAATGAACTATCGAATATCTTTATGGCTGTATATTTGTTAATATTAGGGTTAACGTGCGAAGAATTGAAATCAATGCACCCCTTATTTTGTCGAGTTCCCGCCAACCCAAATAATTCGCCATTTAAATCCATCGCAAATACTTGTTCGCATGAAATCGACACACTTTGATTTTGAATGCTTGTTTTTTTTATGTAATATGGAGACGAAGTGCCAGAAAATGCAAAATAAGTTTTCGATGACGATGTTGCAACCAATACATTGGCACCTTCAGGTAGAGAATGGGAAAAAGAATTTTTATTGCCGCCAATGGAATACGAGATCGTTTGGTTTTTAACCGGACTCGCCCAATTGTCCTTGTTTAGTTGGGTCCCAGGCACTAATGCCGAGCCTTTCGTTACCTTGCCATTAAAAAAATAAGAATTACTCGGTGTAAGAATGGTAACATTACCGGCATGAATGGATACAGATGACAAAGAATCTGCAATTTCCGCTTCTACATGAAGTTCACTATGTTGCAGTCGAAGTGGACCATTAATATCCATGGCATGAGAATCGCTTGGGCGATAAGTATTAATTCCCGTCCTCGTCCGTGTGAATGATGTATTTCCTTTGATGTAAACATGATGCGGGACATAAACGTTTCCTTCCACTGTTCCCATACTTCCCATGGGCGATCCCAGTAAGGTTCCGCCACCCATACTCCAACCGGACCCGGAATTACTCCACGTAGACAACGGGTTCACTTTCGATTCGCAGTGAATAGTCGGGGAGAAGAAAGTCTCAACGCCGTCATTCATAGAAATCAGCGGACCCGAGTTGTTAACGACCAACGAAGCGGAAGATGGATCCGAATTGCCTATAATAACTTGTGGAGCGGCTAAATACATTTGATTCTGCGCATAAACTATACTCGATTCTGGAGGTTGTCCAATGGGAGAAAGGGCGTGATAGAAATCCAGGGAGATACGATCTGGATCTACATCAAACACAACGCCATATTTATCGCCCGTTTGCGTTAGGATGTTGCGTGCTTGTGAATTTCCGGTAATGATCCGGATGACATCAATTTGATTGGTAGATAAATCTAAAAGAGCTTGTGGAGACGATACATTGATGCCCACTCCTTGAGCATTCCCCTGAATGAAGGTGGAACTTCCACCCAAGCATAATTGCTTGGCTAAATAAATATTATTATCTACAAAAAGGTTTGCGCCCACGGGTCTTCCGTTTTCAAAGCGTTGTGATACGTGCAATTCGCCACAAATAGTAAACAGACCTTGATATGCCTTTCGCATCGTGAATAAATCGGTGGCGATCGATACGGTATTTATGTTCGGCATTTGGTCACTTTTTTTCATACCACCATACTGCTTCCAAGACATTCCTATACACTATACAGGGAATCATACGATTGTTTTAACCGCAGTTCATTTTCTTCTGGTTTTTGAATGTTTTTTTTTGCCTTGAAACCAAAGATTGCCTCCATTTTTTTTCAAAGATTGCCTCCATCGAAACTTTCGGCCGTTCAAAATACCTTGTACTTTGTTCAAATGTCCGTTACGAGCATAAGAAGACATGGAGTTCATTTCGTTTTTTGTTTGCTTCTGGAAATTGTTGTACATCACCTAAACTATAGCTACAAACTTATTCATAATCTAAACGTAAAGAAAAAGAGAAATCCATGTTCAAATCGATTTGGCTTCCCCACTCGTCTACCAATTGCACTTGGACTTTTTGAATGTCGGTTTTGCCTCCATACGACCGAAGATCAGAAAGTAAGTTTCCGTGCGCTTTGCTAAATACGCTGATCGATCCAAAACTCGAAAGCGTCGAGTCAATCGAAATTCGAGCAAGAATACTTTTGGAAAGGTAGCTTTTGGTAAGAGGAACTATAAACGAGTTCGGATAATTGGAAGAAAACTCATCCAAAACCAAATACATATAGGCTATGGTATTCAATTGTAACGGTCCTTCTGCCGTGTAAGAAGAATTGGCCACAATGGAGTATTGAGGTTGTCGAAATCCTAAACACCAACCCAATTTTGATTTGAATCTGAACTTGTCGAAACTTCCCGTGGTATCCACCGCCCAAGAAATCAAATAATTTTGTTGAGAAGTGAAGGATATGCGATTGGATATACTACTAAAAGTTATACTAATAGAGGCTGCGCTTGCAGCAGCGTTTAAAGCAGAACACATGGTACTGGCAGTGTAATTGTTTTCTGGAATGAGAATCGGATGAACCACCTGATTGCTATCGGTAACAGAAAAATATGTATTGAGCCGAGAGAGAGAGAAGTTGTAGAATTGAATAGGAAGCTCCATATTTTCCACGCTTATATGCTTCACGTTATGAATGGCTTCAGGAAACGTGATTGTAAACTTCAAATTGCTGGCATACTCATCTTGAAATCTTGAATCTACGTTTACATATTTCGTTTTGGTTGGCTTGTAAACATTTTCCATGATAAAGTGATTGTTTGACGCAACCACTTTTGGTTCAAGAAAAGTACTCATATACAGAATCGCTATTTTTAATTGCAAGAAAAAGACGAAAAAGAGGAAAATGTTTGCAAGTCAAAAAAATAAGTATCACAATCATATATGTTTTTTACAAAAAAACCAAATACTTCTTTTGTACGAAATGCGCAACGTTTCATTCCTAAACCCCAAACAACCGGAAATCCAGCGGATAATATATCATTCGCAGCAGAATCCATATCACCTACCTTTTCTATTGCTACCCCTAGACAAAACGAATCTTCATTTACCATACCACATGTAAATGCGAAACTCCCTATACCCTCTTTTTCTCTACCACCCAAAAAAATAGAAGAACCTATTTTTGAAATACATTATGATGTACAAAAAATACCTATTCAATTATCTTCACCCATTCTGTCCTCTTCTGGAGAAAATCCTTTGGATGGTCTTTTAACTATTCCTCATAAGATTTTACCCATACTAAACACGTCAGAAGCTGAGCCACATTCTGAAATTTTGAATTTGGTATTAGGCTCTCGCTCTTCTATAAAGCCAGAAATAACCATGTCATTTGATAAAAATCGTTTATTGAGTTTCGCTCAAATATCAACCCCAGAAATTATCTTTGATACAAATCGATATATATCGAATGTTTTCGCTCAAATACCAATACAAGAAATATTTGATGGGAATCAGCCCACCAATGGATCAAATGTTTTTGCAAATCCTCAAAAAAGAGCACTTTCTTTACAACTGGAACTTCCCTTTGATGGTCAGTCTGACAATGGATTAAATGTTTTTGCAAATCCTCAGAAAAAAACACTTTCCGATGGGAATCAGATCTTTGAAAATGGATTCAATGTTTTTGCAAATCCTCAGAAAAAAGCACTTTCCATGCAAGTAGAAATGTTTGAGAATCCGAATTCTGAAAATGGATTCAATGTTTTTGCAAATCCTCAGAAAAAAGCACTCTCCTTGCAAATACCAGAAATATTTGATGAGAATCAGATCTTTGAAAATGGATTAAATGTTTTCGCAAATCCTCAAAAAAAAGCACTTTCCATGCAAATACCAGAAATATTTGATGGGAATCAGATCTTTGAAAATGGATTGAATGTTTTCGCAAATCCTCAAAAAAAAACACTTTCCATGCAAATACCAGAAATATTTGAGAATCCGAATTCTGATCCGAATTCTGAAAATAGATTCAATGTTTTTGCAAATCCTCAAAAAAAAGCAATTTCCATGCAAATATCAGAAAAAACTATTTCTGAAAAACTATTCGAAAAAGTCAAAATACCATTTTTGCTATTTCAAACATGGCATACAAAAGAATTACCTTTCGAAATGAAGAAAAATAGGGACCTTATTATTTCTCAAAATCAAGAATTCGTCCATTTTTTGTTTGATGATAACGATTGCCGTGAATTTATAAAAACTTCGTTTGATGCTTCCATACTAGAAGCTTATGATACATTAGTTCCAGGGGCATATAAAGCAGATTTATGGAGATATTGTATTTTGTACACTTATGGAGGCATTTACTTGGATATAAAATTTACCATGCATTCGTCTTTTTCACTGGTCACATTGACAGATAAAGAATATTTTGTTAGGGATTTATATTCTTCTGGCAACGGGATATATAATGGATTGATGGTATGTTATCCCAAAAATCCTATTCTACAAAAATGTATTTTATCTATTGTAGAAAATGTAAAAAAAAAATATTATGGTGTAAATGCACTTTCTCCAACGGGTCCTATGTTATTGAAATCTTTTTTTTCGGAAAGCGACAGACAAAAATTCGAGTTACATTTAAATACGAAAGATGACATTCATCAAATTTTTTTACATAACAAACTCATTTTTTATAATTATGCTCGTTATCGAATGGAACAAAAAACGACTTCAGAAATTAAACATTATAGTCATTTATGGAAAGTAAGACAAATATACCGAATATAATTTGAAAATTTTTTTGCCGTTAAATCTTGACACTTTTTCGTAACATTAACAAAAATTATATAAAAGTTTTGTTAATTGCACGAAATACATTTTTTTCCTTTTTCAAAAACTAAATTAAGAAGAGGTTTTCGGTTTTTAAATCGAAACATCAAAAAAAATTGAGATATATTATCTTCGTATATATTAATCTCCAATGGTTCTTTGTGTCGTTTGTTGTAAAGAGTTTTATCTCCAATCTTCCTTAGATCAGCACATTCCAACCTGTACATGGCTTCACACCCCTCGTAAATCGCGCGAACAACTTGATGCGTTGGAAACCAAATTAAGCGATAGCCAACAGGACAAATTGATTCGCGAGTTGATGTTCCAGATGCAAGAAATGCAACAAAAAATCGGGAAGCTTACTCAAACTATCAATCAATTCCGATCAAAACAAAAACTCCAGATTATAAGCTGGCTAAATCAACAAATAGTTCCCACCGAATCAGTAAGCGATTGGTTCTTGCATATTCCTATTTCTCAACCTCATCTGGAGCAGGTGTTTCGCTTTGATTTGTTGGCGGGAATTAAAATGTGCATCGCGGACCACATTCATTCTGCGCGCTTCCTCGACACATCTCTTCCTTTTTGTGGATTTGCACAAAAAGCAAAAACTATCTACGTGTTCGATAAAAAATGGGTTGTTCTTGATTCGGAAAGCAGCAAAAAGCTTTCTTCTACCATCGCCTCAAGATTTTTTCAGACGTATCTACAATGGCAGACGGAACAAGAAGAGTTTCTTCGCACCGAAGAAGGACAAGAAAAAGATATGGTCTTCATGAAAAAAATAATTGGGTCAGACACTCCTTCGCGTACAAATAAATTATTTGCTTGGCTTTATGCCACCATTCAGAAAGATCAGGCCTTTGTCCAAGTGGTTTATGATTAAGCTTGCAACCCGATGGATTGGAAAAATGGGCTCGATTCATATCTCTCGCTTTCTTCATTGTAAATCACGTGAAATAAACTTTTGAATGCCTGCCAATATCCGATTTTTGAATCGGGGATCATTCCTCGAGACACAAGTTCACGATAACACGATGCAGTTAAATAACTAGGAACACCTGGATCTAGATGATGTATATTGTGATATTCGATTCCGTTAGTAAAAAAATCTAGCCCCCAAAAAAATAGGTAGAAAAAAATCGGTTGCGTGGAACTTATTTACGACAGATTTTATGTTTTGAATTTCTTCTGTAGAATACATACAAATAGTAAAGTTTTGTTTTCAAAAAAAATTGGTTAAAAGGAGTCTTTTTAAAACTTAGTAACCATGCTTGCAATTAAAAACAGTCATTCAAGAGATGCCAATATCACCTTTGAAGAAGGACCGCATATCTATACGATCCATGGCGATAAATCGTATACTTCTGTCACCACCTGGAATCATCGTCATTTTGAAAAATTCGATAGTTCGAAGATCGTACGGGCGATGCTACGGGGACCAAAAATGCAAGACCCTACTTATAAATATTTTGGAATGACCCAACAGCAAATACTAGATCAGTGGGAACAAAACCGCAATGAAGCATCACAAGCGGGTACAAAAATGCATTATGATATCGAGTGTTTTTATAACGGAGAACAAGTCGCGAACGATTCAATAGAGTTTTCTTACTTCAAAAAGTTTGTGGAAGCTTATTCGCATTTGAAACCGTTTCGGACGGAATGGATGGTCTATTACGAAGAGCTGAAAATCGCAGGATCGATTGACATGGTATTTGAAAACGAAGCAGGAGATCTTTTGATATACGACTGGAAACGATGCAATGAAATAGAGAATGACAAAGGAGTATATACCAAGTATGCCAAGACCGACTGCATCGCGCATCTCCCCGACACAAACTTTTGGCATTACGCATTACAATTGAACATGTACAAAACCATTATTGAGCATAAATACGGGAAGAAAGTGGTCGAGTTATGTCTGATTCGACTTCATCCTAACAATCAGTATAAAACGTTTGAACGCATCAAAGTGCCTTTTCTAGAAAAAGAAATGGCCGACTTGATCGACGTACGAAAACAAGAAGTAAGAATATAAATATAAGACGAGTAGCTGACCAAATGATCTGGTCTTCTCTTTTTTTTATAGGTGGAACTTACGCGTGGATACGGTGGATGCGCAAAAAAAGGGTTCCAGTTATAAGTAAGGAAAAAAAGGATTACGTAAAGATCACGATGAATCGATTCGAGGAGTGGGTCAGTAAAGGTCATGATTTAAATAAAAATATTCAACCAGAATTGTATTTGTTAAAGACATGGAGCGACTTGCCTCCAGATCTCGAAACAGTGTGGAAGCAACGCGTTTTATTGGAGAATACTCCGAAAGGAAATGTCTGTATGTTTTATGACTTGTATAAGCAAGCTTTTGCATACCATAGTGACTCGCAAATATCTTATGACGTATTAAACGCGTGTGCCATGAAATATACAAGGATATATGCATGCTATGATTTTTTCGCAGACACTTTATTGCGCGATAAAAATCCTTTCTGTGAAATGAAAGAAGAGGAGGAACGACTCGAAAAAGAAGGCATTCTCGATAAAAAAGCGAATATAGGACTTCATTTTGACCCCACCGTTTTTGTAACGAAACCGAAGAAGCGAATAGCCTTCGTAGATTTTCGAAACAATTTCCGCTATCTAGGACGCTTTAGTTCTCTTAACATATTACAACCAGGAGTTAAAGCAAATAAGACAAGCTATCGGTCATATAAAGCTCGTTTGGCAGTCCAATTTAAATAGCCATTCGATTGCTCCATAATGAATAGTGGTCCGAGATGCAATTTTGCGATTTCGTAGGCTTTTCGTTCCTTTTCGTTGAGCGAGGATAGGTAGTCCATTGGATAAAAAAGTGAATGAAAGTTTATATTCAATTTTTTATTTTTTAACAAGTATTCGGTCTTGTCGAAAAAGACCGTTCCTGCCTTAAATAAGAAATGTCGTATTGAGCACATGAAACATGCAATTTATACAAGTATTCTCCTTGTGAAAGTGCGGTTATTTTGTTGTCGGGTTCTTTTATATTGCATGGTTTGCTTTGAACTTGCACCATGCATGCCGAAATATCGGAATTGATCGTTTGTTTTCGGAGAAATGCAACATAATCGCTAGAATTAGTTACAGACTGAGAATTATCCACCTTTGTAAAAGGAAAAGGGCGACGAATCCATCTGTATTTTGTCGCTAATAATCCCGGGGTATTTATCACGGACTTCTTCACTACTGATGAATCTTCGGTTGATCGCAAGGATAGCACAGGTGGATATACGTGAAACTTTCCACAACATCCACCGTATCCCGAACCCTTAATCGTCGTACGTGGCAACGAGCGAGAAAGAGAAGTTTGTCCTACATACCCTTGGTTTCGATAACTGCCTACCAGTGAAAATTGTGGAACATTGACTGAACTATTATGATATTTGGCTTGCGTTTTTTTCTTAAGAGTGGCCAGCGACATTTTATATACCAACAGAAGTTTACTGATAATAAGACAAGCTACTGAGCGCAATATTCCCTTTACTAGGCCATGCGCCGGTAGGCAAAAGAGCAATCTGTTGCGTTATTACGGCACTGCTTGTTGCATCAGTTAAAGGACCCGATATTCCCATATTCCAGACGATACTATATTTAAAGGTATTGACAGTTACATTTGTAGCGTAACAGTTTGCAAAGCCATTTTGTTGTACCATAAAACTTGTTACATGACTTCGAGTCGAAATATCTGGAACACCCGTAAAATTATAAGTATAATAACCGCTTGCTTTTGCATTTCCATAAATGACAGAACTTCCATACGCGATTGTAGTAATTCCGGATATATCTCTATATTGAGCCTCTTCAGCGACACATTTTATAATAGTTTCATTCGCAAAAGCAGACCTTCCATTAAAAATTGTATTGCCGTAAAAATTGGTCACGCTCGTGCCATTGGTGTCACCGAGGGTAGTGTTTCCATTCACGGTCACATTGCCTGAGAAAGTGGCATTGTTCGTGGTGATATTTTTGATGCTTTGAGTCATGGCGGTGAATTGGTTTTGGATGTTATCACTTACGTCAGAAAGATAGGCAAGCTTACCTACGGGAACTGTGGTCGTTCCGACTTTCACGTTGCCGAATAAATTGATGACGCTATTGCCGTTGCCTAGGGTAGTGTTTCCGTTCACGGTCACATTGCCTGAGAAAG